>Ga0307512_10003372_pt1 | contig 18700 bp, 21 predicted proteins | sample 14_EM_MG_FD_200267 | JGI IMG/M metagenome (GOLD analysis project Ga0307512, IMG submission 200267) | Populus trichocarpa ectomycorrhiza microbial communities from riparian zone in the Pacific Northwest, United States - 14_EM | ecosystem: Host-associated > Plants > Roots > Unclassified | place... | reverse complement strand
GAGGTCTGGCGAGGTCGGGAGCAAACGGTCGGAGGGGTGTAGTCGGCCTCGGCGAGGGCAGTGCCATGTGACATGGCACTGCCCTTCAGTCTCGCGTGCAGCCGTTCTCCGTATCGTCACCTTGCGATCAACTCCCCATACATGCATGGAAGTTGTCAGCCTCTGCTCGCCCATTACGGAGGTCTCCACGCACCAACTCGCCATGTGATCCGGGCCACGTCAGCTTTCCGTCAGGTAACTGACCGGAAGGCGTCAGCCCCCTCTGTTTGCATGTGCTCATCGAGGCCTCGACCACTTCACCCCGGCGCTCCGTTCCGATCGGAGCCCCCACCACCGAGGAGAACCATGGCCGACACCATGGCCGGATCCGCGCCCGAAGCGCCGGACGCCGTCCCGGATTTCCCGATGCCGCGGGCGGGCCGCTGTCCGTTCGACCCGCCGCCCGCCCTCAAGGATCTGCAGCAGGAAGCGCCGCTCACCAAGGTGCGGCTGTGGGACGGCACCGAACCGTGGCTCGTGACCCGTTACGCCGAGCAGCGGGCCATTCTCGGCGACCCCCGGGTCAGCGCCGACACCGACCGCCCCGGCTACCCCACCAAGGCCTCGCCCGGGGCCGGCGAGGGCAAGCTCAGCTTCATCATGATGGACGACCCCGAACACGCCCGGCTGCGCCGGATGGTGACGGCGCCGTTCGCCATCAAGAAGGTGGAGGCCCTGCGGCCTGCCGTGCAGCGGATCGTCGACGAACTGATCGACGACATGCTGGCCGGTCCGCAACCGGTGGACCTCGTCGAGGCGTTCGCCCTCCCGCTCCCCTCGCTGGTGATCTGCGAACTGCTCGGAGTGCCCTACGACGACCACGCGTTCTTCCAGGACAACACCAAGACCATGGTCCACCGGGACGCCACCCCCGAGCAGCGCGGACAGGCGAGCCGTGAGGTGGCCGCGTATCTCGCCGGTGTGATCGGCCGGCGGATCGCCGAACCCCAGGACGACCTGCTGTCGAGCATCGCGGGACGTATCACGGCCGGTGAGATCGACCACCAGCAGGCGACGGAAATGGCGCTCCTCCTGCTGATCGCGGGCCACGAGACCACCGCCAACATGATCGCTCTCGGTACCCTCGCCCTCCTGGAGAACCCCGGCCAACTCGCCCTGCTGCGCGAGAGCGACGACCCAAAACTCGTCGCCTCCGCCGTCGAGGAACTGCTGCGCTATCTCCACATCACGCACCTGGGGCGGCGCCGGGCGGTCACCGAGGACTTGGAGATCGCCGGCCAGGTCATCAAGGCCGGCGAGGGCGTCATCATGGTGAACGAGATCGCCAACCGCGACCCCGAGGTGTTCCCCGACCCGGACACCCTCGACATCACCCGCGACGCCCGCCGTCACGTCGCCTTCGGCTTCGGCGTCCACCAGTGCCTGGGCCAGCCGCTGGCCCGGATGGAACTCCAGGTCGTCTACGGCACTCTCTACCGGCGCATCCCGACGCTGAAGGCGGCCTGTGCCCTGGAGGACGTCAAGTTCAAGAACGACGCGTTCATCTACGGCGTGCACGAACTGCCCGTCGCCTGGTGACGGTTCCCCGTCCCGCAGGAACCGACAAGAACCACATGTGATGAAGGGGATTCCCATGAAGGTGGAGCTGGAAGCCGACAAGTGTGTCGCCTCGGGGCAGTGCGTGCTCGCCGCGATGGACGTGTTCGACCAGGACGACGACGGCATCGCGATCCTCCTGGAGGAAAAGCCCGCGCCCGAACTCCTCGACGACGTCAAGGAAGCCGTCGCGGTCTGCCCGGCCGCCGCGATCCGTCTGGTCGAGCAGTGAAGCGGATCGCAGTGGTGGGTGCCTCGGCCGCCGGACTCGCAGCGGCCGAGACGCTCCGCCGCGAGGGCTACGACGGCACCGTCACCCTCGTCGGCGACGAGCCGCAGGTCCCGTACGACCGTCCGCCGCTGTCCAAGCAGGTGCTGGCAGCGGAGTGGGAGCCGCACCGGCTGAGCCTGCGCCCGCCCGCCGACCTGGCCGCACTCGACCTCGACCTGCGCCTGGGCGTGGCGGCGACCGGCCTCGAACTCGCCGAGCGCACGGTGCAGTTGGCCGACGGCACCGAAGTGCCGTACGACGGACTGATCGTGGCCACCGGCGTACGGCCGCGCCGGCTGCCCGGCGAGGGCGCGCACGTGTTGCGCACCCTGGATGACGCGCTGACGCTGCGGGACCGGCTCGAGCCGGGGCTGCGCCTGGTTGTGGTCGGTGCCGGTTTCCTCGGTGCGGAGGCCGCCGCGGTGGCCTGGCGGCTCGGCGCCAAGGTCACCCTCCTCGAACCGGCGCCCGTGCCGCTCGCCCACGCCGTCGGTACGGAGGTCGGCGCGATGCTCAGCCGCGCCCATGCCGAGCGGGGCGTGGAGCTGCGCTGCGGGGTCACGGTGAGCGAGGTGACCGAGGACGGAGTGCGGCTCGCGGACGGCGAAGTGATCGAGGCCGAGGAGGTACTGGTCGCCGTCGGCTCGCTGCCGAACACGGACTGGCTGGAGGGCAGCGGTCTGCCCCTCGGTGACGGCGTGGTCTGCGACGAGTACTGCGAGGCCGCGCGGAACGTGTACGCCGCCGGGGACATCGCCCGCTGGTACAACCCCCTGTTCGGCACCTCGATGCGTATCGAGCACCGCACCAACGCCGCGGAACAGGGCATGGCGGCCGCCCGCAACCTGCTGCGCCCCGACGCGCGCAAGCCGTTCGCGCCGGTGCCGTACTTCTGGTCCGACCAGTACGACATGAAGATCCAGGCGTACGGCTATCTTCGCGGACACGACGAAGTCGCCGTCGTCGACGGCGACTTGGCCGAACGGCGGTTCGTCGCCGCGTACCGCACCGGCAGCAGGGTGGCCGGCGCCCTCGCGGTCGGCATGCCTCCCAAGGCCATCAGGCACTGGCGGCTGGCGATCGCGGCCGGCGCGGCCTGGGACGAGGTCGTGCGCAACGAGCCGTCTCCGACAGGGGGCTGAGGCGAGGAGGTCGTCGATGCCGGACCTCCGTCGCCGCCACCGGCTGCCGAAGCCGATGGCGGGACGGAGGAAAGGCAGGTGAGTGAGGTGTACGCGACCCCTGAGGGCCGCGAGGTTAGGCTTGCCTAACAGGAGCCCGCCTTGCTCGCCTTGTCGTCGCTCGCCTTGTCGTCCCCGGAGATCGCCCGTATGCCCGTGCCCGTGCCGCCCGAGGGCGTCCCGAACCACCCGCCCCGCCTGGCGCGCCCGCACCCCGTGCCCCGCCTCGCGGACCCCGTCTGCGCGCTTCCCGCCGCGGACGGGGTCGAGGAGTTCTGGGCCGAGGTCGGCCGACGCGGCACACCGCTCGTCGGCCCCGACCCCTGGGGCAGCGCCGACCACCGCGCCGTGACGTTCCTGTGGCGCGGCACCGGCGCGACCCGGGCTGTCCAGGTGCTGCCGAACAAGCTCGGCGACCCGCGCGATCCCGCAGGCAACCTGATGGAGCGCGTCCCCGGCACGGACGTGTGGCACTGGACGCTCCGCCTGCGCGGCGACTGGCGCGGCACGTACGACATCCACGTCGACGAGGGCGACGGCCCCGCTCCCGAGGCCGCCGAGTACGGGCACTGGCTGCGCACCCGCGACCGCCCCGACCCGTTCAACTCCCGCACGCTGCCGCGTCGTTGGGACGGCGAGCCGGTGTCGTACGCCGAACCCCCCCGACGCTCCAAGAGCGGTGGACTGGGAAGCGAGGCCGGGCATTGCCCAGGGCGTCGTCTGCGAGCGCAAGGTGGCGAGCGCGCACCTCGGCGGCAGCCGTCGCGTCTGGCTGTACGAACCACCCCTGTCTGCAGGGCAGTCGGGCCGGATTCCCGTCCTCGTACTGCTCGACTGTGAGCACTGGCAGCCGCAGCTCGGCCTCGCCCGCCTCCTCGACAATCTCATCGCCGACCGTCGCATCCCACCCGTCGCGGCCGTACTGCCGGAGGCCGTCGACGAGACCACCCGCTGGACGGACCTGACGTGCCGCCCCGAGTACGTCGCCTTCCTCGCGGAGGAGCTGCTGCCCTGGGCGGCCGGACTGCTGCCCGTCACGGACGACCCGGGACGCACCGTGGTGGCCGGGCAGAGCCTGGGCGGACTCACCGCCGCGTACGCCGCCCTCGCGGCGCCGCACCGCTTCGGCAACGCCCTCGTCCAGTCGGGCTCGTTCTGGTGGCCCGTCGGACCGGACGCGGAGTGGCTGACGCGCACCCTCGCCACCACGCCACGGCTGCCGGTCCGCTTCCGGCTCTCCTTCGGCGAGCAGGAGTGGGTGGCCCTGCCCGCGGCCCGCCGGCTGCGTGACACGCTCGAGGCCGCCGGATACCAGGACTCCTCCTACCGCGAGTTCAACGGCGGCCACGACTACCTCTGCTGGCGCACGGAACTGGCCGACGGACTCGTGGAGCTCCTGGGCGACGGAGCCGTCCCCGACCGGTATCCGCCGCCGGAGCGCTGAGTCAGCCGCCGCACACATACGTCATGCGGGGCGGGGCCGAAGTGCGCATCCCAACCGGAGGGCACGGCACGCCAGGCCGGCCACAGCGACAGGTGCCCGCGGGCGTTCGCCAGCACCAGGTGCGTGCCCCCGCCCCCGGGTCCGGGATCGAACGGGCCGGACGGGGCCGTCATGCATCGAGCTCCTTCAGGCGGGCGGCCAGCACTGCCGCGATGTCGTCGAGATGACGGTCCCGCATCAGCTGCGGGTGCGTGCAGTCCAGGTCGTGGTTGACGATCGGGCCGCCCACGTGCGGCCGCCACGCCTCACGGGTCAGCCAGTCCTCGGCACGCGGGGAGGCCGCGGTGAAGAACAGCAAGTCGCCCTCGTAGCGGCGATGTTGGTGCTCGCGCATCATCCGGGCGTGGTTGGGGACGATGTCGACGATCCGCGACAGGGTGTGCTCGGAGAGCCCGGCGAGCGGGCTGCCCGCGCGGCGCAGGGTCGCCAGTACGTCGTCGCGGGTGCGTTCGTCCGTGCGGTCGAAGCCCGCCATGCGCAGGACCGCGGTGAGCGCGTCGCCCTCCTCGGGCGCGGGCCGCTCCCGCCACTGCTCGGCCGGGAACGCGTCGAGCAGCGCGAGCAGTTCGACCCGCTGACCGGCCTCCTGGAGCAGGACGGCCACGGTGTGCGCGAGGACTCCGCCGACCGACCAGCCCAGCAGCCGGTACGGCCCTTGCGGCTGGACCTCCCGGATCTGCTGGGCGTAGTCCTCCGCCTCCTCCTGCAGCGAGCCCGGCAGCGGCTCGTCGCCGACCAGGCCGCGGGCCTGGATGCCGTACACCGGCCGGCCCGGGCCGAGGCGTGCGGACAGCCCCGCGTAACACCAGGCGATGCCGCCCGCCGGGTGGATGGCGAACAGCGGCGGCCCGCCCCCGTCCGCACGCAGGGGCAGTACGACGTCCAGGGCGTCCCCGGTGGCCGGTTGCGCCGCGTCCAGGCGGGCGGCGAGCGCTGCCGGCGTCGGCGCCTCGAAGAGCGAACCGATCGTCAGCTCGACGCCGAACTCCTCCCGCACCCGCGCCACCAGCCGGACCGCGAGCAGCGAGGTCCCGCCGAGGTCGAAGAACGCGTCGTCGGGGCCGACCCGTTCGACGCCGAGCACCTGGGCGAACAGCCCCGTCAGCGCCTCCTCGCGCGCTGTGGCCGGGCGGCGTGCGCCCTCGCCGCCGGCGAGCACCGGCGCGGGCAGCTCCCGGCGGTCCAGCTTCCCGTTGGGGCTGAGCGGGAAGGCGTCGAGGGCGACGACCGCCGCGGGCACCATGTGCTCCGGCAGCTCGCGGGCCAGCGCCGCCCGTACGGCCGCCGGGTCGGCCCCGCCCGTCACATAGCCGACGAGCCGGTCCTCGCGGACGAGCGCACATGCGCCGTCCACGTCCGGCAGGGCCGCCAACGCGGCCTCGATCTCGCCGAGTTCGATGCGCTGCCCCCGCAGTTTCACCTGATGGTCGGTGCGGCCCAGGTACTCCACCTCGCCCACGTCGGTCCAGCGCGCCAGGTCGCCCGTGCGGTACATCCGGCTGCCCCCCGGGCCGAACGGGTCGGCGACGAACCGGGATGCCGTCAGCTCGGCGCGGTTGAGGTAGCCGTCGGCCAACTGCACGCCCGCCAAGTACAGTCCGCCCGAGATTCCGGGCGGGCACGGCTGCAGTCCGGCGTCGAGGACGTACAGGCGCGTGTTCCACACCGGTCGGCCGATCGGCACGGGCCCGGAGTCCTCAGGGGCACAGGCGTGGTACGTCACGTCGACGGCCGCCTCGGTCGGGCCGTACAGGTTGTGCAGTTCGACGCCCGGCAGGGTGCGGGCGAAGGCGTTCACGGTCTCCCGGGGCAGGGCCTCGCCGCTGCAGAACACCCGCAGCAGGCTCTGCCGGCACTGGGCCGCATCCGGCTCGGCCAGGAAGACCTGCAGCATCGACGGCACGAAGTGGCAGGTGGAGACGGCCTGTTCGCGGATCAGCCGGGCCAGGTAGGCCGGGTCCTTGTGGCCGCCCGGCTCTGCGACGACCAGCGTCGCGCCCTCGCGCAGTGGCCAGAAGAACTCCCACACGGACACGTCGAACGACGACGGCGTCTTCTGCAGCACCCGGTCCCCGGCGCCCAGCCCGTACTCGTGCTGCATCCACCGCAGCCGGTTGTCGATCGCCCCGTGCGGCACGACCACGCCCTTGGGGCGCCCCGTCGAACCGGACGTGTAGATGACGTACGCGGGATGCACGGGGGTCAGCGCCCGCGGCGGATGCACCCGGGGGTACGCCGACACGTCCAGCGCGTCCAGCACGACGAGCGGGGTGCCGGTGTCCCCGGGGAGGCGGCCCGCGCGGTCGGTGATCGCACACACCGGCGCGGCGTCCCGCAGCATGTAGGCCAGCCGCTGGGCCGGATAGTCCGGGTCGAGCGGCAGATACGCGGCCCCCGCCTTCAGCACGGCCAGCAGGGAGACGACGAGGTCCGCCGAGCGCGGTACCGAGACCGCCACCACGGCGCCGGGCCGGGCGCCCAAGGTCTGGAGGTGGTGGGCCAACCGGTTGGCCCGGGTATCGAGTTCGGCGTAGGTGAGGGACGTGCCGCCGTACACCACAGCGGTCGCGTCCGGAGTGCGCGCGGTCTGCGCCTCGATGGGTCCGACGAGCGTGGTGGGCGGCAGTGGTCGGTCGGTGCGGTTGAACTCGCCCAGGACCAGGGCCTGTTCGGCGGCGGTCGCGATGGTGTCGGCGGCGAGCGGGAGTTGGGGGTCGGCGTCGGCAAGGCCGTGCAGCAGGTGCAGGAACCGCTCCTGGTGTGCGGCGAGTTCGGCCTCGCCGTACAGGGGCGGGGTTGCCGTCGTGGTCGATGCGCAGGCCCCGGCCGTCGGCGCGGTCGTAGATGTTGACGGTCAGGTCCTCGACCGGGCCCGCCGACAGGTTCCGGGCCCGGGCGGCCGCGCCCGCGAAATCGACGCCGTAGTCGAAGGGCATGACGTTGACGAGCGGTCCCACCAGGCCGCGGTTCTCGCCGAGCAGGCCCAGGTCGCGGCGGATGTCCTCGTAGCGGTAGCGCTGGTGGCGGCGCGCTTCGCGGATGCCGAGCACCACGTTCCGTACCAGCTCCGCGAAGCTCGCCTCGGGGGAGACGGACAGCCGCAGCGGAAGCACGTTCATCACCATGCCCGGGACACGCAGCGCCACCGAACCCATGCGGCCCATCAGGGGCAGGCCCAGCACCACGTCCGACTGGGCGGTGGCGCGGGAGGTGTAGAGGGCCTGCGCGGCGATCAGCACGTCCGGCCAGGTCGCGCGGAGCCGCCCGGTGGTCCGACTCGCCATCGAGCTCCTCGACCAGAGGAGTGCCCACGCGCTCCACCTCGCTCCAGAACTCGTCGGTCAGAGCCGCTCGCCGGGAGTCGTCGGACATGGCCAGCTGGGCGACCAGGCGCGCCACGCGTGGTCCGGTGATCCGGATCGGCACGACGGTGGGACACCGGGCCGACGAGGGCGCGGTCATCACAAGTTCTCCGTGAGCACTGGGGCATACGCATGCCAAGATCTGTCGACGAAATCGTCAACAGTAAAGCTTAGGTTAGCCTAACCTAAGCACACATTCCTGAGAACCCGCTCGGTCGCCCGGGGTGGAATCCGCCGGGGCGTGGGAGTTGCCCCGGTGCGGTACTCCGGGGTAAACGAACGCGGTAGATTACTTGAGTTACGCAACAAGATGGTAAAGTGGAGCGCATGCCCACTCCACCGCTCCCCGAAATCCCCGACACCCCCGCCTCGGACGAAGTGATCGAGATCGAGCGCGCGCTCACCCGCATCACCTACCTGAGTACGCGCGCCCGCCAGCACGACCGGCTGATGGCCCTGGCCGGTGTGCCGCTGGACCGTGCCGCCGTGGCGCTGCTGCGGCAGGTCGCCGATTCGGAGCCGCTGCGCCCCGGGGAGCTGGCCAACCGGCTGGGAGTGGAGGCGTCCCACGTCACGCGCACTGTGCAGCAACTGCAGAAGTCCGGCTACGTCACGCGCGTCCCCGACCCCGACGACCGCCGCGCCCAGCGCATCCAGCTCACCGAGTCCGGACAGCAGGCCATAGACCGCATCCGGGACGCCGGTTCCCGCGGCATGCAGGTGGCTCTGTCCACCTGGAAGCCGGAGGAACTCCAGCAGCTGGCCGGCCTGTTCCACCGTATGGTCGACGACTTCCTCGCCGCCGCCATAGACCAGGACACGCACGAGCAGACGGTCGCGCCTGCCGGAACCGCCTGACCGCAGGCCGGCCTCATGCCGAGGTAGCGCGCGGACGTCGGCGGGGCGGCCGCTGCAGCGGCGCCGGCTCCACCGCGGGATCGGGCTCCCGCAGACCGCACAGCAGGAGTCGGCCCAGGGCGGGCAGCACGATCAGGGGGACCAGGGCCGTCCGCAGGGACGTGGCGTCGGCCAGCGCCCCCAGGCCCGGGGCGGCGACCCCGCCGACGCTCACCGCCAGCCCCAGGGTGACCCCGCTCGCCGTGCCCAGCCGCCGGGGCAGGAAGTCCTGGCCCAGCGTGATGTGCAGAGCGAAGGGGACGTACAGGCCGGCCGAGGTCAGCGCCACGAAGAGATAGACCGCCGGGCCGGGTACGAGGATCACGCCGACGACAGCCAGGACGGTCAGGGTGTACGACCGGCGTACCACCGCGAGGCGCCCGTACCGGTCCGCGAGCCGGCCCCCGGCCACCGTGCCCAGTGCACCGCCCCCGTACAGCACGAACAGCGCCGCCGTTCCGGCCACCTCACCACCGCCCGTCCGCTGCCGGACGTAGAGCGAGATGAAGGCGCTCAGGCCGACGAAGACGATCGAGCGGCACACGATCGCACCGGACAGTCGCACGAACGACGTCCAGTCGTCGATGCCCGAGACCGCAGCCGCACGGGCGACCGCCGCGCGGCTCCCCGACGAACGCACCGCGGCCGCGCACAGCGCCGCCCCCGCCAGCGCCGGGACGACCAGCAGCGGAGAGGCGCTCAGGCCCCCGACGGCGACGACAGCCGCGACGAGCGGCGGCGCAACCGCAAAACCGATGTTGCCGCCGAGGGAGAACCAGCCCATCGCCGTGTTGCTGCCGCCTGCGGCGGCGCGGGCCGCCCGGGCGGCCTCCGGATGGTAGGCGGCGACACCGATCCCCGACACCGCGACCGCCGCGAGCGTCAGCGCGTACGAGCCGCCGACACCGCACAGGGCGACACCGGCGCCCCCGGTCAGCGCGCCGGCCGGCAGCAGCCACGGCATCGGCCATCGGTCGGTGACCACCCCGAACAGCGGCTGCACCACCGACGACAGCAAGGATGCGGCCAGGACGATGCCCGATGCCGCGGCATAGGTATAGGCACGCTCCGAGACGAAGAACGGCACGAGCGCGGCCACCGCCCCCTGGTACACATCGACACAGGAGTGCCCCAGGGACAGCAGGATGATGGATCGGTTCCGATTCGTGGACACCCTGCCATCGTCTCGGGACCTGCACCTGGCCCGCTTGCGATAAACTGCCTAGTTGTGTCGAACATCCGCCATGCGCCCAAGGCGCCCACCCACGCCCGGAGTCTGGCCGCGGGAGAGCGCATCGACGCACACCGGCACGACGAGCACCAGATCATCTACGCAGGCTCGGGCGTGCTCGCCGTCACCACCGGCGCCGGCACCTGGTTCGCCCCGGGCACCCGCGCCATCTGGGTCCCCGCGGGCACCGTGCACGCGCACCGCGGCCATGGCCACATCGACCTGCACCTGGTGGGCCTGCCCGCCCACGACAACCCCCTTGCACTGGACGCCCCGACGGTCCTCGCCGTCAGCCCCCTCCTGCGCGAACTGATCCTCGCCTACACCCGGGACCCCGACGACGACACCCCCGAACGCCGCCGCCTGCTCGCCGTCCTGCGCGACCAGCTGCACGCCTCGCCCCAGCAGCCGATGCGACTGCCCACCCCCACCGACCCCCGCCTGGCCGCCGTCTGCGCCATCGTCCACGCGCACCCGGCCGACCCCCGCACCCTCGCCGCCCTCGGCGCCGTGACCGGAGCCGGCGAGCGCACCCTCAGCCGTCTCTTCCGTAGCGAGCTGGGCATGACCTTCCCGCAGTGGCGTACCCAGTCCCGCCTCTACCACGCCCTGCGCATGCTGGCCGACGGTGCACCCGTCACCACCGTGGCCCACCGCTGCGGCTGGTCCTCCACCAGCGCTTTCATCGACGTCTTCCGCCGCTCGTTCGGCTACACACCGGGAGCGCACAACCGCCGGGACCAGCCCGGGCGGACACCCCCTTCTACCCTCCGGTAACATCGCGCGGCAGGTCATCAGAGGAGGAACCGTGTCACGGTCCGAACGTTCGCCCCTGCTGCTCGCCGGCCTGTTGGCCGCCGCGGGCGTCGCCCATTTCGCCTCGCCACGCCAGTTCGACGCCACCATCCCGCGAGCCCTGCCGGGCGAGCCCAGGACCTGGACCTACGCCAGCGGCGCCGCCGAACTGGCGCTCGCCGCGGGCATCGCACTGCCCCGTACCCGCAGGACCGCGGCTCTCGCCGCGGCCGCGTTCTTCGTCGGCGTGTTCCCCGCCAACGTGAAGATGGCCGTCGACTGGCGACACCGCCCCACACCTCAGAAGGCCGCGGCCATAGGACGGCTGCCGCTGCAGCTGCCCCTCGTGCTGTGGGCCCGCAGCGTCGCCAGGAGCGGGGAGGGCCGGTCGTGACGGAGCGCCTCAATGTCGGCGACACGGTCGACGACTTCGAGCTGCCGGACGAGACCGGCACCCCCCGCACCCTGTCGGAGCTGCTCGCCGACGGACCGGTCGTCCTGTTCTTCTATCCCGCAGCCCTGACCGCCGGCTGCACCGCGGAGGCCTGCCACTTCCGCGACCTGGCAGCCGAGTTCGCCGCCGCCGGCGCACGCCCCGTGGGCATCAGCGGCGACCCCGTCGAACGCCAGCAGGAGTTCGCCGGCCGCCACACCCTCGGCATGCCGCTGCTGTCCGACACCGACGGAACAGTCCGCGAGCAGTTCGGCGTGAAGCGCGGCTTCACCATGGCACCCACCAAGCGCGTCACCTTCGTCATAGCCCAGGACCGCACCGTCCTCGAGATCGTCCGCAGCGAACTGCGGATGAACACCCACGCCGACCGGGCCCTCGCGGCACTGCGCGCACAACAGAAGTGACATCTGCGAAGCGGAGGGCTTTACCGTCCTCCGCTTCGGGTCAGATACCTGGTGCCGGAGCGCCGGGTTTGCGGCTCGTGACCACGACTGCCTGAGGTGGTCCGGCCGCGTCCAGCACCGTATGAGGCAGCGACGAAGTGGCCCGGCAGGCCGCCACCGCACAACTGACGGCCTGGGGCCTGGACGGGGCCGCCTTCGTGACCGAACTGGTCGTCAGCGAACTGGTCACCACCACGATCCGCTACGGCGCACCGCCCGTCCGGCTGCGGCTGATCCGCGACCGCACCCTCATCTGCGCGGTCTCCGACGGCAGTTCCGCTTCACCGCATCTGCGCCGGGCGCACGCCTTCGACGAGGACGGCCGCGGACTGCTGCTGGTCGCCCGGCTCACCCAGTGCTGGGGCAGCCGGCAGACGGGCAGGGGCAAGACGATCCGGGCCGAGCGGTCGCTGACCCCCGACTGATCACTGGAACGAGCAGCCCGGGTTCGGCATGTCCTCCGAGAACGGCGAGCCGTGCGGCAGGACGTACAGCACTTCGAGGATCAGCGGGGTGTCGCCCTCGTTGCGCCCGAGGTGGACGTCGCTCGGTCCGCCCGGCTCACGGACGCTGGTGCCGGTCTTGTACACGCCGTCGCTGGCGCAGTCCGAGTCGTAGTGGCTGAGGGTGCCCTGCCGGACGAAGCCGTAGACCGGACCGTCGTGGTAGTGCCAGCCGGTGGTCTGCCCGGGCGGGACCGTTATCTCCCGGACGACGTAGTCGGTGTTCCCGACGGTGGTCTGGCTGATCAGCCGCCCGGTCACCCCCGGGCCGGCCGGGGTGGCACCGGCGGTGCCACAGGTCAGAACGGTGCCGGCGACGACCGTGCCGACGACGGCGGAACGGAGCGTGTTGCGCATACGGAAAGCCTCCCGAGACGAGGAACGAAGATCGAGTACCGCCGTGAACATAGAGCCCCGGAAGGGCAGTTGGGGCCGGATTCAGCCAATGTCCATCCGGCCGCCCGCTCGCGCGCAGCGGCTCAGAACTCCTCGTGCACCTCCGGGTCCCCGCCGATGCGCCGGTGGGCCCGGTCGGCGATCGCGGTCAGCTGGGCGGGACCCAGTTCGAAGCCGAAGATGTCGAGGTTCGCCAGCTGCCGCTGCGGATTCGACGACTTGGGGATGGGTACCGCGCCCAGTTGGGTGTGCCAGCGCAGGACGACCTGGCCGGGCGTCACGCCGAAGGCCTCGGCGATGCTGATGACGACGGGGTCGTCGAGCAGGCTGGTGCCGCGGCCGAGGGGGCTCCAGCTCTCGGTGAGGATGCCCTTGGCCGTGTGGAAGGCACGCAGCTCGTCCTGCGGGAAGAGCGGATGCAGTTCGATCTGGTTGACGGACGGAAGCTCCCCGGTCTCCTTCTCCAGCCGCTCGATGTGCTCGACGGTGAAGTTGGAGACGCCGATGGAGCGGACCAGGCCGTCCTCGCGCAGCTTGATCATGGCCCGCCACGAGTCGACGTACTTGTCGACCCGGGGGAGCGGCCAGTGGATCAGGTACAGGTCGACGTATTCCACGCCGAGCCGGACGCGGGACTCCTCGAAGGAGGCGAGGGTCTCCTCATAGCCGTGGTGCCGGCCCGGGAGCTTCGTCGTCACCACGATCTCCTCGCGGGGGACGTCGCTGCGGGCGACACCGCGGCCGACTCCGGACTCGTTGCGGTAGTTGGTGGCCGTGTCGACCAGGCGGTAGCCCATGCCCAGGGCCTCGGACACGGCACGTTCCGCCTCCGCGTCGTTCATCGGCCAGGTGCCCAGGCCGATGGCGGGGAGCGTCGTGCCGTCATTGAGCGTGTGTGCCGGGATGCTGATCACCGTGCGGCCTTTCCCTCGACTGTGTCGTGCTACCAGCCTTACGGACAGAACGGGCAATGATCAACCGGACGGGCGGCGACGAGGGCAGCGGGCGGCCCGCCCGGCCGGGCGGGCCGCCACCCGACCGGCCGCAACGGTGACGCGGGAACTCACGGTGTGAGAAGGGCCTTTCCGGACCCGGGAGAGGAGTTCGGGGCCGTCACGAAACGGGTCACCGCCCGGGAGAAGGCCTCCGGTTCCTCGATATGGCCGAAGTGCCCGCTGTTCTCCAGGATCAGCAGTTCCGATCCGGGCATCAGCCGGTGCAGCTCCTGAGCCCACCGCACCCCGCAGATGACGTCGTGGCGGCCGACGACGACGAGAGCAGGCACGGTCAGTGAGCCGAGGTCGCTGCGGTCGTCGACAACGTCCGGTGCGTGATCCTCGTCCAGACCGGAGATGTACGTGGCCCGCACGGAGGCCCGCAGGGGCGCGAACTCCTCCTTGCGGCCCCAGTAGTCGGCGAAGTAGGAGGGGAGCAGCCCCCTTGCGACGGCTGTCATCTCTGCGTCGTCGGAGATGGTGGGGATGGCCTGGAACGCCGCCAGGACCTCGGGGAGTTCGGGGTGGTCGGCGTGGAGCGCGGCGAACGACTCGACCAGGCGCATGGCCTCGGCGGCGTGTTCGGGACCGGTCACCGGTGCGCTGTCGTAGAGGGTCACCCCGGCGACCTGCTCCGGGTGGTGCAGAGCGTGGTACTGGACGACGAAGCCGCCGTGCGAATGACCCAGAAGGTGCACTTCGGGTACGCCGAGGTGCTCGATCAGTGCCCCGAGGAACCGGCTGTAACGGGGCCGGGTGTAGCCGTGGGGGTGGGACGGCAGCCGGCCGGAGGCGCCGGTGCCGATCGGCTCCGGGTAGACGACCGTCAGGTGCCGCTCCAGCGCGGGCATGCGCAGGTACTCCCAGAAAATGCCCGGTCCGCCGGAATGAGCGACGCACACCGGTCCGGTGCCATGGACGTGATAGCGCTGCACGACGCCGTCGATGACGACGTCGTGCGTGCCTGCGGACAGGGGAGCAGTCGGAAGGGTGGTCATGGGATCTCCGTATCCGGGGGTGTCGATGACACCGACAGGACGCCGGAGAGAGAACGAAGTTCGATCCGCACTTCGTGATGCGCGTCACATGGGGGTGAGGGACTGGAGGGCCTGCACCGGCCTGGGGTGCAGGAGACGCAGCCGGTGCGGACGACCGGCGTCGTCCAGGGTCATCAGCCAGGCCACCGCGGGCGGGCAGTGCTCGGGGTTGTCGGAGGGGCTGAGAAGCTCCATCTCCCAGACGGTGACCGACCGTCCGGCCGCGGCATGCACCAGGCGCTGTCGTACACCCGCCTCGAGGTCACCGTCCATGCCGCGCACGAGCAGGCTCCTGCCACCGACCGGGTCGCTCCCCCTGAGCAGGGCGATCTCCGGCGACCAGCGCTCCGTCAGCAGGGCGTCGAAGTGTCCGCGCTCGGCGGCGGACAGTGTCTCGCGCGCTTCGGCGCGGCTGGCACGGGTGCGCTTCTCGGCGTCGCCGTGCGGGGCGTCCGCCGTGGCGGCGAGGGCTGACGCGAGCTTGGCCCGGCCCTGGCTGAGCCGGCTTCGGACCGTGCCGACCGGGACTCCGCAGGCGCCCGCTATGTGCTCGTAGGACGTGAAGCCGGTGCTGAAGTGACGCAGCATCATCGGCAGGCGCAGGGTGGGGGACAGCTCCTCCATCGCCTCCCAGATCCAGTCACGCATCGCGTGCTGCTCCAGCCACCGCTCCGGACCGGCGTCCGTCGCGGGCACGTGCAGATCGTCGAGCGGCAGGAAGGGAGCGGAGGCCCGCAGCAGGGAACGGCCGGCGTTGCGCACGATCATCCGCAGCCATGCGCCAACGGCCTCCGGGTCGCGGACGTCACCGAGGCGACGGAGTGCGGTCACGGCCGCGTCCTGGACCACGTCGTCGACGTCGGGGCCCGGTCCCAGAATGCTCAGCGCCACGGCGCGCATACCCGCCCGGTGTCGTTCCAGCAGCACCCCGAGGGCAGCTACGTCGCCGGCCTGCGCGGCGCGCGTGAGTGCCGCGTCCTCCAGGCGTGCGGCTTCGACTGCATCGCTGCTCATGGGTTTCTCTTTTCCGGTTTCCGGCGTCTCCCGTCCTGGGTGTGACCGTACTCCGATCCGAGGCCAGGCCGCCTTGCGTGACGAGCGTCACAGTCCAAGGTGCGAACTTCGGCGCTCGCCATGCATCTAGTCCGCGTCCGTCACCGAACGGCCGCGGAACAACTCTCCTTCGCGGCCGTCCACTTCATTCAACAAGGAACGTTTCATGGCTTATCTGCGCGGGTTCATCCCCTGGATCGTCGCCGGCGTCGTCTCGTCCTTCGACTGGCGCTGGGGTGCGATCGGTGGTCTCGTCTCCGGGCTGCTCCTGCTGTTGCAGGACCGCCGTCGCGGCGTGGACCTCGATGCGCTGATCCTGGAGATCAGCACCATCGCGTACTTCGTCGTGGTCGGCGCCGTGGCTGTCGCCGACCCCGGCTCGGCCCTGTCGGACCACACCGACGTCGTGTCCTTCGGCTGGCTGGCCGCCACCGCCTGGGGAACCCTGGCGATCCGGCGCCCCTTCACGCTGGGCATCGCCAAGCGCCAGACACCGCGCGAGTACTGGGACATGCCCGAGTTCGTCCAGGTCAACAATCACATCACCAGTGCCTGGGGCGCGGGCTTCACCTTCATCGGCGTCAGCCTGGCCATCTGCGGCGCGGTGGACGCCCCGGCCTGGGTGGGCATCGCCGCCCATGTCGTCGGCCTCGTCGGCCCCGCCATCTTCACGAAGGTCTATCCCGCCCGGGCCCAGGCGCGACTGCAGGCCCAGGCGCCGGTCGCGGCCGCTCCCCGATAGGCCCCCTCCGCACGATGTCCCCAACCTCGCACGAAGGAGCAAGCACATGGTGAGCACCATCCCCGAAGCAAGGAACGTCGTTCTCGTCCACGGCGGATTCGTCGACGGATCGGGCTGGAGGGGCGTCTACGACCTGCTGCGCGCCGACGGCTACGCCGTCACCGTCGTCCAGAACTCCACGCTCTCGCTCGAAGCCGACGTCGCCGCGACCAAACTGGCACTCGACGCCCAGGACGGGCCGACCGTGCTGGCCGGACACTCCTACGGCGGCGCGGTGATCTCCGAGGCGGGCAATCACGAGAACGTGACCGCGCTGGTGTACGTCGCGGCGTTCGCGCCCGACAAGGGCGAGTCGGTGAACACCCTCATCGCCGACCCGCCGCCCGGCGCGCCCGTCCCGCCGATCCTGCCCCCGCGGGACGGCTTCCTCTTCCTCGACCGCGACAAGTTCGCCGCGTCCTTCGCCGGGGACCTGCCCGCCGACGAGGCGCGATTCCTGGCCGACTCCCAGGTGCCCTGGGGCCTGGACGCCCTGGGCGGGACGGTCGGACAGCCCGCCTGGCGCAGCAGGCCGAGCTTCTATCTGGTCGCCACCGACGACCGCATGATCCCGCCGCCCGCCCAGCGCGCCATGGCCGAGCGGGCCGGCGCGACGGTGAGCGAGACCGGCGGCAGCCACGCCGTGTACGTGTCCAAGCCCGGCGAGGTCGCCGCGCTCATCAAGACGGCCACGTCCTCAACCACCGCATGAGGGACTCCGCGGTCGAGGCATCCGATACCTCAACCATGGCGATCGCCGGCCGTCCCGGCATCGGCACGGACACGATCGAGAACGCGGCCCGCGCCACGGCGACGGGCTCGACAAGGAAAGCAGAATGACCGATCAGACAACTCTTCCCCACTATCTCCGGGGCCGCTTCGCCCCGGTCCCCGAGGAGCGCAGCGCGGCCGATCTCACCGTGCGGGGCTCCCTGCCGCCCGACCTGGACGGCCGCTATCTGCGCAACGGCCCCAATCCTCTGCCCGGCGAGGACAAGGGACACTGGTTCACCGGGCCCGGCATGCTCCACGGCATCCGACTGCGGGGCGGACGCGCCGAGTGGTACCGCAATCGGTGGGTACGCACACGGGAGCTGGAGGGACACCCGTTCGTCCGCGAGGACTCCACCGTCGACCTGGCCGCGACACCCGCCAACACCCATGTGATCCGGCACGCCGACACCGTGCTGGCCCTGTGCGAGGTCGGCCTCCCCTACTGGGTCTCCGAATCTCTGGAGACCGTCGGACCGTATGACTTCAACGGGCGGCTGACCACCGCGATGACCGCCCACCCCAAAGAGGACCCGGTCACCGGCGAACTCCACCTGTTCGGGACGGGGTTCGCCCCGCCCTACCTCACCTACCACCGGGTGACCGCGGAGGGAGTGCTGCTCGACAGCCGGCCGATCGACGTGCCGGGCCCGACGATGATGCACGACTTCGCCATCACCGAGCACCACATCGTCTGGATGGACCTGCCCGTCGTCTTCGAAGCGACGCTCGCCGGGCGCGGCGGCATGCCCTACCGGTGGGACGAGAACTACGGCGCCCGGCTCGGAGTCATGTCCCGCACGCCCGGCAGTACCGACGTCAGGTGGTACGACGTCGATCCCTGCTACGTCTTCCACGTGGGCAACGCCTACGAGGACGCGCAGGGACGCATCGTGCTGGACGCGGTCCGCTACGACCACGACGGCTTCCAGCATGCCTGGTCGGACATCGGCGGACCCACCGGTCCGAGCGGCCTGGCCGCCGTACCGGAACCGGGTCACTCCCAGGCTCCCGCCGTCCTGCACCGCTGGACGCTGGACCCGGCCACCGGCCGGGTCACCGAGTCCGAACTGGACGACCGCGCCGCCGAGTTCCCCACCCACAACGAAACCCTCACCGGGCGCCCGAACCGCTACCTCTACACCGTCTCGGGTGACGGCATCGCCAAACACGACCTCACCCACCTCACCAGCGACACCCATGAGACGCCCGGCAGCCGCTACGCCGGCGAGGCGGTCTTCGTACCGGCGGCGGACGGCACGAGCGAGGACGAGGGCTGGCTCCTGTCGCTCATCTCGAACGACGACGGTGAGGCCGGGGAGCTGCTGGTGCTCAACGCCGCAGAGCTCTCCATCCAGGCGGTGGTGGAACTGCCGTACCCCGTCCCGGCCGGCTTCCACGGAAGCTGGCTGCCGGAACTCGCATGACCA
>Ga0307512_10003371_pt1 | contig 18702 bp, 25 predicted proteins | sample 14_EM_MG_FD_200267 | JGI IMG/M metagenome (GOLD analysis project Ga0307512, IMG submission 200267) | Populus trichocarpa ectomycorrhiza microbial communities from riparian zone in the Pacific Northwest, United States - 14_EM | ecosystem: Host-associated > Plants > Roots > Unclassified | place... | reverse complement strand
TGCGCACATTTCAAACCCGATATGTGGGACCGATCTGGACTGAAAGCTGGTCTGCCTCCCATTCAACTTCCACCCCTCACAGACCTCTGAACGCTCATTCACTGAGACTAGAAGTTGCCACTACATCCCGTCCGTTACAAGGAGTCCCTACGGACACCGTCGAGGTTCACTCCGAAAACCGGTCCGCACCGTCCTTCGATGTGATGTAACTCCAGACGAGGTTTTTGAACGATTACGGACTTCTCTGGCAATAAACCCACTCGTAATCGCTGTTGCAAGCAATCCTTCCTAACCCCCTTGTTCTCGGGCTGCAAAATTGAAATACCTTCGGGCGCAATTGGATGTCTGACCCTAGCCCTGTTGTAGGATCCGGGACCGCGGTTTTCGGAGTTCGTGAGCGTTTGTCTCGAGAAGATCGGACAAATTGGAGACCCGTGCGACAAATTTAAGTAGATGTTTCCACACGCTTAACATGCAATTCTGAACCTCTAGCGCCGGAATCGATTCCGCATGGGCTATATAGGACGAACGTGAGGGTTGTTGGGCATGTGTTTGCACCATGGCTGGCTCACCCTCCTGAGTATCGAGTCACTAAAATACCCTCATCAAGATTCTGACTCAGTGGATCGACACCGCCGCGAGATCTGGAAGGGATTGTAATGAAAAAGTGCCCATTCTTCCCCGCACTCGAGAAGGGGGTGAAGTACCACGCGCCGGTTAGGAAAATACCATGCCCTTAACCCCGGGGAAGACGAGTGATCGACGTGTTAGAAGTGCAGCATAAATACGGTATTGTCGGACCAGCTTTTACACCGACCCTAGGTGGTTGGCAACCTGACGTTTTCACTCGCTTTCCGGTCTGTACTATAGCACTGGTGACGAAGATGTGTCAAGCCCCGTCTCCTTGATAGACTTGGTGAAGGTACGAAGGCACAATGGTGACAATGAGTTGTATGCAGGGGACTCAGTTCCGACATCGAGCGTCAGGCTGGGGTACCAAACCCAAGTACATACCTAAAACAGCATAACCCCCTCAGCTCACCCAGTCATCAGAATCACGAACCCCGGAAGTAAAAATGGAGTTTTCACGAAATTAAAGTCTATGCGATTCTAACTGCAAAAAAACGAAACTTCAGTGCCGGACCCTTAGCTCAATCGGTAGAGCTTTGTACTTATGAGGTTAACTCCCGACATGCAAGGGTCCCGAGTTCGATTCTCGGAGGGTCCATGGTACTTTTTTTCCCACCGTTTCGTCCGCTACATTCGATGTTCAACGTTCAACGCCGGGTTTAAAATACCCGGCGCGTAATTACACACAAGATGAAACAAGATTATAAGTAACAGTGGATAATATAAGCATCGCACACAACAAAAAAAGCGTCGAGAGCGTCCAGCCTACTGCTTCGTCGCACCAAACCCAAACTCCGCCTCCAGCCAAGTCACCATCGTTCCCGCCACCTGTTCTGACAGAGTTATGGGTTCGTAGATACTGACTCGGACCGCTTCTATATGATCCGTCAGCATCTGTTGCAACTCCTCGTGTTTTTGTGAGAGTAAGGGCCGGGTAGCCTCCCGCATCTCCTCCGCCAGTATGGGCTTCAAGGTCTCGATCACTTGCTCCAGGGTCAGAGGCTCTTCAGGTTGCGCGCTCTGTTGCTCAACGAAAGCCTGGACAGTGGCGTTTAACGCCTCGACCTGTCGCTGCATTGAAGCAATTTGCTCCACTTTCTTCACAGTCTCCTCCTCTCGCTATGGTGTGTCAGTTTAATTCAGAGGTTCTCGAGATCAGGATCGGCAGCTCACCTCCTTTGTTCTAACATGAATTTCCGTCGCTTCGGTCCGTACCATTTGGAATTCACGATGGGCTTCACTCCAATCAGCGATGGCCCGTTCCGCTTCCGTCTTAAGAGCATCCACGACCCGCGAGTTGCGTTCCGTGACTTCGGTTGCCGTTTTCGCGCTCTCGATAAACGTTTGATAATCTTGGAATATCTCCTTCAGTCGAGTGGCCCGGGACAATTCTTCACCTTCGGGGTCCTCCACGACGTCGTTGAGGATTCCCTCGATCGTGCCTTCAGCCTCCGCAATCCTGTCAACGAACGCCTCGTTCGCCTTTTGAAGGTCGGCAATATCCCGTGCGAGGGACCTACGCCGTGACGAAGGTCGTGGATCGTCGTCGTCTGTCCTCTTCCTCTTCAACGAAGGAATATTATCGAGAACCCCATCCCCATCGTCGACTTCCATTGGAGAACCTGAAATAGTGACAGAAGGCAACGGCGGAAGAGCCGCAATGGCCGCCTGTTCCGTCTTCAACCGTTCCAACAGCTGGTCTTGCAGAGCCAGCTTCTTCTCAAGTTCATCCGCCCTGGCCGTCGCAGCCTTGATCCGTTCTTGCATCCATTCAATTTCACGAGGCGTCGCTGCCAGTGGGTCGGGTACCGCTTGGGCAGGTACTAGAGCGGCGTTGGCCTTGGACACGCTTCGATCCAGCGCGATGGATTGGGAGACGAAGGCTTCAAACGCGAGTTGGTGCTGGACAAGGTTCTTCGTGGCGTATGCGATTCGGGAATCAACCTGGGCCTGAGCCTCCGCAGAGAAGGTGTCGAAACCAGCACGGTCTCTCAGCGATTGAGCCAGTTTCACCTCGTCTTGCCACTCCATGACTTCAGATTTGGACTTCATCAGATCAGCCCATAGCCTAGCCAAAGGTTAGTCAAAGAAAGTGTCAGTAAAACGTGTGGTCCCTTTCACAAAGTCAAAGAATTAATTCAACACACTTCACTCGTGTGGTCCAAATCTCGGTCTTCTCCCTCTCTGGGATGGTTGCAGGATGGGGGGTTGAGGCGTCTACAGATGGTAGAGTAGAATGCTGAATGGCTGGATTGCCCACTTGATCTCTCATAGCCTTCTCGAGCGACTTCTGAAGTGCGGAGATAGCGGTCATCTGGGGTTGAGTAAGCTGGACGGAGGGAGAGAGTTCAGGAATAGAAGGTGTTTCTGGAGCAAAAATGGGCGAAAACGGGTCTGCCCGAGTCGAGGGTGGTTGAGGAGAGGCAGAAGCGACAGTGGCGTGTTCCCCCAAAGACAAACTCAAAGAGGGAGGCTCTTGATGGTGATTTCGATCGGCGGAGGCTCGAGGCAGAACAGGCGGCTGATCGCCCACGCTGCTCGTGTTCGTGTCTCCGAGTGCCGGATTGACAGTATTCGACGGAACGTTAGGAACGGCTTCAGTGGAAGGCTCAACCTTGACCGCTCGAGGCGAACGTTCCGACCTGCCGTACTTGGAAGGAGTATGACCGCGAGATGACGAGATCGGCGTGGACGTCCGCGTTCGCAGTCTTCGATCTTGTGGACGACGGTTACGAGGAGAATGACTTCGCTGTCGCGGGCTCGAGTGTGGGCGGGGAGAATGTGAACGCTGGATTCTCTCGTAGAGTGGTCGACGTGGAGGTGATGAAAGTCTGGGGCGTCTCCGGCTAGGACTCACGTATCTTCCGCTGCTTCTCGTTTGACTTCTGTTCCTCCTGTCCCTACTCCCACTCCTACTCCTACTCTTGCTCCTGCTCCTGCTCCTGCTCTTGCCCCTGCTCCTCCCTCTTCCCCTTCTCGGACTCGAGCTCCCCCTCCGACCTCGACCGTACCTCGGCGACGAAGGGATCTTTCCATCACCACCACCCCCTATCTTATTCCACTCCGGTTCATTCGGATGAATAAACCAACAGACTTTCGAACTTCTTGGACATGGTCTCGGGTCAGGATTCCCCGTCTCCGGATGGTAATACTTAAATCCAACGAAAAAAATGCCATTGGTGAGCTTAAACGCCGAACCACACGAACCGATTGCGAGCCATACCTTGCATTTAACCTTCTTTCCTCTCGATTGCAACATCGGGTATACTTTGAGATTGAGACACGAGTTCCGATATGTGCAGTGCGGCCGACAGCCGAGGTGATTGGATTGTGTCTTATGAAGTAAGGAAATACAGTCTGATGGCGGACGCCTAGTGATCGAGTGTGGAAAAAGGGTGGGAAAAAAACCAAAAACAAAGAAAAAGCAATTTGAAAGTAGCAAGCTTGATCCAAGGTGATGGGAGCATCGACGAGAAAATGGATACACGGAGGGATAGATGAACTCGGTGAGATCGCAGGTATAAAATGACAGACGTTAAAACCAGGGAATGGGAAAACAAAGAGAAAAATTGCGAGAGCAAACAAGAAAACAGTAGCAAGCGTGATAGACTGTCATGAAGGTTCCGTCGTGCCACGGTCCTTGTCCACCAACGAGGCCAAGTCCGCCCTGACAGATCGCAAATAACACCCAACGGCCTCAAACAACCGCTGAGTCCCAACAAGTCTCTGATAGATGTGGGACTGCATCTGGGATCGTTCTTTTTGTATCAGCCCACGCATGACGTCCAATCCGCGGTCGACACACTCGTGAACGTCCGCGATCACGATGCAAGTTTGCTCCCGTAGAATGGGTCGAACTGCAGAATGGACGTTCTCCATCGTGACTTGGAGCCGTAACCCTTGGATGAGTTCCGTAACCCGAACATTGAGGGCCTCAAGTTGCGCAGAGGAAGCTGCCACCTGCTTGTCGAGCACCCCCATATTCTCCTGGTCCTAAGGTAAATTTTAGAACGAGATGGACCGCAAGCAACAAATTGTCCTCACCGCTTTCTCTGCCGCCTTGCGTTCCTCGTTGCTAGTCTTGATGGCTTCGATCTCTCCCCGGACAATAGGGACTTGCCGAATGAGCTTCGCAATGCCTTCAGCGAACTCTTGTAGCTGTAGAGCTTGGCCATCCATGGTCGGGAGTGATTTCTCGAGGATTTCGATCGGTCCGTCCTTATGGGGGATCGACTCTGCAGAGGTGATTGTTTGCACGGAAACCTGCAAGAGAACGAGATTTAGTAAAATGCACAATCGAGACGGATAAACCCAGGCAGATGCGAACCTCAACAGCAGCGACCCGCTGAACGTTAGCCTCATGCATAGTCATCGCCTCTTCCACGGCTACATTGTGAGGATTCATGGGAGGGGGAAGGTTACGGAGAATCTCTCTCGCCTCCCTCTCCCTTTCCAGCTCACCAAGTCGAGCGTGAATTTCCACCAGCGTCCGATCAACACAATCATGTTGCTCGTTCAACCCTTTCTCCATCTCAGAGATAGCCGCCCTCCTTGTCTCCTCTGCCAAAGTGTCCTCAGTCAAGTGGTTGTGCTCGTTGTAGGCGACAACGTCGGATAGATGATGAGATGGAAGGGATCCCAGGTCTGCCATGACACGTGTTAGGCGTTCACTGTGCTCATGCGAGGATGCGCGAAGCGCCTGGAGCTTGTCTACGAGTACAAGTCGCGCGTCGGGGCCGGGGTGGTTGTAAATCCGGGCTTCTTGCGACTTCTTGTAGTCTTCGTATCTCTTTTCCACTTTTCTGCTCCGATTCACCATTACCGCGGCTTCGGTGAAGATGCTGTGGGCGACAAATCGTTATTTGTAACGTGTAAGATATGATCTTAAGCGTATGCTTACTAGAGCAGGTGCTTGGCGAACGTAGTTTTCTCCTCAGAGGTCTTCGGTTCACAAGAAAGAACTTTCATGTCGTAGTCAACACACGGAAGAGCCCCAGGTTCTAGAAACCCCTCGGGGACGGGTTGGTTCGTCGCTCCACCCATCGCCGTGTCGCCATCACCATCAACTACAGGCTCTGCACTGTGCTTGGAAGCAAGCAGGTGGCGATAGTATCGTTGGGATTGACTGATATCCTCGTGGCTTCTCTTGCGCTTGGTTCGGCGTCTATGGACGACGTTCTCGAGAGCGTTAAAGATCGCCTTGCCCTCGAATTGAGGTTCGCTCTCCTCGACGTCCATAGTTGTTGGCAAAGTGTCAAGGCGAGTGGTGGCGTGGGTATAATCTGGAAACGAAGAGCCACATAAAAGCTCACGTAAGCGCACCATTCTAAGCACAATGGCAATAGAAAAGAAGAAACGTGATAGATAAGGTTAAAGTTGGTACCTTGGGTGACACCGATGACCGCGGGGACAGACGGAGCGGAATTTCCCCAACCTCCGGACGAGTGCAAACCAGTGGTAGTCTCGGAGTTGGGCGTGTCACGCCAACCCGACCAGCCGCCGTTCTGGACGCCACTCCATTCCTTTCCCTTCGCTTTGTCAGGACCGGTGTCACCGACAGGTTCATTCTGTGCGGTTTCGGTTGATGTCGTCCAAGTGTTGTTTGAGGAGCCCCAACCAGACGAGCCCCATGTGTTGTCGGATGAGCCCCGGGTATTGTTAGACGAATCCACAGATACGCCCCAGGTGGTACCTGTCGAGCCCCAGGCGTTATCTGACGAGGTCGGAATCGAAGGGTTAGTATCGATGGCCTCATCCCGTGCAGCCGGCTGGGTTGTATCAGCGGCGTCATTGTTCTTGCCGGAGGAACCCCATCCACCACCACCCGAACCAGAAACATCACCAGACGAGGACCAGCCCCCTCCGCCTCCCCATCCACTACTGGTGTTACTTGTTTCACCCGCTCCCCATCCATGATTCGTGTCTCCCCAACCACTACCACCGGACGTTTCGTTCGCAGGCTGCTCGGGCTCGTGACTATTACTCTGACCCCATCCAGAAGACAGAGCGCCCGGTTCAGGAGAATAATGTGTCTGATTCGTCCCAAATCCGAATCCAGATCCGGAATCAACGGTTGGATCCATGCTCGCTCGACCTAAACTATGGGTCGAGCCTCCTCGGCCGGGGCCAGTAGGGTGGGAATTCGAGCCGGAAGTTGGTCCAAAGGAGGTCCTGGCATGTGAGAAGGAACTCTGGGCCGGACTTGCTGTGTCCCATCCTGGCTGGTCGGGGTGAGTGAACTTGCATTCACCCTTGGGATGGCGAAAGCAACCTCCTTTGATCGGGGTTCCATCCGATTCGAAATGCTGGTGCGCGAGAGAATCAGCATATCAAATCGAGTCCCAGGATCAAGGTCGGAAGAAAATAGGCGTAAGAACAGCGAAAAACAGGTGCATGATGGGAGTAAAACCCCGAGCCGATCGAACAGTGAGAACGATCAGTCTCCGCTTGGAGAAGCGCCCGGGGGCCAAGGCCATGTTGCAAAGGTGCAGGTGTGGAGGGTTGGTGGAAAAATGTGAGAAATAAATGAAAAAAACACCTACTCGACACCTCCTTGGAATCGGACCTCTCCCACCTCCAGTCCCACCTCCAGGACGTCCTCGACCACCGCCGCCACCGCCACCGCCACCACCACCTCCCAAATACTTCGAAATGTGTTCGAACTCGTCTCGATTATGATACGAACGCGCGTTGGCCCATCTCGGACCGGGATGAACAAAGCGGCAATATTCCCCGGAATCACATTCACCGACCCCTTCGTCGTTAAAGTTCTGGACGTTTGGAGGGTTGGAGATGAACGTGGGTCGAGAACGAAATCGAGGGAGATCGTGAGATGGGCGTGCATGGGGGTTTCAGTTTAGGGAGAATAAGGGCCGGGTTGGGGGAGTGGTTTAGAGAGGGACGGATCCAATGGTCAGCAGCGAGATCGGGGGCTGGCCATGGGCGCGGAGGGGGGGATGAAAGAACTCACTCTACACCGGATGTTCTTGGGACCGGACATCTATCTCAGCTCCTGACGTCGATATCACCCACAGAATCGATAGGTGGGTGTGGCGGACGACGATCCCTGGAGACAGTCGAGAGAGAAAGCGAGGGCGGTAGGACGGGATTTTATATGGCACACGTAAAATCCAACGATTTAGCGCCCAAATCACTCCTTGATCACAGCCACCCCCGAAAACCATCGATCGTCTCAAAGCAAAGCGGTTGACGAGTGCGCGTATATTGCATTGCAACTAACTACTCGAGTAAGTAAATGTAAGTAAGATCATCTAACCATTCGTCGCACGTCCCAACGGAACAAAAGAGGAGAGGTACAATCGCACACAACCAACGACAAAGCAACGTCGTTGTTGGTAGATAGAGACGGGAAAAGGAAATCGTGAGCGTATCGTGGAAGGGGGAGGTAGCGCTAATCGTAGAGTGGAGAAAAGGAATAGAGGAAAAGGATACAGCCGACGTGAGTTGCATAAGGGAGAGGAAAAAGGAGCAGAAACGATCCAGAGAAGAGTCCGAAACCGGATCAACCGGCGTCAAACAGAAAGCTCAGCATGTACGACACAAGTTAGACTCAACCCCACCACCTTTGAGGAGGACGGGTGGGAGCTCGTCTCCTCCGAGATGGGAGGTCCTCTTCAATCTCTTCCTCAATGATTTGACCAGGGACGGGGGTTTCCTCGACAACGAATTCGACAGCAGTTGTCTTGGGACTGTTGATCCTGACAGAGGGAGAGAGTTGAACTGGTGTGGGAATAGCTGCAATACGGGTGTTTGCTGGAGCGGGTCCGCCAAGAACTGGTGAGGGATAGGGATAGACGGTATGACGTTGAGTCTCAGTTTGTGTTACTGTTTTTGTGGCATATTCGGTTTCTACTTCGGTGACAATGACTTGAGGTTCCTGGATCTGTTGCCATGAAAAGGAGGAACGTCAGCACGAGTGCAAGATTAACGGGGAAATTAAAGGTATATTAAAGGCGGCGTCGGCCGGGATCTAGTCGGGATATACAATCAAAAGGTAGATCCACGACATGATCGATCACCAGGACAGAACAACCGCGAGACGAGGGGGACTGGTGATGGCTGACATAGCACGCGATGGTGTCCCCCAAGCCTTTCAGGAAAGGGAGGGGGAGGGAAGCAACTGACTGTGTACAAGAAGAATAAATAGTCGGCGTGTTTGTCGTAGTCCCCCTTCGTCTCGAGAAACGCTCAGAATGGTCGTTGAAGTGGTACCTTGACAGGTCTGCGCTTAATGGGAGGCTGCTCATAAGCGTATTCCTCCTCTACGACCTCGGCACGGGGACTATCTCCGATATTGCTAAGGAAAACGGCGCGTCAACAGACAGCTTAACAAGCGAAATAGGTCTAGCTTACGCGAGCTGCTCCATAATCCAGGCTTCGCGGCGAGACGCGTCGTGTTCACGACGGTTGACCGATTCTTCACGACGGCCAATTTCCCGCTCGCGGTCAGCGATCTTAAGTTCGCGCTCGAAGATTTCCTCGGCCCTAGCGCGGGCGTTATCCATCCAGCTGGGGACAGCAAGATCGGCTTCCTTAACAACCTCCTTGATGATAGTGGGAGCGGGAGAAATCTCGGTGATCGTGGTGGGAATGCAGATAGGGCAAGCAGGAGATTGAACGACACCGCCTGGAGCACCAATGAGGATTTCAGCTTCACGGCGGGCGACCTCAGCTTCACGTTGAGCGACATCACGTTCGCGCTTGGCGAGGGCCTGGGACCTTTTTGGAGTGACATACCCCCAAATGCCCTCATTTACAGTTGGCTCCGGATCTGGGACGGCATGAGCATGAGGTACCGGGGCTGGTATAGCAGAAGAGTGCTGGGAGGGTAACGAGAGCATTACGGCGAGGACGGCGAGAATCAAAGAAAGAACGAGAAGGAGGGTCGTGGAGGAGATGGATCGATGATGGTGACGAGAACGTTCACGGTCTGACCCGTGAGAGCGATGGTGAGACGAGGAGGGTTGAGCCATCCTGACGCTGATCGAGTTCGAAGGCGACAAGGACGAGGTCGGGGCGTGTCTGGAGTGAGTTTTGGAGGAAATGGTTGAAACGAGAATGTGTCGCAGTGGAAGAAATACAGAGAAGATGGTGGTTGAGGAAGAAGGAGGAGGACGAAAAGAAAGCTGGCAACTAAAAAGGTATCCTCAACCGAACACAAATAAAACCAAACACGCCTTCCTGATTTGGATAACAATTATTCATTTTGATTTATGTAATATTTAACCTCCACGTGTCTATTCAGTTTCCCTCTGGACGAACAGTAACCGAAATACGCGGGTGCGTTGTTGTTGTCGCGTCGGAGGAGGAGAGGAAGAAGAATCAACGCGTCGGATTCAAAACGCGATCGAAGTCACCGTAGTGTCGACGTGCTTCGTGACATCTAACAGCGTGAGCGTGACACATCGCGCTACCACAAACACCATGTCTGCGCTCTCCTCAGCATCCACCCGCAGACAGACGGGCGCGTTTAACCCATCCACACCAAGGAACTCAAAGATATCGTACAATATCTCCACTCCTCCATCAGCAACTCCGTCTATATCTTCTTCTACTCCTTTCGACTGGGATGCTGCCAGACTCAGGAAACCTCCACCATACGGCACCCCATTTGTCGATAGACGTCTCCAAGCACTGAGGAATGGCGGGGTCCCAACTCCTAACAAATCCACTCCAACCAAACGGGTGGTCAGGAAGAAGACAATTTGGGAGAAGTAAGTTCAGTCACCGCCACGAGTTTGCTTCCCTGCTCAATGTGGATATAGGGCTGCCAACCTTCCATCCGAGATCATGTTCCAGGTCGAGATGCTTCCGGAAACACTCTCCCTGCCATCTTCGAAAATGTCTGCCCGACTGACCGGTGGATTGTTGAACCTTGTGCACCTTTGTGTTTGTATCTCCCGAATCAGGCAGGTCCCAGAGTCTGTAACTGGGTGGGAGGAAATGTACATGGAAGCCGAGGAGCAGCCGTGGTTCAATTGGGTATGTCCTATCGTTCTGTAGTTCTCATCTCCCGAGATATCTGATAATCATCGATCTGCCCTTCAGACGTTCCCCGCACAGATCCTTTTGATCAGTGTCGCGGTCTTGAACTCCATATACCTCTTCTCTCGCACGCGCACCTATGATCTCAACCTCCAACCATCTGCTCTCGTCAACTCTCCTAATGCCAAGTTCGTCGCGACCTTCACCAATCCACCATCCCCACCCTCTCTGCTGGTTCGACTGTGGAGGGCTTTTGTGATCTTCTGGCGGTTCCTATTAAATATACCAGCGACTACGGCGAAGAACACTCCAAAGATGTCTAGGGTACAACAGCTCGAGGTCTGGACTCCGAACGATTTTGAGAAGGAGCTGTTCTTGATCTATTCTCCGGCGAACTTTCTAATGTGGACTGTGACGAACGGATCCAACTGGATTTGGATGTTGATGCTCATGCCGCTCGTATGGATTCAGGTGAGCGCGTTTCACCTGCAGCTTTCCGCCCCGTGGTCTTGACCGAAATCGCTTTTGAAGATGTCGACTTTGACTAATGCCTTCCAAATGTTGGTCAAAGACAAGGATATCATCGCCGCCGAGGTTATGCACGAATACGATGAAAAGGTGAATTATTTCCCGGACCCCCAAGATCCCTCACTAACTTATGATCCAGTTCGTCTTCCCTCGAATCAATCCTATTAGGAGAGATGTAGCCGTCATGACGCACCAGGCTGAAGTGGTCAACGTCTGGGAGGACTGAGCGAACAATTTTCCCAATACCCTAACGTACATGATGGCCTAGTCTCATGTGCTCGAACCAGGGTTCTAGCGCTGACGGGGTCGGCTTTATTGAGTGCTCCAACGGAGTCGTCTCCGGTCTGAGTAGTAGATGATGGGCATTATGGCTCTATCATCGCATAGTATGTAATATCCAGTAGATCCTTCACCTACACCATGATCTGCCAGCAGTCATGAAAATGTGCAAAAATTCGGGAGGATGTCCACGATCTGTCCCCATCTCAATTCTCAATGGCTTCCGCAGGCTGAACGACCGCGGCGGCCTCCGTATCTCTCTTGGTCCTTTACCACACCCCTCCGCTTCTTCTACCCCAAAACACCCCTCACCACAGCGTCACCAAAACGTCTTTCTTGAGAGTGAACCATGTCTGGAATCTGCAGAACGCGTCTTGCCGAAGAACGCAAACAGTGGCGTAAAGATCATCCATTTGTGAGTTGTCCTATCGCCACTTTGCCCCACCTTCGCTTGGATCCCTTTCACACTTCCCTTTGAAGCACGTGAATGCTGATGAGTTGGTTTCTTGTCATCTGGCTCTTGTATCCCGCGTGTTTGGCGTGGTGGTTGAGTAGGGGTTCTACGCTAAGCCCACCAAATCAACCGACGGGTCGATGAACTTGATGGAATGGGAGGTTGGGATCCCAGGAAAACAAAGCGTACGTCTGCCCTTCTCAATCCCGCCTTCTGTGCATTTGATTGATGCTCGAGATGACACGTCCAGACGCCTTGGGAGGGTGGCGTGTACAAACTCATGATGGTCTTCCCAGAAGGTTCGCCTGTTCCTATCCTCATTATCGCATTCCTGAGGCCTTGGGATTGACGTTTTTTCGTGTGCAGATTATCCATCCAAACCACCCAAGTGTCCGTTCTCCACGTGTATTGAAAGATTATCTTCCTCGTGGCTCACTCTTGGCGTCTAGGTAAATTCACCCCTGCACTCTTCCACCCGAACGTCTACCCGTCTGGTACCGTCTGTTTGTCTATCTTGGACGAGGAGAAAGCTTGGAAGCCCGCTATCACGATTAAACAAGTTCCGTTGCCCTTGTATCAACCAGGCCTGGCTCGTGCTGATTAGAAGGTTCTAGATCCTGTTGGGCATCCAGGAATTACTGAACGACCCCAATGTCAATGATCCCGCTCAAAGCGACGCGTACACTATGTTCAAGTGAGTCCTAGCTTCTCGTCACCGACCGAAGTTCGCTGATACATGTTAACGACGTAGGAACGATAAGGTTGCCTACGAGTAAGTCCGGACTCTAGAAAGATCCCACGTTCATACTGACCACGTCGATTTAAAGGAAACGCGTTCGAGCACAAGCTCGTGAGAACATCCCTAAGTAGCACTAACATGCAGCATTCCCTTCACCCCCGCACAGGTTGGGGTAGAGGGGCGCTTCACACTGACTGACACCCTTTACCCTAATCTTTTGCTTGGTTCTAATTCATTCTTACTGGGTTGTAGCACTCACAATGACGGTCTCGTCCATGTACTTTGGTCACGAAGTATGCGCTAATGTACAAATTGACTTGATAAAGGAAACCTTACTCGCTGGGTATCCGAGAGATACTGCCATTTTTCGCGCATAATCTGGTACATTGATGTTGGGTAATTACAAGGGTGGGTGAAAGGCTTAGATAATGATCTGGTCGATAGCCCTCTTGATCGTCTCGAGCTGGCTCTGGAGCTCACGGTGCTCGGAAGTGGTGACGCTCGCGGCGATGACGGGTCGAGAGACATTGCAAGCGCGTCCCAAGGCAGCCTTGGATTCGACAAAGACGTATGGAACATTCTGTTGGACGTGTCTGATTGTCAGCGTCAGAATTATCTCCGGACGTTAAGTCAGTTGATACCTTCTCTTCGCAAAGCAAGGGGAGGTGCAAGAGAATTTCGAGAGGCTCAGTGTCAGCGGTGAGGATGATGAGTTCGGCGATACCGCGGTTTAGGGTTTTTGTGGCTAGAGAAAAGAGGGGAGCGTGGTGAACGATATGTACGAAGGAGGAGGAAGGGTCAAAACCTACCCTCGTTGGCACCCTTTTTGAGCTGCTTGTATTGGGTAGCTTGATTGACAAGCTCCAAAATCTGATTCCGAGAGAATCAAAGTATGAGAGGATGAAGGTCGAGGAAAAAAACCGAAAAACGAAAGAAAAAATTACCTGATTGTTCAGTTGAGCTGATGCCAGCGGCCAAGTCTTGCCTTGAGAAGAATCGGCCATAATTGTACGCGGGAGTAGGGAGAGGAAGGATGTGGTTTTAAAACGAGACGACCTCACGAAGTAGATGATCCTTGGTCGTCGATGGGAATGAATGGGCCAGGAGAGGAAGCTTCGGAGTTCGGACTCGGACTTGAGGAATTTTTCAATTTGATCCGTTCCCCACCAGACGGTGGTGACATCATACGACCCCCTCACCTGGACCACATCTATGGCCGAGCCGCCAGTTGTGAACATCCGTCCACTCTAGTAACTATCATCCGACCACTTGCTCAACTCTGCAGAATACTCTCAGTCTGACCCTTTGTATCCTCAGTCACTTAGGGGTCTCTGGCGGTATTGTACGACAAACTCAGTCGTAAGGCCCGCAACCACCACTACGGTAAGCGAGTCAGCCCGGGATTGCTCAAGTACAGGTTAAATCATACTTTTTGACAGTCAGACGACCGTGAATTTGTTCTGTCCTCGATGCTGTAAGTTGGAGGGACTGAAAGCACTCAGACAGAATCGGATTACACAATCTTCGCGTGGAGACAAAAGTCGTCCTCGCCCCACCCAGACAAGGCAGACATGCCAACCATCTACTTACACAACCCAGACCAACCGTTACCTGGACCAAACGACTACCGAAACCTGTCGTCCTACATGTTCCTCCCAAATCAAGCTTCCACCTCCGCCGAACATGGTCCAACGCGCGCGCGTTCGCTCCGCAGCACTCATACAGATAAATCGACACGATCCAATAAGACGACAAAGACCGACGAGGAAGATGACGAGGGACCGACGTTTCGGAAGGCGTTTCACAAGTTCCATAGTGAGCACGGTGCGAGGACTTTAATGGGGAGTATCGGACCAGTGGGGAACGTGAGGATGCTGCTGAAGAATGGGTATCGACATATATATATGTCGAGGAAGTTTGTTGTGAGGCATGGGTTTGTACCCAAGGACGCCTCGTTGGGATATCACGGATACGGTGGATTTGTCAAGTACGTCTCGTATCCCTGTGTCTTTCCGGACTTCACTTAACTGAGGCGGTTCATCGGACACTTCAGCATTGGCTCTTGGCCAATAAGATTATACATCCTCAACGACTAAGGTGAACGCGAACCGTCCGCCGTCTTAACGTCGCATGCCGTGTATCTCTCGGAAGAACACCATTTTGACGTAGTCTTGGGTCGATCGTTTATGGAGAAGCGACAGGTAGTATGGTCAACACTTGCCGTTTTGCGGTGCTGATGAGCTCGATGCAGGTAAAGATGAATCCATTGGACCCGACAGACGTCCAGTGCTTATATACCAGAGAAACGGTGGATTGCGAAATAGTCATCCTCAAGCATGGAAGGGGGAAAATCGTCGCTGTAACATAAGTTTCCCACCTCACTAGCTGCCGCCACGGACGACATGCCATTCTTCTTTGTTTTCAGCTCGGACTTCACTTATGTACGTTCCCTTTCATTTGTATTTCTATATTGATCCTCATGAGGCGATTACGATTCATCATGAACCTGATATGAGGTACCCCACGAGCACAATATGGATCAAGCAGAGGTCGCGGTTGCGCGAAGCGGGTGAGTCCATAACAGAGCGCTTGATCCATGATCAGTTGTGCTGAATTCCGGAGAGGTTAGCTGAACTATCCTCTACATTGAGCTAACTTGGTTACCTTCTATCCGCAGATATATTGGGGTCATTGACATTGTAATGGGGGTGGTAGGACAACTCAATTGGTATGGTCGGTGGGTCTCCGTCACGGTAATGCTACACTGGATGGTGTACACGAGCTCAAGTACTCTCGGGGTATTATGGAAGTTGACCTCTATGGTTCTTTGGCAGAAACGATGCGTGTGAATGGATCTACTGCTGTAACCCTTCACGACAACACCCACTTCACAAAACAGCTGCCACCTATGCTTGACATCCGGCATATTGGCTCTCTTTTCTCCCACAGGAAGAAGTTCCAACATCATTGTCAACGCCTTCGTGCAAGACCTGTACAGCTGTTCTATGAACGAGTGAAAGGCCTAATCAATCACTTGTCTTCTGATGTGGTGGAGTTCAACTGATGTTGGGACTGAGGACAAGTTTCTCAAAATGCTTGGAGGAAATTGCTTGCAGAGGCTATTGAATTTGGGGAAGGTGGCCATCACTGGATCCAATCCATATATGGCCATCATTCTTGGGATGAAGATCAATGTCATTCAACAGGTGAGAGTTTCTTTGGTTGCTCTCAAAAGGGGTGAACACTGATCTCAGTTCAACTATATTTATGGCTTGCATTTTCATGTCTGTCTGTGTCTGTGTGTGTGCCCATATCATTTTCTCACCTGCTATCTTTGTTACTCTGCATCTGTATCATTTTTTCTGCTCAATGTTTTCCCATTCTGAACAGTGCAAGAAAATTACCAGTGAAAATCTTCCCTCTGTGGGGTATTGCCTTAATACTTACATGCATTACTCATTGGATGCATATATGGGATAAACAACCATTCTCTGCACCTCCAGCCACTTGGAGAGTATGGGTTGTAAGAGTTATATTTGTTGGAAATGAAATACTTGGTATATAGAACTAGAAGAGTAAGTCAAGAGAATGTATGTACAATTGGTGTCTACTGGAGGAGCATATGACTGTAGTCCAGAATCAACAGCTCTGTGGATTTAAAACTAGCAGCCAGATACTGGTTATCCCATTGCACATTAACAGGTTTTCCAAGTCTCTTAGGCAGCTGAAAAACTACCTTTGCAGTTACTTTGTCCCTGAGTTGAGATAGGCCAGTGTCCCACAGAACAACACTATTGGGGTGGAACCCACCTGGGGGGATACTGGGTAACTGAACAGGTAATGAGCCTGGGGTTCCAAATTCCCACCCCTGATATCCTGAGTCAATGTGTTGAGTCCAGACTCTTGAACCATCTACAATGAAGGATCCTGTCCATAAGCTTGGATTGATCTTCACCTTGCCCATAAACTCTCCTGTCCATATAGACCAGACTTGAATTAAAGTTCCATCCAGGGAGAAAAATCTGGATCCATCCCCTGATATCTTGAGATCCTCTAACAGCCAAGAGCTAACTCCATCCACTTCCAAGAGGAGTTCCCCTTCCTCAGTATCCCAGATGTTGATCTTCTTAACTGTACACCAAACAATGATCAACTTGCCATTGATCAGTTGAACATCTCTCTTGTAGATGCCTTTGGCTGGAGTTTGGAAGGATGCCTTGCAGTGGCCAGTTGAGATATCCCAGGTCTTCACCATCCCATCTGAATCACTGGTAATAACAATACCAGCTTTTGCTTGCAGAGTAACAGACCTGATCTCAGATTTTGAATCAGTCATAGCTGGATCTGTTGATGGGGTACCAATCTGCCAAAACTTGATTGATCCATCATTAGATGCTGAGATAAGGGAGGAGAGAGAGGAAAATGCAAGGAAGGTGATGACATCAGCATGTCCAATGAATGTTTCAATGAGGCAAGGTTTTAAACAGGTAATGTCCCAGGTATAGGCAGTTCTCCCAGCTGCAACTGCAATAAACCTATTATCAGGAGAGAAACAGCAATAGCTGGTATTCCTATTGGCCACATGGAATTCAGTTACAACCTCTCCAGAACTAACTTTTTGAACTTTGACAGCTGTCCCATTACATACAGCAAACTGAGTGCCATCTGAGGAGAAAGCAATGTGGGAACCATAATATGTGGGTCCTACTCTATGACCATTAATATCCCACTGCCAGACCTTGTCATTGCATACAGATAGGAGGTGTTGAGGGTCTGTGGGAGAAAAGCTAACATGTTGCACAGGACTCTGTTGCTTTATAACACAATGGCACTCTCCTGTCTGACTATCCCACAAACAAATTGAGCTATCCTTAGATCCTGAGGCAATTGTGAAGTCTGGTGAGATGGAAACAGACTGGATACTCCCAGTGTGGCCAGAGAAGGTCTTGACAATCCCACCAGTCTGCATATCCCAGAGTTTGACAGTCTTGTCATCACCTCCAGATATAAGTGACTTCCCATCCAATGAAAAGGTGAGAGTGTTTACCCCATCCATGTGCCCAGAAAGAGCAGTCATCCTGTTGCCTGTAGTCATATTAAGGATAGTGATAACTCCATTCCTAGACCCAACTGCAATGGTGTTGTTCCAGTATGAGAGGTCTAGTGTACAGCTATCCAATGAAACTGTGTGGGAATATTTCCCCCATTCAGATGGAACCCCCTTAACCACCTTAACCTCTTGTAAAAACTCTGTATCATAGCACTTGTGGAGCCAAGATGAGGAAGGAGAAAATGGGAGAGAAGAATGGTAGATGTGGGAGGGGGAGTTATGGATTGTGTCAAAATGTCCTAAGAGAAGTCTCTGGGCGTCATTTGTCCACTTGCACAAGACTCCAATCTGAATAACCATGAGCACAGGTCTTGGTAAACAATCTTAAAAGCACTTACAGAAGTATACCACCGGCCAACATCATTCATGGCATAAACACCAGCACCAAGGTTCCTTGTGAGTACAAGGACTTCAATCCAATGCAGCAAATGTATTGTGAAGAACTGGTCAATGGCTCCCTGCACTTCCTCAGCATAGGAACTAGTGCTAGGGATACCCAGAAGGTGCTTTGTCCAGAAACAACATGCATATTCCAGTCCATCTCCAATATGCTCCTTCTGTCTAGTGGAGAGATCTTCAACTTCACTAAGAATAACATAATCATCCAGGTTACAGATATTCCTCTTCAGCCTGGCCCCCATCAGGTTGAGGCATGAAAGTAGAATTTCTGCATGATGAATTGTAGGTTCCACAAAAAACCGCTTGTCTTTGCACCGTTTGTTGTGTGTGAGGAAGTCAGGGAATGACTTGTGGAAGGTCCAAATGGGATCATCTTGACCATCTGGGACCAGAAGGAGAGAGTGAAGGGGGCGGAGGGTAGTAGAAATACTGGATGCTCCCAGGAGGTCTGAGAGTGCCCTTGCTGAGAGAGGGTTGAATACAAGTAATATGGCCCCAACTGCAGTCCTGAAACGAGTATAAATTTCCATATCATCTTCCTCCACACCTTCAACTGCT
>Ga0307512_10003370_pt1 | contig 18705 bp, 19 predicted proteins | sample 14_EM_MG_FD_200267 | JGI IMG/M metagenome (GOLD analysis project Ga0307512, IMG submission 200267) | Populus trichocarpa ectomycorrhiza microbial communities from riparian zone in the Pacific Northwest, United States - 14_EM | ecosystem: Host-associated > Plants > Roots > Unclassified | place... | reverse complement strand
CCGAACGCCCGACCGACTGACCGACTGAAACGCCAAACGACCGACAATCGCCAGTCCTCCGTTTCATTAACGAGTACGTCGAATTCTCCCCCGCGAGGAAAAGAAACAAAATCCAGAAATTATCCAAGCCAAAGAAAAGGGAAAGAAGGGGGACTGACGAACTCCGCGCGAACTACAGATCTTCAAATCTGCAAATATGGCCCACGACACCGTTTGGTACTCTCGTCCCCGCACCTACGGAAAGGGAAGTAGGCAATGGTACGCGCTCGATGATTGAACGCTGATGGTGGCGGGAGAACGGTGCTGATGGAAGGGTAACAATAGCCGTGTCTGCGCTCACAAGGCCGGTCTGATCCGCAAGTACGGTCTCAACGTCTGCCGTCAATGTTTCCGTGAGAAAGCCACCGACATCGGATTCATCAAGGTACCTCACACCTCACTTTGCGTATACCTTGGGGGCTAATACCTGGACAGTACAGGTAAACGGTTCTTTGGTGGCGATGTGGGAGGTTTCTGGGATTAGAGCTGGGAGATAAAAATGGTCAAGGGAATGATCAACTTTTCAACTTTCTGGTTCGCTTTTTTTTTCTGATATGCGGCTTGTACGGGATTTTACTGCTTGCCCTGATACAACGGCACGGTGATTCGGAGTGCGAAATGCAATCTGGCGTGATTGGGTCTGGTTTTTTGCTGCTTGAGCTTGGACTGAATTGAGATCGATGTACTTTGCGCCGAGACGAACGATACACGAACGACGAACTCCCTATCCTCCACTCTGAATGACAGGAATGTCTTGCCAATGCCATCTATCAATGTTGTGGATAAATCTCAATAGTTCTGCACGAACTGTTCGATGAAATGCTGGCGTTTACTTTATATAAAATTGTACCCAATTTGAGCTTGTAATTATCACACTGGACATCGAAGAACTGTTCTCTGATAGGAACCTTTCTATCTATCCCATGCATACTTAAATAGCTATAGCTCTTATGCTTCTAAAGATACCTTCACGTCTTGAGGGGGCTAAAAGTTATGTATAATGTCAACAGTTCCTCACGTTTCATAGGTCTCAAATTTGAGCCGCACCTTATTTGAACAAAAATTTACACATTCCAACTCCCAACCACAACACCACACCACACCACCACAATAATAATGAAAGAACGACCCAATAAACGACCCCGACCCTCCTCCCCCTCTTCCTTCGCTGGTGAATCCCCTGCTCTCGACGCAATGGAGATCTTCCAGCGGCACTTCGAATCGCGCTTCGAAGCCATCGAGACCCCTGCCGTCGCCGCCTCCCCCGCCACCGCATCGTCAAACGTAATCGACGAAGGCTCGGATACAGATACGGAATGGAACGGCATCTCATCCGACTTGGAGGAACCACCGGTGGTGCAGGTAATCCACCATACTTTGTCCTCCGCACCCCCGCCACGAATGTCTCGGCGCGAGCTGAAAGCTTTCCTGGTCCCCCACCCCTCCCCCCTCTCTGCTTCCCGCTAATTCTCACCAAGTCTTTAAAACCGCGCACCTCCCCACCATATCCCGCCGCCACCACCCCTACGTCCCGAGACGACGATGACGACGACGACGACTCCGCAAACCTCGCAAACGACCTTGCGCTCCAGCGCCTCCTGGCGGAATCGCATCTTCTTGATCCCGCGAACGATACACTTGAAGCTACGGGGGCGCAACGGTTGAAGGCATTGCAACTGCGGATTGAAGCCTTGGGGGGGAAACGGATGGAAGTGCAGAAGATGGGGATGGCTATGCGAAAGGGTGTAGAGGGGAAGAAGGTGGAGAGGGAGAAGAAGCGGCGGCGGGAGGCGAAGGAGGCTGGGGTTGTGTTGGAGAAGGAGACGAAGGTGAAGAAGGTGAAGAAGAGGGAGGCGGGAGATATGGGGATGCCTGCGGTCGGGAAGTGGAAGGGTGGTGCATTGGTGCTGAGTAAGAAGGATATGAGGGAGATTACGGGGGGGAGGGAACAGGGCGGTGGTCGTGGTGGTGGTGGAAAGAGAGGAAGGGTTGGGAAGAGGAAGTAGGGGCTTTGGTCATGGTGTGGCGGGTTTTGGTGCAGTGTCTGGGTTGGTATATAGTCGGTGAGATTTTGTTGATGGGGATTAGTGAGGAAAGAGTACCAGTACATCAATGCTGATACATCATATAAGATCACTCGGCTTCTCCACCTTCGTTGTTGCATATGTACCTGCATCGTGAGTCTCAGGTCCGTTTGCTGGCTCGTAAGCAGTTAGTGTTTCGTATGAGGATATGCATGGTCTGTATCAAGATCAGGGAGAGCAGCTCATATCAAGATTGTGCAAACGCATATGCAAACGGATATGGATATGGGAGCCTGTATATATACGGGCTCTGGGGCCTTGAGAGTCAAGAAGTCTTTCAAGCATCCAAAGTAACAGTTGTGTTGTGTAGTGAAGTGGTGCTTATACCGCAGCTCCCTTGTTCGTGGTTACTTGAGGATTGAATCATGGTATGTCACTCATGATGTTAGAGTAAGAAGTGTTGAAATACTAATTGCTAGAAGCGTTGTTTTCTCAAGTACAGGTACATTCGTGATCTTATATACGGCATTCAGAGTATACCCTGTACGCATGCATGCGCACTCAGCTGCCATCTCCAGCTGAGTCTTCAACGACCATCATCTTAAGGAGATTATACATCAGCCCAGCTGAAGCCCATAAGCCGTACGCCAGGGAGATTGGACCATATATGCAACAAGAAGTGTTACGATATGGAAGTAGGGGAGAACCGTGTGCGTGTATTCTATGGTACAGAGAAGAGAGAAGGAGAAAGACTCGAGATATATACAGGAGGCATCGGCCCCTGCAGCAGGACCGTGTATCAGACCTGTAACATCATGTACATCTGTAACAAGAAGTAAAAGCATCAGTCACAGAAAGCCCTCAATCGCAAAGAGCCCTCAGTAAAAAGAGCGTGTAAATCTTCTAATTATATAAAACTAGTATCGAGTGCTGTTAGAATGCAAACACATGGGATCAAGAAATTCTCCTTATTCTACTAACAAGAACATCTATATATACACAAAACACACTTGAAGGATTTAAACAATTATTTCCACAGTGTCATAGAACTCAAGATCTTCTTCTGCATCCTCAAAGACCTCATCTTCGTCGGTTTCAAGTGCTGATTGTGGTGCTTGCCCTGGGGCGGGAACTGTCGGAGGCAGCGCCAAAAACTTTGCATATCGCGAGACAAATCTCGGAAACTGTTGTTGTATCTCCGACAACGTCAACCCTGTCATATCATACGGCAGTAGCTCCCCACCGCAACACATCGGAAGTTTTAATCCCTGGGCTGTATCAAGGAAACCATCGCCTTCCGGATACATTGGCGTCTGCGGAGACGACGTCTGCTGATATACCGGCGGACAGTGTTTACCGCACGCATACATCGGGCAGCAAGGAATGAGATCTTCCTCACGAACCGTATTTGGTCCCAGGTTATCTAGATTATCTTCCGAGGAATACAGATAGCCCCTCGACTTATGTCTCCACCCATCGTTATCGTGGTGGTCAACGCCGTACGGAAGCGAGACACACCACGGGCATGCAATAAATGCTGTTGTTTCCCCAGCGCAGAAATGGCACGAGGGATTTATGGTGTCGAAGCGTTCATCGTAGCGGTCGTCGTAGTCCCATGGGTCGAGACTACACATTCGCAATGCGCGGTACCAAAGCAGCACTCGACGCTCGACTATGTTGCCGCTTCGGAGGGAGAGTCGATTGTCCCAAGCAACTTGCGAAGGAGTTCTGCCCGAAGAGTCGACAGCTCGAGGGTCAGCGCCGTTTTTAAGGAAGTAGACTAAAAGCTGGCATAAGGTTGGATAGCTTAAAGGCTCGGGTTGGAAGTCTCCGCCATTGTTCCAGTCCAAGCCTGAAAGAATCGAATGGAGAGCATTCCATTCCATTATTGGTTCGCGGAGGTTCACATCTGCACCCCGAAGTATCAACCCTTTGAGTACAGCTCCCCGATTAAAAAAAGTCCAGCCCTCATTGTCCCACTTCCGTCTGGAAGAAAAGAAGGTGATGGCAAAAAGTAGTGGGGCCTGCGATCCTCCCGGCTCCCCCGGCTTCGGCTCCCAAGGCTCGAATAGCGTGTTTATATCGTAACCTGCGCGGAGACATGTTTGGACTGCTGCCAGACTTCCCCATTTTAGAGATTGTTGTAGGGCATTGGGTCGGTATTTTCTGTCGTCGTTGTGGGAGAGCTCTGATGGCGGTGGGCTTAGGAATGCACCAAGTGCTTCTAGTGTGGAGACTTTTATTCTGCCATGGCTACTAGTTTGCAACGCTTTTTCGAAGAGACATTCAGGTGTGTCGGGACCGTAGAATGGGTCTGCACCCCGTTCCAACAGGAGGCACGGTATTTCGTCGGATTGCGTGTAGAGAATTGCGTGGAAGAGAAGTGTGTCCGTCTTTCTAAGATCAAAGTCAGTGTAAGACCATGTTGCATGCGAAGTGGTAGAAATACCTTGATGGGTCCTGTAAAGCTACCCAAGTACTATTTACATCCGCACCTTCATCCAGCAGGCCAACGCAAGTGGAAAAATGACCTTCATTGATCGCAAACTACCCACACATCGCTATTAGCACCAAATACACATCATATCCTCCCGCCGGGGAATATCTCACCAATAGCGGCGTCCACCCATCCGCAGTCCTATCATGCGGACTCGCCTCCCCGCTCCTAAATAGTTCTACCAGGCCTTCAAAATCCCCTCGCTTCGCCAGTTGGAATACTAGTGCATCAGATGACCGTATATTCTGCTTCGTTATTGTGATACACGGTAAACTCCATGAGGACCCTTGCTGTTGTGCCTTCACCGTCACCGTAAATCGAAACTTCCCAAAGATGGTATTCCATGTCGTAAACTCGGCCTCAAAGAGGTATTTACTGTTGAGTGTTCTCCCAGAGTAAGAAGCCATGGTGCGATAGCTTCTATAGCGTGCTTGGCCGTGGCCACGGTCGCACCCACAGTTGGCGTAAGTCCACAGGGGGGCGTTAGGATCAGCGCCCGGGCATGGGGCGGTGTGGCGTATTCCGAACTCGCGTCGGCCTGCATGGTTGGAGGAGACGGAGATATGGGAAGATATCGGGGTTACAGTGGATACAAATTTCGAGGATGACATTGCGGAGACAGATGCAGCTGCGGTTAAACACGATGAGGCAGAAGTTGTGGACAAAGAAGTAGATGTTGCGACCATCTGTTGATGTGAACCATGTGATATCATCTTTGTTTGAATCTCCTTTGAAACTCCAAGCACCTCCAACACCGTCTGGTGAATAACTGGTTGATTACTTGTAATCGTATCCATCGTCACTTTCATATCCATTACCGATTTTCTGTCAATATATCAGCAAAATTACATCGTAAGTGAGAGGAAACCTACTGATTAACAATAGCCAACACCATCATAAACTCTCTTAAATACCCCGCCAACCTCCCCTCAATCTCCATTGCCTCTTCCTTTTTCCTCATAGTCCACTTGGTACGTCTCCATATCTTCACCTCATCGCCATCCAGCAAACTGTCCACTAACTTATCGAGTCCATGGACATCACGGCTAAATGCGGCCAATTGTAGGTTGAGGCCGTGAGCACTCAATATCGAGCTCTGCAAAGTCGTGAGTTCGGCCACAACTGGTTCAAGCGCCGAGAGCGTCTCCTTGATCCTCCGCAGTGCTGAAGGTGCGTCGCGCCATCGGTCGATAAGCTTGCCGTATTTGAGGACCAGGTCGGCGAGGGCGATGATTCCAGCGATGCTGGCAGCTACATCCATTGTGCAGTTTGAAGAGGCATTGCAGCGGGAGGGAGGGGTTTTGTAAAAGGTGTGGCAATGCTGTGCGACGTAACAGCTGCAGGGCTATGCTATGCGGCAGTGCGGGAGGCGTTACAGATTTGCAGATAAGCGCCAGGATCTGCGCCTCAGAATAGCGTACCAATAGCAATGGACAGTTATGATTCAGCAGGGTGGTAAATTGGAGCTGCAGAATCGACATATCGTATAATTTGATCTCCGTATACGTGTTATCTGTAGCGCCGCAGGTAATACAATGGCAATCTTTTATCCGCCCTAGAGTTGTGGAGTTGATAGAATCCGCACGGCTAAGAGACTGGGAGAGTGGACAAATATAGGTGACCGATTTGATACCTTGCAACGCTAGAAGAGAACAAATACGGTTAGATATGTAGTAAGGATGATGCTGATGTGTTATATGTGTTGGGTATCTTGAGCTTCAAGTATTGAGTATTGGATTGTCTGAGCGACGAATACCTCCCTGGCGTCATTATCAGTGTTGAATTCCCCGAGCGTAGACCAGCGTCGCTTCCCCTAATAGGAAGTTAAAAACGACTAACCTCATGTCTACTTAGTCTTGACCCACGCCTGTTCATAAACTATCACCCGTCTCGTGTATCGAAGGAAGCGTCCAATGTTGAATAGACGTCTTGTATGGCCGCCGGTCTTTCTAAGAAACAGCAAGCGCCACTCCTCACCAGAATATCAATGTAGGCCCCATATTCCGGCAACAGCTACTGGATCTCACGGTAGTGTGAAGAGATGAAGGTATCTCTTCGGTGGCCGTATTATTCCTGAATGAACTGCTAGACGACGGTAGCGCAGTATGCTGGTGGAAAGGAGTTTCCGGGTGACCAAGCAGTGAAGTGTTTCCTGAGTGCCGAGGTCATGGTGATAGAAACTCGGTAGGGGGTGGATGTCAATGTCTGTTCTAGGTCAGTATTATCGAGTCGCTAGTTCGTTACGAGGTATGAGTGCTGGATACGAGACAAAGCTAGCAGTTGCTTCCAATGTTTACTGGGTACCTGGAACTAAAGTATTGTTCCATAAATCTACACGCAACTGCCAGCTCTCAATAATCTTGAAACACCCAACACGCGCTGCACACCAGAGTATCTGTTCTCCTCGTCCCCCCAAATTCCTCGATCCCCGCCGCCTCCAAAATGAACATCAGCCTCGCGGCCCTCGCCCCACACCTCCGTAACAGTGCCCTCAGCGCATCGTACCTCATCGATACCGCACGGGGTTTTGGTAAGATAGGTATACTTTGTTTATATATCTAGTTAAATGGACATCTAATATTATCATCCATATTCGGGTTACACCTGCACAAATGTCTCCCGAGAGTGAGCAGCAATGATAGCCTGTGGAGTATTCAAAGCCACATCATCATCACTTCGAGGGTATGAATTAAATCTTACGAGAGACTGTAAAGTACTCTATTTGGTGATATAAAAAATTCAGGAAAGGCAAGACCTTTTTTAAACCTCAAGCATTCATTGATTTTCGGAAGACCCAGAAGGAATACCTAAGCAACAACACAGGTTGAACTAGTTTGTTTTCATAAGTTAGCACAATAGACTCAGTATTTATAAGAGAGATTACCGATGTCACTGATAACAGCGGTAATTCCAAAAATTTCGTATTGGTTTCCTACAGGGTTGACATATATGGACGGAAATTTTTCCGATTTCTGTAAGGCCAATGTATAAAAATCGGCGTTGTCCGAGCTTCTACCGCCTCCGTTGCCTGTTGTGGTATTGATGAACGAATTTGATCTGTACTAGTTATTTAGGTTGGAACGAAAAGCGGGATCTGGTCTAGTCATACCTTTGTCTTAGGTCTGATGTATGTGGACAACTTCGGTAAGACCACTTGTGTAAAATTCGGCTGTAAGGTGCAGGTTTTCCGCGTGTCTGCCCTCCACTCCCTCTTGTAGTATTGGTAAATAATCTGCACTTGTTCAGCTTCGGACGAAAAGCGGGATCAGAACTAGAAAGGATGATTACCGTAATTCGACTTTAGTTATTTAATAAGTTCCCACCCACTGTGTGGATCAGTAGTTGGGGTTTTAGCGACAGCTTACAGGGCCTTTCTCACTCACCTTGTTGATAGTGGAACCTTAAGGAGCAAATGACGGGATTTCAAGCACCTACGGAAGTGTCAGGAGAGAGAGTGGACCTCCGAACTTTGTTAGCATCAGATTCGACAAAGGAAAGTAGTGAGTAAAGCTTGTCCCTGTCGCGTGGAAGACGCATCGCTGCTAACTGTAGGATGGCGAGGTCCTCATGGCGAAGAGCTACCAAACATTGGCCTACTCTCTATATAAGAGGCATATCCTCCTGAGTAGATAGACACTGCCATCATCAATTCAGACTATCTTCTCCGCCTTTGGGGGTGCTGTGTTGTTCGCGATCGCTTTAGTGTCGCAGAAGGTGAGAGTAGAGGTCAAGAGATGTAAGGTTGCTGAGCTTAGTCCAAAAAGATAACTACGCAGCAGCTTTTTGCAGTGAGTAGTGGCGACAGTTACAGATCGAAGAAAGTGAGAGAGCGGATTGGTAGGTGAAAGAGGGAGGAAGAAAGGAAGAAGAGAGGGAAGAAAGGTAAAGAGAACTATAGTAGGGGTAGGGTTAAAACAAGCTTTCTGCACTTGAGCATCTAACCAACTACATGCCGCCATCCAATTGATCCTAGTAAACACCACATTGCCATGCCGTCAGAATTACTAAAGCTCTAAAAATTGTAGAGAGTATTTTCGAGTGTCAGAGAAGTTGATATTAGTGTTCAGTTGTAGATTGTCCTGAAATGGGCGCTGTAGTTAACGCCGCAACCACCCAGGCCACTCGTTCATCTTACACCTCACGCACCGGAGCCTGTCTCTGTACAACTCTTCCACCTCATACATAATACATCTCAACATGCCGCACTCCCAGTCCACCACCCGAAACGTCAGGAACCCTATCGTCATCGCCCTCGATCTTAAATTACTACACTTTAACGAAACGATTCGATTGCTCTCGAACCAACAAAGCTCAGTCTAGAGAGGAAGTATGCTAAAGGTGGAGCGGGGGAGGGTTACCATTGGGCAAGCTATACTATATAGGAGACAGGTAGCAGGTTCTGAAGAGGCAAACCATGGTGACACACCTACGAAGCACCAACTTTCCCAGGAATATTTATGAAGGACACATAGATTCTTTAGATCGCTAGAAGGCTGAAGCTGCAAATATGATGAGGATGTCTTCTTTCGCACGGTCATGGACTTCCATAATTTAGTGGGTGCGACATCCTAGAATCGCTTGGTCTGAAAACGAGGAGTAATTGGGACAGTGTTGGAGCGCTTTCTTGAGCTACCCGTTTTGTAGTTTTTACTTCCTGCCAATCGTCGTCAAGGAGTTACACATTCTTGGGACATACCCCTGAATATCCCAGCTTCGGTTTCTATTATTCTTAACTTATCATGCTGCTCTCGTATACCAGACTTTCCGGGTTCACTTCGTGGAGAAAGAGCTTGCGAGCGAGGCGAAAAAGTCTGGGCAGGAGAGCAATCATGCTTGTTTTTAGGTTATACCGGACAACTTATTACACCATTCCTACACCATCTCTATACTATGAGACATTAGAGAATTCCTCTTATACCAACACCACAACAGTTTAGAGGGGATTTCAGCCTTTTATTTTAGCAGCCGGAAGGTCTGCACAACAAATAAACCATTGAGTGGAGCACTACATAGCATAGTAGATAGTCTAACTACCTACCTACAATTACTACATACATAGGGCAGAAGTGGTTCGAAGACTGAAACGGTAGTTCTAACTATCTCCTCTGCAGGATTATCACAACGCCGTTGGTACAATAAGTTAGTCTCTGGACTGTGATTTACAGCAGAGATTTGAAGAACTGTGTACTCTGGCGAGCCAAGTCTCAGTTGATGAGATGATGGTATGGACCGTATGGTTTACAGGGCGCTCTCAACACACTATGCGAATGCCATCGGCACCTATTCCTGAAGGCTATGGAGCGCGCTTTGTCTGAATATGTCTACATTTATGCATGGGTATTTGCATCTTACTGAAAGTTTTCTTAGATTCAATTAAATTGTACGTCGTACATCTAGTTGAATTGTTTTCTGTTTGATATCCCGGAGTATGATTGAATCTATTGCTGGAGTCTAAGTTGACTCCGAGTAGTAGGCGCTGCTATCGTTCCTTTTTGTTTGTGAGTTTGTTTCTAGTCCACTGTCTTATACATCTTCATACTACTGTCAGTTTTATCGGTTGCTTTCTTTCTTCTCACCGCTACTATTCGTGAATAACTATTTGTTAATACTCAAGTACCAAGCAAATGCATTGCGTTTGTGAACACATGATCGGTCGTGCGGAGTCCACGTCCCTTTCTAAAAGCCACGAAACCCCAACCCTCAACCCCGCAACATGTACACCACCACATACAACCCTCCTCCCATCGTCACTCTGCAGCTATCACTAGCTTCTGCGTGTCTTTTCTACTAGTTACTTGATTCAGCCACATCCACCACTGGCGGCAGAACATCTAACTGCAACATCAGCAACAATAATAGGAGTGAAAACGACCCTCTAATTATCGTGAAGGACAGGTCTTGATACTCTCGCGCTCGTATTCCACTGCAGCCGAAGGTTCCTGGTATGAGTAACAACAATAGACAAAACCTCGAATATGCCCCGTACGAAACAGACAGCTCGCCGCAGTCGTGGACGAGGTAGGGTGCGGGGAGTAGCCATGGGAGGGCATGCACCCGCACGCCCTTCCAATGCAGGAGTCCAGAGTTCAACCAGCCAGTTTTGAGAGCTGCCAGAAGCACCAAATACTTTGTCTACTACCCCTCGAGGGCAAAACACAAGCCGCTGCAGCATTCGTACCCGTGGTACCGGGGGTCATGGACGTGGTCGCGGGGGTGTGCCTTCTGCGTCTGACGGAGCAGATACCGAGACATCTCGTGATGCCTCCCCTTCCGCACTCACAAGGGCCAGTTACATCCCATATCGTGAGAACACTTACGACTTCTTAGAAGTGTGCTCTTTCACCCAAACGGGGCTTTGGGATCCGTCCAAGCTCATGAAATTCGGTCTGTTGGGCTCCGCCTTTGGTATCGGCTTCGAAACCCGAGAGTATGCGTCAAAATATCTGCTCATCTGCCAGTGCTAACGCATGCAGCGCACACCTCCAATCCATCACCACGCTCCCCACCCTCTGTAATAATCTTACCATGATATCGGTTGTCAACGGCTCCCTACTCACGGATACCGGCATAAACGACCTTATCACCTACTCTCCAAACTTAAAGTTTGTTTCCTTCCTCTACGCCAGCAAGCTCACAAACGCCAGCTTCGACATCGCGCTTACAAACTTCAGAACCTTGAGATGCTACGCATCAGAGGCCAATCTTCGTCTAAGCCAGGCAAGCAGAAGACAGAAGGCTCTATTAGTCTCCCCCGCAAGCCTGAATTTGCCCCTCAGCAGAACTTTGCCAGGAACCTCAAAATGCTGGATCTCACAAATCAAGAGGGGATCAGCATTGCAGTTTGCAGGAAGTTGTCGCGCGAGCGGGAAGAATTGGAGGTTGTGGTTGGATTCTCCTCAATTTCGGTTTACACATTCTGGAAGGGAAGGTGGTGAATAAGGAGAGCTATCTGGGGTTTGAGATATTTCAAGGTGAAAATGAGAGTAGTGACGAGTGCAGTGAGCAGGAAGACGATGAGGAATACTCAGATCCGGAGGATGAGATGTATGATGCCATGCTGTCGAGTGATTTGTTTTCCGCGGGCTATTTGGATACTGATACTGGTATATTGATGCCCCTGGATGGAATTTGCTGGCAATAAATAGTGGTGAAAGTGAGGAGAAGCTATGAGGATAGTGGAAACGGATGGATTGAAAAAATGGTGTATGGGCGGGCGTAATAAAAATACACAACCATCTCAGTATGCAACCTCACAAGCTGCTAAAACCTTGGAACTTTCCTTGAATGTTCGTATATATCCTGGCCTTGGTGGAATTAAGAAAATGAGGAGGAAGAGTTGACGCCCTGGCTCGTATCTGGCGAATGTTGCACCCAATATTAGGAATCGTCCCATCCACGGAGTCCAATGTTTAGGATCCACCCAGTCACCGGTCGGTAGGATACGTGCATGGGGCGCCTCATATGCGGGTTTTTGAGATGTGGATCTACCACCAGCGATGCCATGCCATGTCATACTCACAGTATGATAAGTAAAAGGCGCCATGAACAAACTGGCTGCTAGAATAGAATGTGGACTCACGACTGCGAAATCTGTGATACTTACTGCGATTTTTTCTCTTACAAATATGAACCTTCTGACTTTGGTAGATTTTCCACCGCGAGACCGCACGTACAATAATGCACCTAGGTTTTTATACGGATTGTGTTCATAGAATTTTTTTATTTTGATGTGGACGACAGCTCAGAACGCAGTCACGAACACCTCATCTGTAGAATTTCGGAGGTAGGGCACGCATTTGTAGAATTGCCGCGCGTGAAGCGGATGGGGAGTCCTATGTCCGGTGATGTGACAATTCCTCTTCGGAGATGCAATGCTCACGTCTCCACCGTAGATGCATACAAGGTCAATCTTTAGCCAATCGGACTAGCCGATTCCCAACAAGCTGCTTTGTCTGGAAGAACCTCACCGCCAGAAAGCGGGTTGTCGCACCCCCACAAAACGGAATCCAATCAATGAGTTGAAGAGACAATCTCCTTGTCCGCCGATTCGCGCAAAAAGCTAGTTAATCAATTCATTCATTCTGTAGCCGCAGCGACCATTCTTGGCCAACCAATTTTTTTGCATGAAAACGACCAGGGAATACGGCCCGCGACGAAAGAACAAAATATAAGACATGGTGCGAGAAGTCACTCGATTAGCAAAAAGCACGTGGGGTCGTCCTGCAGCCAATTGGCCAATCGCGATCAATGCTACCCTGCGCTTATCTAGATCAGGATATTACTGGTTGGATGGACTTCACTCCGACATGTGTGTATTTGGTTCGGATTGGCAATGGAAACTTGTACTGAATTCTAGCTATTGCTAGAATACTTGCTCATACATATATTATGGGTAGCAAGGCGAATGCAGGTCTTCTGCTGGAAATCACAATCGAGCTCCAGGCTGGCGCTTAGGTCTGGCATAGATGTCCGTATAGGTAGTGAAGATGCAAGCTGGCAGACGGCAAAGCAGACAGAGCTCGGGAAAGAAACCCTACGAGTTATGAAGACGCTAGCTACACCTCAACCAGCTGCGCTAACTGGGAGTGCGGGGCTTCCCGCTCTCCTACAACCCCGCAATGACTAGTTACTTTCTAACTTTCTAGAGTTGTACTTTGATTGGTTGAGTGGTTGCTACGCTGCAGAACGAATTTAGAAAGGTTGGTTTTGCCGGATACGATGTCCCAGAATTTGTATTGGTTTACTTTCTGGGGTTCTTTGCAATGGACCAGTACCGAACCATCTCAGAGTCGGTAGTCGTTATCACCGCTGCTCATCGAGACTCGAGAGTGCCAATCACCGCTAGTTCCCTTTTCCGTGGGGGGCCGTATTCTTTTGGTGTTACTCGGCTCCTTGACACGCATCTGTTGCATATATCCATTTAGCGTGGGATTCGGATCAATAAATACTTAAGCACATATCCTGGTGCGTATCTACACGGAGTTCTGATATATTACCGGTAGACGGATAACCACGATAAAGTTACTTCATCGTTTCAAGCAACAGGATGCGTATTCGGGAAGGATCAACACTGCAGGTGATATGAACGACTTTGCATACAGGGCCTTTACCGCCCAAAGTTGCACGTGTCCTGTGGTACAAAAAATGGCTCTAGTCAGAATCTTCTGGTTTTTCCTGGAAAATCGAAGCGCGGATGCTGCAACTAGCGCTAGATACAGATAAAAACCAATACCTATCTCCAGTTAGATCATGATCGGTGCTGATGTTAAATGAATTATGGGACCGATCCTAGTACCATTACAAGATTTATACGCGCTCGTGACGTCTATTGGGTTACCTGGTGGCTGTGATTTGTGATTGAGGAAGGGAATGCCTAAAATGGTGTTAGAGATGATCAAAACTTCGAACTTGAAGTCGGGATGGCAGATCCTGGTTGAAGAATTCATATTTTTGTTGCATACCACTGCAGACCCTGGTATCATCGTTCGCCGGTTTGCTGGTTTCGAAATTTCAACGTACGCTGGTATCTACGTTCACCACTGAAACCCCTGTAATACTTGATGAGGTAGCGAGTACATACTAAAATGCTAAATCACTGCGGAGATATCTTGTGGATGTGGGAGCACTTGCAGCATGGAGGACCATTATCATATTCCCAATTGTAACTGTAACACGGTGAGGTATGTAAACCCCTTCCCATCACACAGCATTATCCTCATCATAGCAAAGATGCTCGACATCCGTTACCTCTGTGCTCTATCTTCCGCTGCTGCGGTGTGCTTTCACGTCAGCACAATCTATCGCGAACTCGATTTCATTGTTCTGCGCTTGCTCGGAATCTTCATCATCACTTGTGGTGTTTTAACTTGGACATTTTACTCCTACACCAATGATATTTACTCGGCTGTGTCGATGACTGCCGCCATAGCAGTGTCTTTCAATTCCGCCTTGACTTCCAGCATTCTCCTCCACCGAATCTTTTTCCATCGATTGCGGAGATTTCCTGGGCCGTTTTGGGCAAAGGTTTCAAAGGCATGGATGCTTAAAAAGGTGTGGAGCAAACCACAGGCATTCCGGTATGTGGAACAGATGCACGAGGAATATGGGAAGGTTGTGAGAGTTGGTAAGTATGAATTGCTGCTCAGAATGTGCATCCTGGAGAGGGCTTTTGGGGGTCCTTTTTAGAGTGTAGTTTTTGATTCAGGCGCTTTACTGTCCCTCGTTTCCCCAAATTTCCATGCTTAGGCTCTAAATGATCTTACTTAGGCCCAAGGGAGCTCTCCATCTTAGACGTTGCTGCTGTCCCTCTAATCTACGGCAGTGCCTCACCGTGTATGCGAGGTCCCTACCATTCGCAGACTGCCGACGGTAATAACGGTAACATATTCTTTGTACGGAACAAACGGTTTCACAATCAACGCCGCAAGGCTTGGGATAAGGCTTTCGGCCGCGTTGCCCTCGAGACATACGCCCCCAGAATACACGAGCTCACGTCGATTCTCCTCCGTCAGCTCCAACTAAGAACCGGTGTGTCTGTGGATGGGGCTCAAATCGCGAGATGGTATGCCTTTGATGTTATTGGAGAGGTCGGATTGGGAAAGAGCTACGAACAACTGGAGAAGATGGAAATGCACCCAGCTGTAAACGTTTTGGTGAAGGGAGCTTGGTATTTTGGCGTGCCGGGACATATGCCATGGGCACTCAGGATTCTTTCGTCTATTCCTGGGGGTGGCGGCGCTCTGAGTGCGTTTCAAGACTGGTGTCAGAGGCAAATGGAGGAGAAACTCAAAGTGTGTAGTTCAATTTTTACTGGGTCGAATTGCTTGTGGTGGACTCCGACTAATGTGTTACGTGCAGAGAGATTCGTCGTCGACACTTACCTCCGAGAAACCACAGGATGTGACTACATATTTACTGCAGGATGAAACCTGCGGCTACGGTAAGCTGCCATATGTAGCGACATGTGACGATATCCGCCTCGTTATTCTAGGTGGGAGGTATGTGCCTTTCCTTTACACCGAGACTCTGCAGAAAGAGAGTCGACGCTAATCTCAACCTGCAGTGACACAACCGCCAGTTCCATCGGCGGACTTTTGTACTACCTCACCGCCAACCCTCGCGTCTACCGCAAGCTTCAAAGCACGCTCGACACCGTCTTTCCCGGCGGCGATGCGGAATACGACTACTCCAAGGGCACAAATATTCCGTATCTCGAAGCGGTTATCAACGAAATCTTGCGATTGCAACCACCAATTCCTTGTGGTCCCATTCGCACAACCCCACGAGAGGGACTGGTAATCGCCGGCGAGTATATCCCCGGAGACATTTGTATCAGCATTCCTATCTACGGCGTTCACCGTGACCCGAGATACTGGGAGAAGCCGCTGGAGTTTATTCCTGAGCGCTGGACAGAGGAGATGCCGGAGCTTTGCAAAGACAAGGGAGCGTTTATGCCGTACACCACTGGTAAGAGTACTACCGTCCTCACTATTACTGAATGCTAACAACCACGGAAAGGAATCTATCAGTGCGCGGGAAAACCTCTGGCCACTTTGGAGATGCGCATGATTGTTTCAAGGATTGCGTTGACGTTTGATTTGGAGTTTCCGGAGGGGAAAGTCCCGGAGCATTACGAGAATGGCTTGCAGGATTTTTTTACACTCCGCTTGCCGACCTTTTTTGTGAAGTTTATGCCGAGAAAGAAGGAGAGTGAGGTTTGAAGAGGAGTCCATGGTTTTAGGCGTAGTGGTACACGCCGTCAGGGGTTCTGTGGGAGGATTTGAGGGTCTATTACTTTTTCATTCTAACCACGACCTCTCAGTACTAATAGCAAATACTCTTTTGTTTGTGTCTTGGAACATTTTCATTTGCGCTTGGACTTCAATGGTAACATAATCTCTACTCTCCACTCGAGCTATTTGGCAATGTAGAGCTCAGTGTTGCACACGCGTGCCCCCGCACCTACATACAATTTCTTAATTCCATACACACACACACCGTTGATAGTCCCAAGGCTCCCTCTTATTTTATGGATACACAATATACACACACGGTTCCTCCCATAAAGTAATACTATTTGTGGAGATCTAGAAGAGTCGAGATTTGCTTCTTCACACCATTAGCCTCAATCATACTGTCTCTAGAGCTCCACATAACTTAGAAGCTAGTAATAAACCTGAACATCTAATAGCAGAGATTCCTAATTAACTAAGTGCTAACTAACAACTAGATGTTGGCTTTCCTAATATCACGCGCCTCTCCTTCCTTTCTCTCCGCCTCTTTCTTCAGAACTTCCTCCATCTGTTTCGTGATAGAACTTTTTGCGCTTCCAACTGCTCCAAGATAGTTTCCTGACCCCGGTAATCAGCGCCGCTATTCAACATTCCGTAAACAGGATCCCGGAGATATACGCACCTGAGACAGCCCTTCAACTTCGAGCCCGGAAATACGTTGGACGAGTTGGGAATTCACGGTGTCTGGAGCCTTTGAAATTGAGGGCATGGATTGTGGCGGCGGTGGATTGTACTCTACACCCTTATTCTCGGCAGCCTCCGCCAGAGCTCGGGAGTATTAGACTTCCCCCACAGTGCGGTGAAAATCTCGGCGACGCGCCAGGTAAGCTGTTTGTTTTCAGCCGTAGAGTGCGGATCAAGTTGGAATTATTGGACTCGTCGCTCTTGATGGAAGCAAAGGGGTGGTCAGGAGGTGGTGGTGCTGGTGGATGATGGAATATCGCCAGGTGTTTTTCCATTAGAGCATCAAACTCGGCCCATGGCGTGTGTGCGAGAGTAACGGTGGGTGCTCCGGAAGCGGAACCATCGTGGGTGTAGCGATGGGACTTCTTGAAAGTGGAAGTTGGAAAGTAGGTGCGTAGGTTATGACGGAAGAGTGATATGTCGATGAGTATTTGGCTGTGGAGAACGAGGTAGGGAGAATTTTACAGCATATATATAGTTACTTCTGGGGCCGTTGCAAAAAAACTCTGCACAGCTCTAATGGAGATGGGAAGGCTATCTTTTGACGGGCTCTCGAGATGAGGTCTATTTAATCTAGTTCGCCACGTGCAGTGCCCTTGCCCTAAAGCCGCACCTTATATTAACCTACCGCATCATGTCTTCTTACATGGCTCGTACAATTGTCAATTGACAGCATCTCGACAAACTCCATCTTTTCATTCGGCAACTACTTTAGGGTAGTCTTAATTCAAGTTAGCTGCAGGCGAAAGACGAAAGAGTTGCGTACATTAGAGTCGGGAGTAACTATATATGATTGCACACGAATTACTCTTTGCTGGAACTCGTGTTGCATATATGGTCCAATCTCCCTGACGTACGGCTTATGGGCTTCAGCTGGGCTGATGCATAATCTCCTTTAAGATGATGGTCGTTGCAGACTCAGCTGGAGATGCCAGCTGAGTGCGCATGCATGCGTACAGGGCATACTCTGAATGCCATATATAACATCACGAATGTGCCTGTACTTGAGAAAATAAGGCTTCGAGCAATCAGTATTTCAACAACTCGAAATTCAAAATTGTGAGTGATAGGATATGATCTTGCGGCTGTGCTCGTCGGATTTTCAAGTTAGCGAGACAAACCTAATAAAATCTGATCTTATCTGAGTTATCTAATCATTGAAAGGGGTATCTGGAATAGGCGCATTAGCCACCATGGCTTCTTCCAGAAAGCACCTGTGGCACAGTGACTTGCCACATAGTTTGAAATTATTTTCTTTATGAGCAAGAGCTGAGCTGATAACTACAGAAAATTCCATCAGACATCCCGTGGACTAAGGCGGTTTAGTGGGTCCCATTCCAGTGCTTGCGGTTCTCAAGGCTAGGCAGAGCTGCGCTTGAATAGTGGTGCATGTGGTGGGGATACCGTTCGGACACTAATATATTATTCATATAAGCACACGGAATGTGTCTTTTTCGATTCTTATTGGTCAGAATTCTGTGGCTGAGTGGCTTAGTGGCTGATAGTGGCAAGTATAAACCACAAGAACTCAAATTAAAAATGACCCACTAATTTAAGTCTGCAAGTTGCACTCTGACAACCAAGTGTGATATACATGAAATGTGTATAACTCTACCTGCTTTCACATCCCAGGTTGACATTCATGATATTTTTAATATTGGGTGAGTAG
>Ga0307512_10003369_pt1 | contig 18707 bp, 13 predicted proteins | sample 14_EM_MG_FD_200267 | JGI IMG/M metagenome (GOLD analysis project Ga0307512, IMG submission 200267) | Populus trichocarpa ectomycorrhiza microbial communities from riparian zone in the Pacific Northwest, United States - 14_EM | ecosystem: Host-associated > Plants > Roots > Unclassified | place... | reverse complement strand
CATAGCACCCGGCACCGGCTTCCGCATGCCCTTCAGGACCACCACCAGGGCGGTCGTGACGCACACGCCGACCGCGATGGCGATCAGGTAGAGGAAGGGGTTGCCGATCAGCGGGACCACGAAGATGCCGCCGTGCGGGGCCCGCAGGGTGGCGCTGAAGGTCATCGACAGGGCGCCGGTGATCGCGCCGCCCACCATCGAGGAGGGGATGACGCGCAGCGGGTCGGCCGCGGCGAACGGGATGGCGCCCTCGGAGATGAAGGAGGCGCCGAGGACCCAGGCGGCCTTGCCGTTCTCGCGCTCGGTCTGCGTGAAGAGCCTGCCGCGGACCGTGGTGGCCAGCGCCATCGCGAGCGGCGGGACCATGCCGGCCGCCATGACCGCCGCCATGATCTTCATCGCGGAGTCGCTCGGGTTGGAGACCGCGATACCGGCGGTCGCGAAGGTGTAGGCCACCTTGTTGACGGGGCCGCCCAGGTCGAAGCACATCATCAGGCCGAGCAGGGCGCCGAGCAGCAGGGCGTTGGAGCCGGAGAGGCCGTTCAGCCAGTCGGTCATGCCCTTCTGGGCGGAGGCGATGGGTTTGCCGATCACGACGAACATCAGGAATCCGACGATCGCCGAGGAGATCAGCGGGATCACCACCACCGGCATGATGCCGCGCACCGCCGGCGGGATCTTCACCTTCTGGATCGACAGCACCACACCACCGGCGATCAGACCGGCGGCCAGGCCGCCGAGGAAGCCCGCGTTGATGGTGGACGCGATCATGCCGCCCACGAAGCCGGGGACCAGGCCTGGCCTGTCCGCCATGCCGTAGGCGATGTATCCGGCCAGGACCGGTACCAGGAAGCCGAAGGCCACGGCACCGATCTGGAACATCAGGGCGGCCCAGCTGTCGGTCTGCGTCCACACGAAGTGGTCCATGACCGACGGCGCCGACTTGATCTTGTAGCCGCCGATCGCGAAGCCGAGGGCGATCAGCAGACCGCCCGCCGCGACGAAGGGGACCATGTAACTCACGCCGGACATCAGCCACTTGCGCAGCTTGGTGCCGTAGCCCTCGCCGGAGTCGCCGGCGCGCTCCACCGGCGTGCCCGCGCCCGCGGGGGCGCCCGACGTCACTTCACCGCGCTCGGCCTTCCCGCGCACCTCGGAGATCAGCTCGCCGGGGCGGTTGATGCCCGCTTTGACGCCGACGTCGACGGTCGGCTTGCCGGCGAAGCGGTCCTTCTCTCGTACGGGGACGTCGTGCGCGAAGATCACGCCGTCCGCCGCCGCGATGACGGCCGGGTCGAGCCGGTTGAAGCCGGCCGAGCCCTGCGTCTCGACGACGACCTCGATGCCCGCCTCGCGACCGGCGTTCTCCAGCGACTCGGCCGCCATGTACGTGTGGGCGATGCCGGTCGGGCAGGAGGTGACGGCGACGATGCGGAAGGGGCGCTCGTCCGGCTCGTCAGGCTGTCCCGGCTCGTCGGAGGAGGGGGCGCCCGACGCCGGGGACGTGCTGCCCGCTGCGGCGTCGGAGGAGGCCGCCGCCGACGCCGCAGCGGAGTCTTCGGAACCGGCCGCCGCAGGCTGCTCGTCCCCGCGGATCAGCGCGGCCGCTGCCGCCGCGTCGCCCACCGACCGCAGCGCGCCGGTGAACTCGGCGTTCATGAGCTGCCGGGCCAGCGACGACAGGATCGTCAGGTGGGCGTCGTCGGCGCCGGCGGGCGCGGCGATCAGGAAGATCAGGTCGGCGGGGCCGTCCGCCGCGCCGAAGTCGATACCGGCGGCGCTGCGCCCGAAGGCAAGCGTCGGCTCGGTGACGTGTTCGCTGCGGCAGTGCGGGATGCCGATGCCGCCGTCGAGGCCGGTCGGCATCTGTGCCTCACGTGCGGCCACGTCGGCGAGGAAGCCCTCCAGGTCGGTCACCCGGCCCTGGGCGACCATGCGCTCGGCGAGGGCGCGCGCCGCCGCTTCCTTGGTATCGGCGGACAGGTCGAGATCGACCAGGTCCGCGGTGATCATGTCGCTCATCGCGGGCTCCTTCGCACGCGTATCTCCCGGGGAGTGGAGTGGGCGGATTCGGGGACGGGGGTGCAGTGGGGGGTTGTGGGGAACTCGGTGCCGGCGGAGTCGGGGCCGGGGAGGCCCCGCCTCACAGGGGCGGCGGGGCGGCTCAGGTTGCCCCGCCTCCCGTCGGTCGCGGCGAGTAAGGGGAAGCCTCGCCGCTTCGGAGCCGGCCCGGACAACACGGGCCCGCACAGCAGGGGATACGTCATGACGCCGGCTCCTTCAGTACGCGATCCACCGGCACCTCGGCCGTGACTGTCACCGCCGCCGGGTCCAGGTCTCCCGGGGTCGGCATCACACTGCCCGGCAGCTGGACGGCGGCCGCGCCGTGCGCGACCGCGGAGGCGAGCGCCTCCGGTCCGCTGCCGCCCGCGATCAGGAAGCCCGCGAGGGAGGAGTCGCCGGCGCCCACGTTGCTGCGTACGGCGTCCACGCGCGCGCTGCCGAACCAGGCGCCCGCGGCGTCCACGAGCAACTGCCCGTCGGCGCCCAGGCTCGCGAGCACGGCGCGCGCGCCCATCTCGCGCAACTCCTCGGCCGCCTTGACCGCGTCGCCCACCGTCGAAAGGGGGCGCCCGACGGCCTGCGCGAGCTCCTCGGCGTTCGGCTTCACCACGTCGGGCCCTTCGCGCAGTGCCTCGAGCAGCGCGGGCCCGGAGGTGTCCAGCGCGATCCGGGCGCCCGCGGCGTGCGCCCGCGCGACCAGGTCTGCGTACCAGGCCGGCACGAGCCCTCGCGGCAGGCTTCCGCAGCAGACGATCCAGTCCGCGTCGCGCGACTGCGTGCGCACCGTCTCCAGGAGCAACTCCTGCTCCTGGAGCGACAGTTCGGGACCCGGCGCATTGATCTTCGTGAGCACCCCGTCCGCCTCCGCGAGCGCGATGTTCGAGCGGGTGGCTCCGGCGACCGGCACCGGCGCGACCTCGATGCCCTGTGCGTCGAGCAGATCGGCGACCAGCGCACCCGGCGCACCGCCCAGGGGCAGAACCGCGACCGTGCGCTGCCCCGCGGCCGCGACGGCGCGCGAGACGTTGACGCCCTTGCCGCCGGGGTCCATGCGTTCGCCGGTGGCCCGGATGACCTCGCCGCGCTCCAGTGACGGGACCTCGTACGTACGGTCCAGGGACGGGTTGGGGGTGACGGTGAGGATCATGCGCGCACTACTTCCGTGCCGCCGCGCTCGATGGCGGTGGCGTCTTCTGGGCTCAGCCCGCTGTCGGTGATCAGCAGGTCCACGTCGCTCAGGTGGCCGAAGCGGGCGAAGTGCTCCTGGCCGTGCTTGGCGGAATCGGCGAGCAGCACGACGCGGCGGGCCGCGGCGACCGCCGCGCGCTTCACCGCGGCCTCGGCGAGGTCGGGGGTGGTCAGGCCGTGCTCGGCGGAGAAGCCGTTGGCCGCCACGAAGAGGACGTCCGCCCGGATCTCGCTGTACGCGCGCAGCGCCCAGGCGTCCACGGCCGCGCGCGTACGGTGCCGCACGCGCCCCCCGACGAGGTGGAGCTGGATGCCGGGGTGGTCCGCGAGGCGGGCCGCGATCGGCAGGCTGTGCGTGACGACGGTGAGCGAGGACTCCAGCGGGATGGCGGCCGCGAGGCGGGCCACCGTGGTGCCGGCGTCGAGGATCATCGTGCCCTCGCCCGGCAGTTCCGTGAGGGCCGCCTTGGCGATGCGGTCCTTCTCGTCCGCCGAGGTGCCCTCGCGCTCGGCGAGATCCGGCTCGAAGTCGAGGCGTCCGGCCGGTATGGCACCGCCGTGCACCCGGCGGAGCAGGCCCGCGCGGTCGAGGGTCTTCAGGTCCCGGCGGATCGTCTCCGCCGTCACCTGGAACTCCTCGGCCAGCGACACCACGTCCACCCGGCCGCCATCACGGGCAAGCCGGAGGATCTCCTGCTGCCGCTCCGGTGCGTACATGTCCGTTCGCCTCCGACCTGTGCCCGAACTTGTGGTTTCAGTCGGGAGGCTACGCCCGCATTTCCGAAAAGTAAACGGGTTCGGACACAAGGCAGACACAAACGGGCATGCGTGGGAGAAGCAGCGACGGAAGCAGAGGGGCATGCACAAGCCCTGACGCCGTGTCACCACGTCCGTATCCTGGACCCTGGGACGCAACTTCACGGGGGGGTGTTGTGGACGACAGGGACGACGACCCGAGCCTCCGCCACGGCCGCCCGGATCATGAATGGCAGCGCGTCGTGGTCCGGGCGTTGTGCGCCTCGCCGGTTCTGGCGGACCGGAACGCGCGGGCGATGCTGGTCGAGCTGGTCGGGGACGCGTTGGGACGGCCGGTGCATCTGCGGGAGCAGGCGACCCTGCCACTGCAGTTTCTGGAACTGGTGCGGTTCTGTGCGCGGGAGGACGGCGGACCGCCGGCCCTGGTGTACGCCGTGGCGACGGTCGCCGGGGACGGCTGGACGTCGGACACGGTCCGTGAGCAGGTTGAGCGGATCGAACGAATACGGAAGGCCGAGAACGCTGCGCCTGCCGCAGATGTAGATGTAGACGCAGACGAGCCTGCCGAAGGCCTCAAGGACTTCTTCGTCACGTACGGGGACGACGATCGCCGCCGGGCCCAGTGGATCGCTGCGCTGCTGGAGGCCGCCGGCTACACCGTGGTGATGGCGTTCCGGACCGGGCAGGCGGATCCCGGAGCGCACGCCGCCTGGCAGAAGCACCGGACCCGGTGCGCGAGGACCATCGCGGTGACAGGGGCATCGATCAAGGTGGACCACGAGCCGCCCGTCCACCTCTCCGGCATCCCCGGGAACGACGCCCGCGTCCGCCTCCTCGAAGCCGTCGCTCCCCCCGGAGCGGGCGAACGTTGACCGCAGAAAGCGGCGCCGGCCGCAGCCCCTCGGCGTTATTGATCCGCGAGCGTATCCGCGCGGAAACGCTTGCCGCCCTCCACGACATCGGTGCCCTCCACGACCGCTACGCCCGGGCCGTCCTCCTGGAGCTGGTCGGTGAGACGCTGGGCCGGCCCGCGGATGTGCGGGAGCAGGCGACAGCGCAACTGCAGTTGCTGGAGCTGTTCCGGTTCTGCACCCGGCACCAGGACGGGCTCTCGGTGCTGGCGCGGCAGCTGCCGACGGTGGAACCGGGGTGCACCCAGGCGCCCGTCGTGCAGCGGCTCGCCGACGAGTGGACGGCCCTGGACGCGCTGGACGGGCTGGCCGACGTCACGGAGTCCTGGGAGTACCTCGGCAGCAGCCTCGGAAGGCTGGCGATGTCGCACGGCAAACGCACCGCGCTCGTACGGGCGGCCACACACACGCGCGTGTCCGCGCCGCCGCCGCACGCCGAGAACTGCTGGCACGACTTCCTGCACCTGGCCGGGCAGGGAGCCCCGCGCGGCGGGCTGCCGCCTTGGATGGTCTATCTGGAGCGCAGCACCGACACGATGGGCAACGCCGTCGCGCTCGAGGTGCTGGCCCGCAACCGGCAGTGGGCGCTGAGCTGCGGCCTGGCGGAGCTGCTCGACCACGACCGCCGGCGCGCGCCGGCGGCCACCGTGCCGGTGCGGCCGCACCAGGAGTACCTGGCGATCCATATCGCGCCGGACCCGCTGGAGAGCGGCCACTACACCGTGTCGCACTCCTTCATGTCGGACGCCCGCGGTTCGCGCTGGGAGCACGGTGACACCTGCGCGCGCGTGCCCGCCGCGGGGCTGCAACTGATCGTGACCGGCATCATCAGGACCGTCGAGGGCGTCGGCGGCGACCGGCTGGCCCATGTGTGGCTGGAGTTCGTGCTGCCCTTCGAGCTGCTCAACCTGCCCGTCGACTGGTGGCCCCGCGACACCGCCGAAGTGCCGAACGTGCCCCTCGCGGTGAACTACCCGGTCGTCATCCGCAGCCTGGACCGCCTGCAGAACCGGGCCTGGCACCGTTTCTGGCGCGCCCGCTGGCAGCAGCTCACGCGCGACGAGCACCCGTCGAAGTCGGTGTACGTCAACGTCGGGCGCCGGGGCGGCGACCACCTGCGCGGTCTGGAGGCCCGCCTCGGCGACAACGAGCACTTCGTCGCCCTGGTGCTGAGCGAGCCCCCGCTGCCCGACCGCGGGCACGGCCGCCGCGAACTGCAGGCGGCGCTGCGCAGCGGTCTGCCGGTGGTGATCTGGCATCGGGCGGGGCACACCACGCAGGAGTTCCGGGAGCTGCTCGACAGCCTCCTCGACGAGGGGCTGCAGCGGTTTCCGGCCAAGGTCGCCGCCTACCGGCGCCGCGCCGCCATCGACGCCGCCGACGACGAGAACGCAGGCCACCTGGGCCGGCACATCACGGTCCTGTGGGACGACCCCGACCGCAAACCCGTACTGCCCGACACGCCATGACCGGGCACCGCCGGTCGGGTACCGACGGGCACCACCGGCCCGGGGCACCCGCACCCGGCCCGCACACCGAGCCAGCACCCGGAGGGACGGCGCAGATGCCGACGGAGCCGACAGACGTGGAGTCGAGGGGACCGTACCGGGGCACTGGCCTGCCCGGCGCGACGGCCGGTGAGCTGTCCGAGCCGCCGCCCTGGCGCAGCTTCCGCGGCGGCCCGGACGTGCCGGCGCCGCCCGCCGACGACCCGTACGCGCGCGTGCTGCTCGGCGACGGACACGAACCGCTGCCCGCCGAACCGGACCTGGTGGCCCGCGTCAACGCCGCGCTGCACCTGCGCCGCCCGCTGCTGGTCACCGGCGAACCCGGCACCGGGAAGTCGTCCCTCGCCTACCGCATCAGCCGCGAACTCGGCCTCGGACGCGTCCTGCGCTGGCAGATCACCTCACTGAGCACCCTGTGGGAGGGACTGTTCGAGGAGACCCAAGGCAGCTCGCGCCACGACGCGCACAACGCGCACGACACATACGACTCGCACCGCGCCGACGCGCGTCTCGGCGCGCTCGGTACCGCCTTCCTGCCCCACGGCCGGCCGCGCGTGCTGCTCGTCGACCGGCTGGACCGGGCCGAGATCGCGCTGCCGGAGGATCTGTGCACGGTGCTGGCGGCGGGCGGGTTCGCAGTGCCCGGCGGTGTCGCGCGCGTGGCGACCGCCGACGACGCGGAGGCCGTGGTGCCGGTGCCGGGCGGGGTGGTGCGCTGCCATGCCTTCCCGGTCGTGGTGATCACCACCGCGGAGGAGCGGGAACTGCCCCTGGACCTCGTACGGCGCTGTGTGGCCCTGCGGCTGCCGCGGCCGGGTCCCGAGATGCTGCGGGCCATCGCGGCGAACCGTTTCCCCGCCGGACCGGGAGACGGCAGCGGGGCCGGCGGCGCCCCGGCGCCGGACGTGGTGCAGGCCTTCCTCGACCGGGCCGTGCGCACCGACGGCCCGGTCGTCGAACGCTTTCTGGACTCCCTGCACCTGGCCGTCGGCGGCGTGCTGCAGTCGCTGGCTCGGAGCGGGAGCTGGCAGGCGGCCGTCGACACGGTCTGGGAGTGGACCGCGGCGGAGGAGACATGACCGGGCGCGGGAGCCCGCAGGCGCCGCCGCGCGAGACCACGGAACTCCGCGCCGCTCTGCGCCGGGTCGGCAGGGCGCTCGGGCGAAGCCGCCGGGACGTGGCGGTGGTCGTCGACTCGGGCCCCACGATGGGGATCTGGCGGGAGCCGGTCCACGAGTTCGTCGTAGCGCTGCGCGCGTGCGGTGCGTTCGGGCGGATCACCGTGCACCGGCTGCCGTACGCCCGCAGCGTCGATCCGGCGACGCTGCCGCGGCACGGCGCCCAGGCCCGGCTGACGCTGCTGCTCACCGACGGCGCTGGTCCACGCTGGCGCACCCACGACGTGGAGCCGTTGCTGCGCCGCTGGGGGCAGGCGGGCCCGGTCGCGCTGATCCACCTGCTGCCGCACCCGGTGTGGCCGGCGACGGGGCTGCGCGGCTGGCAGGTCCTGTTGCGCTCCCGCGCGTCCGCCGCGGCCAACCACCGGCTGCGCTGGCGGGCCCGCGGCCTCGGCCCCGACGTGCCGGGGCTGCCTCCCGGACGGCTCCCCGACGTACCGGTCCCGGTGCTCGAACTCACCCCGCGCTGGCTGGACGCCTGGGCCGGCCTGCTGGGCGGGGCACCGCCGGCGTGGCTGCCGCTGACGGTGGTGTTCCCACGCGCGCGCGTGCCCGCCGACTCCGGCGACGGCGAGGCCCCCTTGGACGCCGCGACCCGGGTGACGCGCTTCCGGTCCGCGGTCTCCCGCGACGTGTCCACGCTGGCCACCATGCTCGCCGCGGTCCCGCTCAGCAGGGCACTGGTCGCGGAGGTGCAGGGCACCCTGTTGCCGGGCGGTTCGCTCGCCGACCTCGCACAGCTGCTGGTGCACGGCCTGCTCCGGCCGGCGGACACCCGGCGCGGGCCGGAGCGCGACGGCGCGCGCGTGGCGTTCGAGTTCACGGCGGGTGTGCGGGAGGAACTGCTGGCCGCCGCACGGCGTGCGGATGTCCTGCGAGCCGTGGAGCTCGTGGGGGATCGCAGGGGATCCGGCGGGGAACAATTGTGGCGACTGCCCCGGCTGCTGCGTGGGGCCGCCGTGCACGAACTCCCGCCGGTCGACGAGGAGTCCGGGCCGTGGCTCGCGGCGGAGAGCGCCGTGCTGCATGCTCTGTCCGGACCGTTCCTGAAGCCGGCGCGAGAGGTGGACGCCGCGCTCGCGGCCCACCGGGAACGCGAGCAGCACGCACAGCACCAGGGCACGTACGCACAGCGCAAGAGCACGTACGCACCGCACGAGAGCACGTACCAGGGCACCACCGCACCGTCACCATCCAGCCATGCCGTCGCCCGGCCCCCGGACGACACCGACCGTCCGACGGCTCAGCCGACTGAGCCGACTGAGCCGATCCAGCCGAAGGGGAGGCCGGCGATGACGCACCAGACCCCGCCGCGCACGGTGGGCAGCGAGCACACCCGCAACACGCCCACGGTCTGGGGAAACATCCCGCCCCGGAACCCGAACTTCACCGGCCGCGAGGAACTCCTCGACGAACTGCACCAGCGGCTGCTGCGGGAGAAGGCGACCGCCGTGCTGCCCCACGCACTGCACGGCATGGGCGGCGTCGGCAAGAGCCTGCTGGCGGTGGAGTACCTCTATCGCCGTATGACCGAGTACGACGTGGTGTGGTGGATCTCGGCCGAGCGCACCGCACAGATCTCGCTGTCCCTGGTGGAGCTGGCGCCCCGGCTGGGCCTGCCGCCCGGCAGCGACTCCTCCTCGACGGTCGCCGCGGTCCTGGAGGCGCTGCGCATCGGAGTGCCGTACGCCAACTGGCTGTTGGTCTTCGACAACGCCGAAAGCCCGGAGGCGGTACGGCTGTTCTTCCCGGCCGGCGGTCCCGGCAACATCCTCATCACCTCCCGCAACCCCCAATGGGCCAGCATCGCGCGGCCGTTGGAGGTCGACGTGTTCCTGCGGGAGGAGAGCAAGCAGCTGCTGCGGGTGCGCGGACCGGAGATCACCGACGAGGACGCCGACCGGCTCGCGGAGGCGCTCGGCGACCTGCCGCTCGCCATCGAGCAGGCGGCCGCCTGGCACGCCGAGACCGGCATGCTCGTCGACGAGTACCTGCGGCTGCTGAACGAGAAGCGCGTCGATCTGCTGCGCGGCACCGCGCCCCTCGACAACCAGCATCCGGTGATCGCGGCCTGGAACATCTCCCTGGACCAGCTGGAGTCCAAGAACCCGGCCGCCTACCAGCTGTTGCAGGTGTGTTCCTTCTACGCTCCCGAACCCATCGCGCGCACGCTCTTCGCGCGGATGCCGCGCGGTTCGATCGCGCCCGAACTGGACGCGGCGCTGGAGGACCCGATCCGGCTGGGCCAGGTGATCCGCGAGATCGGCCGCTACTCGCTGGCCCGCTTCAACCACCGCAACAACTCCCTGCAGATGCACCGACTGGTACAGGCCGCGCTGCTGTTCCGGATGACCGAGGAGGACCGCAACGGCATGCAGCGCGGTGCGCATCTGCTGCTGGCCGCGAGCGACCCGAACGACCCCAACAACACCATGCGTTGGGAGCGTTACGGCTCGCTCTATCCGCACGTCCTGGTCTCCGAGGCGGTCGGCTCCGAGGAGGGCTGGGTGCGCAACCTCGTGGTGAACGAGGTGATCTACCTGCTGCGGTGGGGCGACTACGAGTCCGGGCTCGACCTCGCCCGTACAGCGCACGAGAGCTGGTCGCAGGTGCTGGGCGAGGACCATCCGCAGACCCTGCAGGTCGGCCGCTGGCTCGGCTTCCTGCTGTTCACCATGGGCAAGTATCCGGAGGCCGCGGAACTCAACTCTGCTGTCCTGGAGGCCTATCGGCGCTCGATCGGGCCCGATGCGCAGGACACCATCGACGCACTCGGCAATGTCGCCATCGACCATCGTGTGCGCGGCGCGTTCGGCGAGGCGCTCGGGCTGTCCGAGTCCGTGCACCAGCAGTACCAGCGGCTCCTGGGACCCGACGACCCCGAGACCCTGCGCGCCGCGCACAACCTCGGCGTGAGCCTGCGCCTGGTGGGCGACTTCGCCCGCGCCATCGACCTCGATCAGCTGACCTGGCAGAGCCGGAGCATGATCTACGGACAGGAGCACGTCGACACGCTGCGCACCTGGCTCGGCTACATCGTCGACACCCGTGAACTCGGGGAGTACGCGACCGCGTTGACGTATCACCGGGAGGTCGTCGAACGGTCCACCGCCCTGCTCGGCGGCGACAACCCGCTCAGCCTCTCCGGCTTCCGGCACCTCGCGGTCGCGCTCCGCAAGGCCGGAGAGCACCAGGAGGCGATGACGACCGCGGAGCAGGCCCGTACCGACCTGGCCCACCGCTACGGCGAGCACAATCCCGAATCCATGGCCGCCACACTGGAGTTGACGGTCCATCTGCGGCACAGCGGTGACCTGCCGGAGGCACTGCGCCTGGGCACCCAGATCTGCGACCAGTACGAGAAGACGTACGGAAGCCACCATCCGCACGCCCTGTCGGCCGCCGTGAACCTGGCGATCACCTACCGGCTGCTGGGCAATCCGGCCGCGGCGCAGTACATCAACGCGGTCGCGCTGGACGGGTTCACGGCCACGCTCGGCGAGAACCACCCGTCCACCCTGGTGTGCCGCACCAACCTCGCCAGCGACCACTTCGCGCTCGGCGACCACGCCACCGCCCTGGAACTCGACACCGAGACGCTGCGCCGTTCGCAGGCCGTCTTCGACAAGGACCACCCCTCCACCCTGGCCTGCGCCGCCAACCTCGCCATGGACCTGCGCACGCTGGGCCGCACCGAGGAGGCGGACACCCGGCACACCGACACCCGCGAACGCCTCGCCCGCAAGCTGGGCACCGGCCACCCCGCGGTCACCCAGGCCGCCGACTGGGAGCACCGGGCCGACTGCGACATCGACCCGATGCCTCTGTGACCGGCCCTACGACGTCGACCGCGCCGCCTGCTCCGGCTGCTCCGCCTCCTCCGGCACCCCGCCCCACCGCGCAAGCCAGCGCACCAGTGCCACCGGGTCGGGCGGCTCGGGCAGCAACCGGCTGACGGCCACGGCGAGTTCGGGGTGCGCGGTGAGGAAGGCGCCGGCTGCCGAGTCACCGCACTCGATCAGCGCCAGGCCGAGGCCCGCCCAGGCCGCCGGTCTCGCCCGGGGCCCGGCGAGTTCGTGGGCGTACAGCTTGACGGCGGTCCCGGCGTCACCGCCCACCAGCGCGAGATCGGCGGGCCCCACACCGGGCACCAGCCGCGCCGGGTCCTCCTCGGTCCGCAGCTCGTCGAACTCCGTCGGCGCGATGATGCTGAGCCGCGCGAGCAACGCCAGGGCATCGAGCCGACAGGCACCCGGGTCGGTACGGAACTCGGGTTCGGGCGGAACTCCGGGCCCGGTGTGCCCAAGGGCGCTGTCGGGGCGCCGTGCCCCGCCCGGACGCTCCACGCCCCTCGACTCCGCCGTGCCTCCCCAGTCGTCCGTACCCTCCGACTCCCAAGCCCGCGCCAGCGCCTCCGCGTGCGCCGACGGCGTGTGCCGATGGTGTGCGCGCCAGGTTGCCCGGTGGTGTGCCGTGGCGAGGAGCGCGAGGTGTTGTTCACGCGCCCCCACCGGCTCCCCGCGCCAGGGCGCGGTCTGTTCGTCGAGCGCCCCGACCAGAGCGCACCCCAAGGGGGTGAGCGCGGGATGGTTGCGCAGGGTGTCGAGCACGGCGTGCACGGCGCTGCGCCACAGCGCGAACTCAAAGCCCGCAAGCCCCTCCGCACCGCGTGTGCGCCAGTAGTGCGCGACCCCGGAAAAGGCGTAGGCCCCGTGCACCAGGCCCCCGAGTGGGCGCGGGTCGTCGCGCCAGGGGGCGTGGAAGAGTTCGCCGCACTCCTCGAACAGCGGGGTGAGGAAGATGAGTCCGTTCAGCAGGGTGTGCCGGAACTCGTGGACCAGTGCGACGCCGAGTTGTGCCGGCAGCACCTCGACGTCCTCGTCCGGCTCGGACAGCAGCACGCACCCGAAGGCGTCGCTGGACGAGGCGGCCCGGACCCGCAGCCGTTCGCCGCGCGGCAGCGGCACGATGGCGAGCAGTCCGGTGGACAGGGCGCGGGCCGCGGCCGGGTGGTCGGTGACCAGGACGGGCCACATCGCGTCGAACCACCGCTGCCAGGAGGCGAACCGGTCGGGGGTGAGCCGCCCGCCGGTCGGCAGCCCGGGCACTGCCGCATACGGGCCGAGGTCCTCGACCGCGACGGTGAGCGCCATGCCGGCGTGGGCCGAACGCAGCCGACGCAGTCCCTGCCAGCCGGGGGCGTCGGATTCGAGGTCGGCGGGGAGCGTGACCGTCGTGGAGGCCGCACTGTCCGCACTGTCCGCACTGTCCGACGTCACGGTGACCACTCCGTCGTGTGCGTCGATCTCGGCCCACCCCCACGCCTCACCCCCGACGAGCGCTCGCCCGAGCCCCGGCAGGTGAACGGCGCCCTCCCAGACGGGCACCCGGATGCGGAAGTCGGCGGCCGCCGTGACGGAGACGGCGGCGGCGAGGAGGCTCAGAAAGCCGAGCTCGGCGTGAAACGGCGGCTCGGCAACCGCTGCCCGTCCCTCCCCTGCTCCCTCCACCCGCGACATCCGGCGGAACAGCCGCGCGGCCCACAGACCCACCTGCGGATCGAGGAGTGCCGTACGGAACCCTGCGGGCTCCAGCTTCTCGGCGTCCTCCAGCAGCCGCCACGCCTCGTGTACGCCGCCGAAATCGGCCTCATGACGGTCGTCGCCGGCGTCCAGCACCGCACGTAACAGCAGGAGCCTTCGGCTGACTTCGATGTCGAGCAGCTCGGCGACGGCGTGCTCGTCCTCGGTGGTGGACAGCAGCGACCGCAGAGCGGATTCGGAGAGGTGGTGCAGGTGCATGGGCACGACGTTTCCTCGTTCACGCGGGAGAGACGTGCGGTGCACCCTAATCGCTACCCGGGAGTCCGGGCACAGGCAATGCGGCCCTGGCGAAGCCCGATGCGGTACGGCGCCCCGTAAGGGGCGCGGGGAACTGCGCGACCAGCCCCCACCGGCCCACAGGATCAGGGCCTGCTTCCAGCGAAGCGCCTAGCTGCCGTCGCTGCCTGCGACGGTGCTGAGCGGCCTGTTGACCCGTCGCCTCAAGTGGGCGACGGACGGCTCCAGGTCCGTTCGGTCGAGGGCCGAGATCTCGCCCAGGGACAGCCGGGAGAGGGCGGGAAGCCAGTTGGGGTGGGCTGCTTGCGGCGCAGCCGCCTCCGATGGGGTGGCCTGTTCCCTCGTTGCCATCACGTCCGCCGCTTCCAGGGGGTTCAAGGTGAAATTCCCGGACTCCGCGGAGCCCTCGGGGCCGCGGAGGGCAGGAATCATTCGCAGCCTAGCAGCACGATCCGCACCCCGCCCGCCTCCATACGGCTGTGGCGGCGCGGGGTGCGGACGCGGGTCACCCGACCGGCTCCGGCTCGCCTTCACGCACGGTCATGTTCTCTGCGGCTGGAGCGTGCGCGTCCTCGCCGCCCTCCACGTACTGCACCGCACGCCTCGGCAGCGCGAACATCAGCAGGAAGATGACACCCATGACGCCCGCGACCCAACCCAGCGCATGCTGGAAGGCGTTCACGAACGCCGGCCCCACCTGACTCCGCGTCAACCGGTCGCCGATCTCGCCGAAGAACACCACCGACACCAGGCCCAGCCCCAGGGCGTTGCCCATCTGCTGCACGGTGTTGATGAGCCCCGACGCCGAACCGGCGTGCTCGCGCGGCACGTCCGACAGCACGGCGTCCGTCAGCGGTGCGACGATCAGCCCCATCCCCACGCCCATCACGATCAGCGGCAGCGCCATCTGCCAGGAGGCGATCGCCATGCCGTAGCGGTCGGACTCCCAGATGTAGAGCAGGACACCCGCCGCCATGAGCAGCGCACCCGCCTGGAGCACACCGCGGCCGAAGCGCGGCACCAGCTTCTGCACGGACAGCCCGGCCGCCGTCGAGACGGCGATCGAGAACGGCACGCCGGTCAGCCCCGCCCGCAGCGGGCTCCAGCCCAGGCCGGTCTGCATGTACAGCGTCCACACCAGGAAGAACACGCCGAGCGCGACCCCGAAGACGGTCTGTACGGCGATACCGGCCGCGAAGCTCTTCACCCGGAACAGCTCAAGCTCGATCAGCGGGGACCCGTCGCGCGCCGCCTTCCGCTTCTCGTACGCCACCAGCGCCGCGAAGACGACGAGCGCGCCCGCCATCGAGAGGTACCCCCACAGCGGCCAGCCCAGCTCACGGCCGCGGGTCAGCGGGTAGAGCAGCATCGTCAGGCCGAGGGTGACGAGGGCGACCCCGACCAGGTCCAGCTTCAGCGCCCGCGGGGCCTTCGACTCGGTGATGAAGCGGCTGCCGAGGACCAGGCCCGCGATGCCGACCGGAAGATTGATGAGGAAGATGGGGCGCCACTGAAGACCCCACAGGTTCCACTCCGTCAGCAGCGCGCCGAGCAGCGGGCCGGAGACGGCCCCCAGCCCCACGATCGCGCCGAAGAGGCCGAACACCTTCCCCCGTTCGTGCGCCGGGAAGGTGGCGTGCACGATCGACAGGACCTGCGGCACCATCATCGCCGCCATCGCGCCCTGCAGGATGCGGGAGGCGACCAGCATCTCCGGGTTCGCGGCGAAGCCGCACAGCGCCGAGGCGAGGGTGAACCCGCCGATGCCGATGAGGAACAGCCGCTTGCGGCCGTGGATGTCGCCGAGCCGTCCGCCGGTGATCAGGCCGGCCGCGAAGGCGAGGGCGTAACCGGCAGTGATCCACTGGATCTGGCCGACGGACGCGCCGGCGTCGCGCTGGATCGACGGGATCGCGATGTTGACGATCGTGACGTCGACGAGGTCCATGAAGGCCGCGGTCATCACGATGGCAAGGGCGAACCAGCGCCGGCGGTCCGCTGTGGAAACCCGGGTTTCGGTGGAGGTCATGTCCTGAAGCTACGGCCTCATTAGGTCAGATCGTGTCCTAGTCCTACGGCATCCTCGAACCCATGACGACGGACACCCCGGCCCGGCTCCTCCAGCTCCTCTCCCTTCTCCAGACGCCCCGCGAATGGCCCGGCGGCGAGCTCGCCGAGCGACTCCGGGTGTCCCGGCGCACGGTGCGGCGTGACATCGACCGGCTGCGCGAACTGGGCTACCCCGTGCAGGCCACCATGGGCGCCGAAGGCGGCTACCGGCTGGTCGCGGGCAAGGCGATGCCTCCGCTGGTGCTCGACGACGAGGAGGCGGTGGCGATCGCGGTCGGACTGCGGGCCGGTGCCGGACACGCCCTGGAGGGCGTGGACGAGGCGTCCGTACGGGCCCTGGCCAAGCTGGAGCAGGTACTGCCCTCGCGCCTGCGCCACCGCGTCTCCACGCTGCAGGCCGCGACCACGCCGCTGACCAGCGGGGACGGGGCGAGCATCGCACCCGAGACGCTGATCGTCATGGCGTCCACGGTGGCCGGCCGGGAGCGGCTGCGGTTCGCCTACCGCGCCGGGGACGGGACCGAGTCGCGGCGCCTGGCGGAGCCGTACCGGCTCGTCTCGACCGGGCGTCGCTGGTATCTCGTCGCGTACGACCTCGATCGCGCCGACTGGCGCACGTTCCGCGTCGACCGGGTGAGCGAGCCCTTCGCGACCGGCGCACGGTTCGCTCCGCGGGAGCTGCCGACGGGGAGCGCGGCGGAGTATCTGCGCCGTTCGATGCAGCGGGGGCAGCAGTCGTACGACTTCGAGGTCACGTTCGCCGCGCCTGCGGAGGCCGTAGCGGCCCGGGTTCCGTCCTGGCTGGGCGTGCCGGAACCCCTGGGCGCCGATACCTGCCGGCTGCGCGGGCGGACCGGGGACGCGGTGGAGTGGCTGGCGGCACGGCTCGCTCTGCTGGGCTTCGACTTCACGGTGCGGGAACCGGCGGAACTCGTGGAGTGTGTACGGGAGTTGGGCGGGCGGTTGGCGCGAGCGGCCGGCGGGTGACGCCAGGCCGCGCCACGCCCCGCAACACCCCGGCTAGGCCCCCACGAGGTCCGTCCACGGAAAGTCCCTCAGCGCCGCGAGATTGCGCAGCGCCAGGGCGGCCGGTCCCTTCGGTCCGCTTGCCGGCTTCGTGTCGGCCGCCCAGCTCTCGACGGCGACGCGTACGGCGGCTCCGGCCACGGCGGCGGCGAAGCGCAGCGCGGACGCCTGCTCGGGGTCGACGGCTGTCTCCTTGCCAACGTTGTCGGCGGCTCCGTCCGCGCCCCGCTCCGTCAGCACCTCCGCCAGCCGTCCCTCCGACGTGTGGCACACCTCCGCCCACACCTTGCCCAGCGCGGGGCTGGTGTCGGTCAGGCGGATCAGTGTGCGGACCAGTTCCCAGGAGGCCGCGGAGACTCCCGCGCCCGGCGTCAGGGTGTGGCGTACCGCGTGTTCCAGGGCCTGCGGGAGGGACAGGCCGACGGGGGCCGCGGCGACCGCCTCCGTCCAGCGCTGGGCGCCCGCCGCGTAGAGGGGCGCGACGGCCTCCTCCTTCGTCGCGAAGTAGCGGTAGAAGGTGCGCGGCGCGATCCCGGCGGCCTGCGCGATGTCCTCGGCGCGGGTGGCGCGAAGTCCCTGTCTCACGAACAGTCCCGCGGCCGCGCGGGCGATCTCCATACGGGTCGCGGCCTTGCGTCGCTCGGTGAGGGAGACCTGCTCCGGCGGGGATGAAGCACGGGGTTTCGGTGCGGGGGTGGGGCTGCTCACACCGGCAGGCTATGCCCATGTGGCACAATCTGCCATCCGGCGGGCCACCCCGGGGTTCAGGTTCGGGGTGCCCCGCCCATCAGCGTGCCCGCCGCCGGAGACGGCGGCAAACGGGCGGCCCGGGACGGCCTCGGGGATCAACGGAACATGGATGGCTGCGGCGGGCGCCGGCCGTGCTGCCGCGGCCGTCTTGTCCTCGGGGCCGGAGGCTCTGGAGGCCCGGCCGCGAGAGGGGGCGTCCCGGCCTCTGTGCGTCAGGCCGGTGCAGGCGGACCCGGGACGGGTGCGGGTACGGTCCGTGCCCGTGTGACGGCTTCGTGGAGGGCCTTCGGATCGTCCGCGTGCAGCCTGATCACCTTGACGAGGCGGGGCGCGCCGAGGAACTTCGGCGCGTTGACCGGTTCGGTCAGTGCGAGGGTGATGGAGGTCTGTGAGCCGATGGGCAGGTTCAGCTCGTCGTCCTTCTTCTCGTGGGTGAACCGTGCCTCGCGTCGGATGGAGGCGATCTGGCGGAGAGGCACGTGGACGTCGACGTGGGCTGCCTGCCTGACGCGCAGGGCACCGTCGGCGAGGACGTGCGGCCGGGTGACGGAGGCCGCGTGAAGGCCGAGGACGAACAGGACCGTGTAGATGTCGACCACCAGGAAGACGGTGTGGATGACGGGCCAGTTCGCCAGCAGGTACGACAGGGCGACGGTCTCGACGACGCAGGCGAACGCCAGGCCGTAGATCATGGTGGCCTGGTCACGGCCGTGTGAGAAGACCGCGTCGGCGCCGTTGACGCCGTGCCGGCGGCGGGCTGCCCACCGGACCAGGCTCGCCATGATCCGAAGCTCGTGTCTGACGAAACGCAGCACGGGCTCGGGCACGAGCCGCGCGAGCGCTTCCCGCCGGGACAGCCCGTGCCGCCGCAGTCGCAGCCAGACGTGTGTCTCGGCGCCGAGCAGCACCAGCAGGAGCAGCCTGGCGCTGAGCAGGACGGTGCCGGGTATCCGCATTCCGCTGATCAGACAGACGGCCGGCACGAGTTGGGCGGCCAACGCGATGCTGCGCAGCTTCCGCAGGACCGGCCCCCGGACGGAGGCGACGGGCTGGGGCAGGGCCGCCCCACTCTCCGGAGTCGTCATGATGGTCCTTCCCGTCGTTCCGTCACGAGTTCCATCGCCCGGCGGACGGCCGCCGACTGGTGGCAGTGGCGCACGGCCCGCGGGGTGAGCCCGGCCTGGGTGGCGGTTTCGCCGATGCGCATGAGCCCAGTACAAACCCTGACGTTGCGGCAAGGTCAAGGGCTCTCTTGAACGGCGGCCGGCCTTTCACGGCGCGACCACGGTGGGGGCGGCAGAGGGAGTCCGCGACGGTTTGACCTTGCCGCGACGCCAAGGTTTCCACTGAGTGGCACCCGGCCCGAAGCAATCACCGGGCAACGCCGGACGATCCCCCCGAGAGGCATAGGCGGCA
>Ga0307512_10003368_pt1 | contig 18709 bp, 17 predicted proteins | sample 14_EM_MG_FD_200267 | JGI IMG/M metagenome (GOLD analysis project Ga0307512, IMG submission 200267) | Populus trichocarpa ectomycorrhiza microbial communities from riparian zone in the Pacific Northwest, United States - 14_EM | ecosystem: Host-associated > Plants > Roots > Unclassified | place... | reverse complement strand
GGGTAGCTATATAGATACATAGATACATAGATGAGAATACAAACTGAATACATGACTGTGATTCGAGGTGCTCCCAGACATGTCGCCGGCGCTCCCAGGTTTGTCGCCGGCACTCCCAGGTGCTCCCAGGCTCGTCGTCGATCGCCAGGCGTTGTGTAAACGGCTTCAGCATAGCTGCAGCCCCTGCGAAGAGTGTAACACATGTGTCGTTCTGATGATGCGTATACGTCACCGCAAAGTAAAGGAGGTACGTATGCAACGCGACCCGTCGCCTGGGCGACGTGTAGCATGTAATTCTCCGTCAGAGCGTACGAGGTTCCGTCAGAGCTGTCAGAGCCGTCCGGAACACCCGGGTGTTCCAGACGGATATTAGGGTCGTTGCTGATGAGTGATGTCAACAGGTATGAGGGCGATGATGGCGATGAAGCAGATGACGATGAAGAGGAAGAGGCATCCGAAGCCGATGATGGATCAACGCAGGATTAGGAGGACTGAGAGCATAGTACTAGGGAGTCTGAAGATTGGACAGTATATTTCAGACCTGTAAAATACGATAATAGCGAAGCAAATGCAATGGCAAGCGATGTATCCGAAGTGAAGACTGCATTGTAATAAGTGACAAGATCTCAAAGTTGAACATATGCGGGATAGTGTGGCATCCGATGAATAGCAATAGCGGAGAGGTAAAATGTTGCACTCGGCCGGAGAACGGCAAACACAGTGCTAGGCATTGGGTACACAGCTACTGCGTAACTGGAGCCCCTGCGAAGAGTGTAACACACTTGTCGTTCTGACGGTGCGTGTAAGGCACCACACTCCAGACGCCAACTAGAGCAATCGTGACTGGGGGGCGGTGATCCCTTTACTTTGCGTGAGCGTGCATGGGGTAATATACAACGCAACGTGTTGCTAGAATCAGAGACATGCTATAATTGCCACCGCAGGGTAGGTATGCAATGCAACCCATCCCGTCTGATTCTCTGTCAGAGGCAACGAGGTTCCGTCAGAGGTGTCAGGGCCGGCAGGTACACCTGGGTGTGTCTGATCGAAAATAGGTTTGTTGCGGATGAGTGATATTTACCAGCAGATTGATCTATCACTAGAGGGAAATATTGTTAGGGGCTCTCCTTTAGCAGCGGTAATGATGCAATATGGATTGGTCAGCAGATACTTCACTGCATAACACCTATCTGTGAAAGCATCATGTTGTTTCTCAGTCAGGAAATCATTAGTGGGATAACACATGAGCCGCGTGTCAATCAATTAGCAACAAGTTAGCTCGCACTAGCAGATTCAAATATCAAGATGCAATTCTGTCGCCATTCCTGGCAAGTGAGAAATCTTGAGCAGTGCGCATAATTATTGACCACACCTACTATATCTGATCTAGCAGGATAACACACAGTGAAGTTGCGATATTGCAGAACTACATGTGCACCAGACGATAAGCAAGATGCTAGTATGTAGGGATTGATGAGCCTTATCACTCAGCGATAAGGATTCAACCTGTAATGCTCCTCGGTCCACCGAAGTGCCTAGACCTAAGCATGCTGTGACTGAGACATGAATGACATTGGTTCAAGATACGAGGCCTGAGGCAAACCTGCTCATTGGGTTGAGTCAGTACGTATTGAAATGTCATCATCGTGTCATAATCTGCTTTGGCAGTGTGTTGGTTGGTCACCGATTTAAATCTCTGAACTGATAGCCAAATAGCCAAATCAAAAGGTGAGTAATTTAAGGACCTGGAGTTATTATAAATTGCGATAAGTGCTGATACGACAATAGGTCATCAGATGTTCCAACTACATAACGAATAGGATGCAAGATGTCCAAGTTGAAGTTATGAGTTGTCATATTAGTGCATTTGTAATCATGACGTGAGGATGACCCATAGTGGGGGTGTAATGCCTTAAATCACCTCATGCATGAACACGATAACCTTGAGGGATTTTGTGGCACTCTCAATGAGTCACTGAAGTTGATCTCAGAGATATGCTATCAAACAAACTATGTGTCATGGCGATGACCTGAAGGCAATCTTGCCCTGAACGCTCGACTATATAAAATCTCACATTGTCCCCCACCATGGGACAAATCAAGCTCTAGTAGCAATCCACAGTCAGACATTAACAGCAAAGAACACATTAAAATATTATTAAGATTTCTATCTAAACCGATAACTCCAACCATTACTTCTTTATTACACTCACGTGAATATGCTTGATATGTAATTGAACAGGGTGACACCATTTCAATATGCACATCAAGAGGTCGTCAGAATTTTCGGAGTTTTGGATTTCTTTTGCAACAATCAGGGTTAAACCCGCATCTCACAACCTCTTTCGTACTTGTCAATTATTCGAGACATTCAGCACAACATGAACTGGTACATCACTACAGGGTTGTTACCTCTTGAATAGTTTTCTGAACAGCAACCTTGGGCCGACAAAGGAGAGTTGTACGCTCTTTCATTTCAGTAAGAGGTTGAGTCCTGGGAAAGATGAGGACTTGGGGTTTGAGTGTAGCTAGGTGGCTGTATTTAGTCTAAGAAATGTTGTATGAGTTACGAGGCTTAAATACCGCCATAACTTTATACTATTGTAAGTCTCCACTTATATGAATGACTACCAGGATTGTCAACAACGATATTGTTGTATGTTGGACAGAATCAGATACTGCACCAACCATTGCATAAGATACTACGAGAATTGTATCAGGTGCATTATTCGAAATACGGTTCAAACAACTGATGGAGCACAATGCCGATTTTGCGATCATAGTGCATGTTGCTATATATCGGTTAATACAGGAATATTCCAACCAAAAAATTCTTACAGAATTACAAGATTTGGCAGCACACATTCTCCAATCGCAGATTGTGAGTGTTCAATTTGTCACGAACACCATGAACCAGAAAGGTATCATACAGAATTATTCAGTATACCGATAAACCATCCATCAATCATAGTTCAGGATGGTTACCCCGAGGCGCAGGCTTCCTCACTTGAGTGTGATGGTTACCGAGAAGTCAACGATGGTCGAGAAGAGGCGCTCCGACAAGTCACCAGTGAGGATAGAGATCCCAACATGGTGCCAGGCATATCAACTGAGGCTAGAACAAGCGGCCGAGAAAATCAGACTCATCCACGAGTCCCGAGAGCAAGAAGAGGGTGACATGGTTATCTGTGACATAACCTTCAGAGAAACTCACCCAGTTCAGAGCCAACTCAAACAGTTGACTCAACAGATGATGTATGTAGTACTGATATGCACCGAGGGGAAGGAAGTAATCGAGGACGAGCTCATTTCGATCCGATCAGGCCACAAAATCCTTCAAGGACAAATATGTACCGAGAAAGCGAGACTAGAAAGAGAAGTCTCACGAGTTGGAGGCCAAGTAATGATTCAGCAAGCAATCATTGATGAGGTCAGGAAAGGGATATCCATTTTGCAAGGGCAGGACAATATTATTGTTTTGGAACCTAGAGAGATCTTCCAACGGATTCGTCACCAAATAGCAGATATGGTTAAAAAACTTGCGACAAATGGTTCCACTTTAATTAATCATAAGAAAGTGATTGTCAAGTTACAGGACAATTTTAAAATCTGGAAAGAGGTACAACAATCACTCGAAAATAAGGTGGAAGACATTGAAAAGCATATGAAGATGGTGCCTTCCAACGATTATATTACAAAACATATGAAGTCAATGGATGAAGCTCTTTTTAAAATCCAGGATGTTAGCACAGGGTTAACTACTCATATGGAGGCTTATAAAGTATCCGAAAGTACTCTGCATGAGCCTAGGTCAATTCAACTTGGACCAAGTTATGGTCAGCCTATGGCTAGTTATGTTCAACCAGGACCGAGTTATACTCATCCAAGCCAAAATCACGGGACAAGAATTTCAGTGTCATATGAGTCTGCTCAGGATATGCAGGAGGAAGCGACTCGGAGATAGGGGTTTTTGAGAGGAGGAAATAGAAGTGGTGATGAGGATTATGAGTCGGATGAAGTACCAGAGGAAGAGCCTCAGGGACTGCCAAATTCTCCAGGACCACCAAATCCTCCCGAACCGCCCGGTCCTACACCTCGAGAAGATAGGAGGAGAAAGAGAAGAAGACCAGAGATTGGAACGATCAAGCTCAAAGATTCTAAAGGCTTTGAAGGAAAACCGCGTGATGGTTTTGAAGCCTGGTGGGTAATGGTTCAGACCTATATCCACGATCAACCAGAAAAGTTCCAGGATAAAGGAAGAACTATTAACTGGATTGGAGGACTTCTTACGCATTATGCTCAGTCTTGGCATATCCAGTGGGAAAGACAGGCTCTAGCTGGACTGCATATCAGATTGATATTATGCTGAGATTCGAGGACCAGGAAGCCAGAGAGGTAGCATATACAACGCTGGAGAATGTTCTGTACAAGGGAGAAATACGAGATATGTTCACCAAGACACAGACCTACAATGACAACACGCAATTAACAGGTGCCACTTTGAAAAAAATGATATTGGATAGGCTTCCGATGAAGATTTTAGAGCAAATGCATACTGTCAATTCAATGGGTAAATCCGACAAAGAGATGATTGAAATAATCTCAAATGCCGGATGAACAACGGAAAAATGGGAACAACGGAAAAATGGGAACAACGGAAAAAGAATTTCTCACTAAGGACACCGAAGTTTCAAGACGAAAGGAAACAAAGAAAATGGGACGAGCCAAAGGATAAATCCAGAGTGGAAAAGAAATACGACTGGAAGAATGAAAAGAAGGAAAAGAAATTTGTCAATCGGACCGATAATCCAAATATCAAAACATTTGCCACACAGACGGAAGGAATTTCACAGTATGAGTTGAATCCAAAATGAAGCAGAGGGAATGCATGAGATGTGCACGGCCTGCCGATCAGAAAGGACAACACAGAACTATGGGCTGTTATAGGCCAATATGAACCAAGCCAGGAACAGCATTCTTTCCTAATGCCAAAGATTATCAGAAGATGAAGATCAGAGCTTACCAATTGAATGAAGATCAGCAGGATCTTTATACGGAAGAATCTAGTAGCAAGGAGCTTAGGGATACCGCACTAGTGGATGGCAGCACAGCGGAAGATAGTTCTTCAAGTAAAGAAGATAGTTCTTCGAGCAACAGAGAGAGTTCTGATCCATCTGCGAACTGGTGCGAATCAGATTAGATAGTTTAGGATCAGCAGCATATTGTTATTTTTATTTTTAGTTCCCTATGGGGATGATCAGAAGATCGAAACTGCTGGTCAGTAAGGGATTATGTACAACAAAAAGATTCTTAAACATTCACGACAGATTGAACTCACATGTCGACCTATTGTGGCCACATCATTGTCGAAAGCATACCGATGTCAAAACACAGAGCGACAGACGACTTCTTCTCACCCATTATAACAGAAATCAACAAGTCAGACAATTACGTTTTTTATACCTCAGCCTCAAAAATGAAACTCAAATTGGTATCCACAACTGAAGTAGGGAGGAGACCATTATATAAGTAGTTTTTCGAATATAAAGGAACTTATTTTCCTTTGCGATGCATGCGTGATCTGGGAAGCACTCCATTGCTTGTGTCCCCAGAAGCAGCAAAAGCTTTCCGAATTGCAGTGGTAAAAAGGGTCATACCAGGGAAAACTTTGGTTCTTGGGGAACAAAAGATTGAAACTGAACGATGGTATACAATTCCTTTGACTTCACGCTGCGGTAATCATAAATCTTTCGATGAAAAAGACCATTCATTCAAAGTCATGAAATCTGCAAAAGACTACAACACCCTTCTACCTGCTTGGTATTTGAATAAGCATAAAGCTGAGGGTCTTACAACAGGACATTTACACTTTCGACATTGTGGATCTGATTGTTTTGTTCATGGATGTGTGAGACCAGATAATAACATCAGCTATGATAAAAGAGTTGAATTATGACCAGATGCTATCAATATAGAAGCCGTCATATGCAGCACCCCCACTTTGCTCGAAAAGTTACCCAAACATTATCATACATGGTTGCTATTATTCGATCCAAAGGAATCCAAGAAACTCCCTAAGCAAAAGAAATCAGACCATAGGATCAAATGATTATCACCAGAGGACACATTGCTAATGGGTCCTATATACCGATTATCACTAGAAGAAGAAAAATGTTTAGTCGAATATTTGGATATAATGATTCGAGAAGGAATGTTTGTGCCTTCTTCAAGTTCTGTTGGAAGTCCAATATTGTTTGTTCCAAAGCCAAATGGGAAGGGTTAAAGACTATCTGTCAATGACAGACATTTGAATCAACACAGCGTCACAGATAAAGCACCACTGCTAATTATGTTGGAACTATAGAGAAGGATGTTTGGAGCTGACTTCATTAAACAAATCGATTTGAAAGCAGTTTTTCACTTGATCCGAATGGCTTTAGGACCTGAAAAATATCCCGTTTTCAGAACGAAGTTCGGTTTATATAACTTCATGCATCAGCAAACAGTGGAAATGGTATTCTGAGCATTCTAAGCATTTTGGAGGTTTTTGAAAGTCAAGTTCGCATTTAGTCGATTTTGTCGGGTCCAGTTATACAAATCATACTCAGCGATATTGCATCCACAATATGATGGGATTTTCAAACTTGGTATAGTGTTCCAAAATAGGTATAGCCTAGTTGGATACATTTCTTAATTGATTAAAGTCAGCTATTTTTATTTTTGAAAAATGTAATGAACATAGAATACTTTGCTGAGTCATGACATGAAACCTGACATAACTATTTCGAAATGACAAATCAAAAACAACCTAACTCAAATAGGAAATATTATTAAAGATATTCAGTTATTTGTTGATTATAGCTGGAGGTATTCCAAATATGGTTAGTTTCATTATGATTTGTCATAAAGATATATAAACCAAAAGTTTCATAATATTACTAAGCAAGCAATAGTACGTCTATTACATATTTCATTTTTAAAAATAGACTAACTTTCGACTATAAAACAATGTAACAGACTAAGCCATACCTCTTTGGGAATACTATACCAAGTTTGAAAATCCCGCAAAGATATGAAAACAATTCTACTGAGTATATTTCCAGCCAGAGTACACTGCATAATTGAGAAAAGGTGAACTTGAATTTCAAAATGCTCAGAATACTGAGAATGCCATTTCATTTTTTGCTGATGTATTATCTCGATCGCTCTTTCCATGTGCTTCTCAGATTTCACCCAATCTCCCTCTGTAGTCAAATCAATTGTAAAATATCCATAGACAGAATTTGACAGAAAATAAATTTCACAGTAGAGTGTAGAGAATATTCTTGTGATTGCAAAACAAATGACTGAACAACAACCGATAATATGGATGGAATCACTTGTAGAATCTTAAGAACTATGCATTATCTAATGGTATTGGTACTTCAGAATCACCACACGATTTACAACTTTATGATATTATATCTAGTTGTTAAATATCTCAATATATCCATTTATCTTAGTGTACATGGTAGATCTGGACTGGTTGCACAAAGCATTCAAACTGCATTCAAGATACACTTAGAGTCAACAACAAAATGAACCTGAAGAGGTACCTAAAGATCAGACTAGGAATAAATGTGAAGGCCATGATGGGAAGAATAGAGAAATTTGTTACAATACAGTAAGCAAGTAAGTTTGCAGATATGCTTGGAGACTTAAATTGAACAAACTTAGAAATACACTGGAAGAATATAAGCAACTCACTTGAAATATAGACCTTGTACCAGGATATAAACTGGAGAGCCATGATTCAGACAGTTTGAACATGCAATTTGACATCTTAATCAAGCAAAGTTCAAAATATTCATAGACATGATCATTACTGGCAATAGACACTGCAATTAGACTACCTGACTTTGTAAGTTTTGGGATGCTCTTGGAATTCAGAATTATATGAACATGGGCATTGCTTGAAGGCCATTACTCTTGAGGCAGTCAATCTTGAGACAGTCAATATTGAGCTAGTCAATCTACAGTCAGTAAATCTAGAGGTAGCTTATCTGTAGCTGGATATTTAAAGTGAGGTACAATAGAAGCTGGAATTGTATTTGTTAGTTAATTCAGAATTATAATAGTGTTATTAGAGTACTTATGGAGAGGTAGCTGGAGGAAGCAAATTAGTAGCAGCCAATCCTGTGCAGTGAATGTTGTTGTGCTGAATCTTGAGTAATGAGTCTATTGTAATAAGTCTATGTGAAATTGGGTAAATATACAATAAGTCGAAGTTACCATTACACAAGTGCAAAGCTATATTTGAAACAGCTGATCTGAAGGAACATCCACTGGGAGGTGGAATAGTATTCAGCAGTTATCTTGTAACTGTTGAAACACAGAAAGTCTGGCTGGGAGCAGAAATTAGCCAATCATGAGTGGATATTATCCTTTGTGTTAACTCATACTCATGGCATCAGTAGGTAGAAAGACATAACTCAACATTCTATTGGAAAATGGTTGTTGGGCTGTTGATGAAATAGAGAGAAGTGAATGATGGAGAGGAAAGGAGATTGTGGCAATCATTAAGAGAAACTGAAGCTAAGATGATGCTGTATGCCATATACAATATACCAATCCGGAAATTGGCAAAATAACCACTGATCTAACAGACATAATGCTCTGTATACGAAATACTAAACTAAATTCTGTAGGTTGTATACATAATTTCACTTTCCCTTGATATCATTTCATAGTTTCTCCCTCCCAATTTTCAATATCTTTGTATGTTATTCACAAATCTATTATTATCTGAGAACATAATTTTTTGTTATGCCTCCCAAAATCTCTTGTTATATGTATCTGTTATTACTAAAGATAGTGTCCAGCCATGGTAAATTGTTACTGACTCCCAACCACTCCTTCAACTATGATTTTTCAGCTAAGTTTATAATAGTCCAATTTATACATGCCCACAATTCTATGTTAACCCATGTGTCAAATATTAGCGTTTATTACATTACCCTTCTGATTGACCATCTCCACCTCTCCACAAGTACAGAAGTACAGTCAACTCTCATAATGTTTACACAATTTCAAGTTAATCTAGAATTAGAGTAATAACTCCTATGGTAGATCCCTTCCAATTGATTGCATCCAGAATAGCTACCTTCAGGTTGGGTATCTCTATAGACAGCACCAATGTTACTTAATCATAACCTTCCAGATGTTCCATCAGTTTATTCACTTACACGCTCCCAGTATATCTACTTGCTACCTCAATCAATATACATCTCTGAACTAATTTAATTAGTGACTCCAAAGGCATCCCATTGATCTCATACTTACTGACTTCAAATACATCTGTGAGTTGACTTGATTATGAGCTTCCAATGCAACTTCCAACTTGCACAATTATGGTCCTCAAGTGTATTTCTACCTGTACTCAAATATGGCCTCCTGATATATTACTATACTGGTGTGATCACTTCCTCCAACCAATTCACTAAGGTCTCTGCAGTGTAATCGTCTAGTACTGCTACCACAAGTGCCAAGTTCATATGATTGGGATAATTTCATATACAACACATTGTGTTAAACATCGCCTGCAACCAGCCGAAATGCATTGTGTATAGACAGCTTTAGACACATTATCCAGGTAGCAATATAGATACATACATACAGAAATATATAGATATCTTTATAACGAAAAAAACTGACCACCTGAAATTGCAATTTATTAAATAATGAGTAGTAACTGCAATTTCCAGAAGTACCAGTAGCAATTATGAAATATATGTTGACTTCCTCTGCTGCTTTTTCCTGCTTCAATATGCGCCCAGGTTTGGCACATATTTACCCATTTCTGCAACATATTGTTCTCAGCAATTCGAAATGCTTGAAGATTAACTGTAATTGTTTAGCCATATATGAAAAGATTTCAGCATAATGATATTGAATTCAAAGATTTGACAATCATAGAACTATAGTCCAATTATTTCCAGATATTCCCACAGGCTTCTGGGAACTACATTACTTTTTAATGATCATGGTACTCCATAAATGAATGAAGGGTAAAAGAGGTGTATCAATCAGCCAAACAACAGTAAATCAAACACCACAGTTATTTTGAATGACTTAGTGACAAATTGTAGCTACTGCATATGTAATATTAAAAGTAATCATTTAATTTAATTCTTGGCATAGTAATAGCTTGTACTTTCCAACTGGCTACAGGTAAAGAATGGAAGATACTGAGATTGGTAAAAAGAAAGTGTATAAGGAGTAAAGGTCTATATAAGTTAACATTTTTCTTGTAGTTATTCATTGCTGTAGTTTTCAATTACATGTATGCTACTGATATCTTTGTTTGGATGGGAGATGAGGAACCAGAGATGTATATTTAGCAAAGGCCAAGGAAGAAGTTGCAGTGAGAGAATCTATCCATTTCAACTACCACTGACGATATTGGTGGGGAAATGACCGTGCATTTAGTTATATGGAGTTAATGGAGCTGGACTGAATGATTGTAAGTATATATTATTCTGATGGCCAGGGGTTAATGGCCATTCTCTTAATATATAATGGAATATGTTGAAAGAATTCTCTCCTGCTTCCAGTGCTGCCAGATCATCTGACCAAATGGCATAGACCAGAAGCATTATTTGTTTCTTCTTGACCAGCAATTCGTATCCATACAATCAATAATTGCTCATAGGATTATACTCTCTACTACAGTTAATGGCTATGGCATCCTGACAAATCAGATCAGCTGTTTATAATATTACCTAAAAATATATTGTATTAGATACATCTGTAAATGAAACTAGAAATATTATTACTCAATTTAAGAAAGCATGTACATTGAAACAATGATAGTTAGGCTACTTTACACTTGCGATTGAATTCATTGGATTGAAGATGTTTATTATGAAAGGAACACAAATCCAAAAAGTATTCACAACACTGAGATCAAATTACATGCCAAGTTTTGCTCTATTACATAACACTAAGGTCACAAATGATAGAAACAGTTATGGATTTCACAGCAATAGACGAGTAGGTTGTTTTGAGATACCATCCACAACTTATCTAATTGTGTGATATTGGACTATTTGTAATTATATCAGATAAGTTACCACAGTAATTGTATCCATACCAAAGTAGTGTTTAAGGATTGACACAGTCCCAGATTATTTAGTGTTAAATAGAAAATTATGATTTGTAATCATTTCAGTGGACATTGGAGCAACAATCGAGTCGATTCCTGGAGAGATTGTGAATATTGCCAATATGACTGAACTGGTTACAATTACACATTGGATTATTGTCAGATTCAACAATACAGTATTCAGACTAAAACTGCCATTTCTTTACATTCTTATTTGCCAGAGGTGATAGAGAAATTGGAGTGTGAAATTGAGTATGCAGTTTTTCATCAGTGTAATTTTGATGACAAATTGATTTATCATTACACCCTTGCGTAATTGCAGCGACGTAGTATTCAGGCAATTAGACTCTACAGAATTTTCACACAACAACTAATTGTAATATTATATATAGCACTGGAAACGAGTCACACTGTACTTAGTGTTACCAATGGCACCATTTTCGGACCATTTCTACTATAGCTGGTCGAAGAAAACCCAAAACTAGGCAGTTGGGTTCCGGTTTTTGCTAGACCGTTCCATTGATTGAGTCCACCAATATGGATCGGAGAATTTAGAGCTTGGAATGTGAATTATGTAACTTTGCATGGCGCATCATTCGGTGGTCTTCGATTTTCAATATCTTCAAAACTCAGCAAGTGGCTTTGAAAATACAGAGATTTTTCGCCCAAAATCCAGGTTTTTGGACCATCGCTTGCCAAGTTTTGACTATATCGATAATTGGAGACCACGAAACGATGTGCAATGGAAAGCTGCATAATTCACTTACCAAGATGTAAATTCCCTAATCAATAATGGTGGACTGAATTGGGAAGTTCACTTGAAAAATCATCGATTATTGATGGGGTAAGGTGGTTGCCATGCAGACCTACTACGAAACCGGCCAGTTCGAAATATGGAACTGTTGCCAACACTCGCAGTAGTAAATATTCCTTTTAACAAAAATATCACAAGTACAGGGAATACGTTGAAAGCCATAATGAAAGTACTGATATAAAGTATAAATGAATACAAAATTGTTATCAACTGTCAAGATGGAGATATTAACAGTATCTTCTCGAATTAGTAGATGCACTTCATATAATCATCATTTCTCTGCTTGATTCAGTTGCATGTTCAGTGCAAGAAGGTTGTCTCTCAAAACCTCAGGAAATCTATTATACAGTGTATAATTTATTTTGAATATTCATCTATGCATCTGGCATGGTATATATCAAAGTAAATTCAGCAACCTATATTTGGTATTTCATTTGCTTTTATTCTTTTATTTAATAACTTGATTAGTTATACCTTTCTTTATTTTTTGAATTGTTTCTGCCACCAGTTTTTGGGTTGGAATATTATAGCTTCAAAATCTTCAAAGGTACAGTTTTGACTTCTGGTAGTTTTGTTTTGTTTGTACATTATAGTTCTAACAGTAGTCAATGATCTTGGCAATAATATGGCTGCTATCTGGCTGCGTAGAGATGGTGGGATTGCTGCGGAGAATTGTGCAGGATAGCAGAGAAGCATTTAACACCAACCGAAACCCATAACTGACCATTCCTGATCGAGACTAGTAGTTACGCTAAAATTACGGGAACCAACCAAATTTCAACCCCACACCCCCCCTGTCGGAGAGAGTTTATTCGTGCCGCTTGCGGGCGGTCAAAAGAAGTGGCTGGGTTTTCGATCACCCTCGTCCCACAGATCGGAATAAGTCTGTACTCCGGATACTGAATACCTGACAGTATATAAATGTTGTTTTCCACCATATTTATTTGATACATTTGGAATGGATAAGCATATTGATTATAATGAGGGATCCGCCTCTTCAACTGCTGTCAGTGCATCTTTTTCATTAACAACGGAAGTACTTAAGAATTCAGGTGAGAGTGCGAGTATCAATACAACGCGGCCAAAGGATGTTGCATCGAACGATCCCTGCTCTGTGCATCAACTACCTCAGATATTTGATACCCCCCCACCTCTCAGAGTGTTAGACATCAGACTGCAAACCTCCCGATAGCTTGTGGTTTCCTCTACAGCAGCAGCAGCCGGTAGTGATTCCGAACCACAAAACCTCACATCCATTGCGGGGATGGCACGTTCCGCCTCCCCCAGCGAAAAACTCTCTCTGAGGTCTGTTTCGGCATTGTCCCAGTACTCACCAGGAATGGACGCACTCAATTGTATGACGCCGTTGCCGTCACCGCTCACCAGTTGTGACTCTCCCGGACCATGGGACCAGTTCGGAGTATTCTCACGGCAGTCTTCGTTGACTCGGTCGGTGCCTTCTCACAGTGGTCCTAGAACGTCTGTCTTAGCCAGCTCCAATTTTGATGTGGCATATACGACTCAGAACCAACAAAATTTTTATCAGAATATTTGTTCCCAGCCGCCACTACCACCACCAGCACCACCAGCACCACCACCACCGTCATCTCCACGTCTTACTCAGCCTCAGCTTTCATTTAACGGTACGAGCCAAATACACCACTATGAATCCACACTCCCTATTCCTATTCACCGGAATTTGTCAAGGAATGGCCACGAGCGCAGTCCTTCACTCCCAGTTTTTGATAACCCGACAAGGATTTGTAGGGAAAAGTATCTGGCACAGCGGCGCCGAACTTTATCATCGGCCGATTCGAGCCCATATCTCAATAGTAGCGCAACCTCATTATCATCTCTCTCGAGTATCGACACATCGTTAGACCCGGATGAAAAGAGCAGTACAATGATTAGAAAACAGAAGCTGGAATGTTTTCAGGCGAAATCCATAAAAGACAATATCAGCAAGAGACTGAGAGGACTAAGGCTTCTCGGGCAGGGTACATTCAGCAAGGTCATATTAGCCACTTCAGAAAACATACCTGAAGAAGTCGACCACGTGTACGACGAAAGTGTTATTGTGGATGAAGAGTCAGTTACTCTAAATCCACGGAAATATCTCGCGGTTAAGATTATTGAACACGGTGCTGCTGGTACAGACTCCAAGGAGCGGGTAGAAAGCGGGTTAAAGCGGGAGCTTGATATTCTTAGGACCGTTCATCACCCTTGTTTAGTTCGTTTGAAGGCCTTCAGTATTGAGCCAACTCGGGCACTCTTGGTGCTGAATTTTTGTGCGGGCGGAGATCTATTCGACGTCGCATCGGACTACACTTTCCATCTCGAACCGCCATTGATACAGCGGATGTTTGCGGAGATTGTTAGTGCTGTTCGCTATTTACATCACAACGGAATAGTACACCGTGATGTCAAGCTCGAAAGTATGATACAATGCCTCCATTCTTAATAACCTGACGATTGGACGGTTTTATCTTGCCCGCTGAGGGATATTGATCAATGATTGTAGATATTTTAATCAATCTCACTCGCACACAGCTTGCGGCCATATCCAACTCTCCCTACGACTACCCCCACCCAATCACCACCCTCACGGATGTAGGCCTCAGTCGTCGTGTTGACTTTGGAAACGACGACCTATTGACCACACGTTGTGGTTCGGACGACTATGCTTCTCCAGAGCTTGTCATGGGAATACCATACGATGGGCGCCAAACGGATGCCTGGGCACTCGGCGTACTACTATACGCGCTCATGGAAGGAAGACTACCATTTGATCCACTACCAGGGAGTTCTGAAAAGAAAATGCGCAGTAAAACAGCGCACCGAATCGCAAGGTGTGAGTGGAAGTGGATCAAGTTGTTACCGCAGCAAGACCAATCACATAACATGGCCAAGGAAGTCAACGGTATGACTACCGGGTATGATGATAGATTGGAAGGTGGCAAGAGAATTGTTGCTGGGCTTATGAAGCGGGCCTTAAAACGGTGGAAATTGGCTTTTGTGGCTGAAGACCGGTGGCTGAAGAACGCCATCACGGTGCCAATCAGAGAGACAGAAGAGTAGTGGTGGGTGTCATTCCTTTAGCTGGGAATATCATTCTGCGACCTGGTGTTGCCTTGGTCGAGTGCTTTCCTTATACAGAGCTAGCTATTGCAATGTGTTGATGAAACGCTGAGGCGTTAGCAAGTGAAGAACTGAACATGTTAAGGGTTCCACATTATTGACCGTGAGCAGGTTTAGTGGATAGTTCTATATGGGCAGGATACATTCATCGCTAATGAATTCACCTGCTACAAATGCTAGCTAGGTTTTACTTACATTCGTTTGACATTCATTTGAGTTTCCTTTATCTAACTTTGTCATAAATATACTTATTAATACTGTAAATACAACCGCAGGATAGAATGATTCTCAATCCCATTCTATTACATCCAGTGATCGCTACAAATATTGTGAGATAATACTACGCTGGTTACTGATTCGTCTTATTTGAGATAGTTAATAGCCCTGTTCATTATGGCAGATGCAAGAGCCACAACCGAGCAACATATGAAGGTGAAACATTGCAATTTTGCATAATTGCACACTGTAAAGGCTAGTACCGGCTCGTACCCTCGCGCACGGCCAGGGATGGTACTTGGAGGTTACAGTTGCTGCAAGAAGAAAGAAGATGATTGTCTTTCTAAAGAGATAGTCTTCGTCGTCTATATAAAAGAGAATCAGATCACAGGAGGTCATTGAGTTCGGTGTGCGCGGAGTTTCTCCAGCGGTGAAACTGAGCCAATCTGAGATCCGACCGAGTTCGGACAGTGTTAATAATCCGTCCTCCCGACACCCTAATAGTCTGTTCTCCCGAGATCCGACTAAACCGCAGGGCCGACCTCGTTCCGGAGCCTATTGCAACAACGGTTGTTGGTAGTGTCATGAAGGTTACTTTATGGTCCGCCCGAGGAATTACACGGGGATAAAAATTCGCTTCCTATAAAAGCACCACTTAGTGGCGGATTTGTTCAGTTATGATTGGCAGATGTTTGCACACTACTATTGGACAGCAAGAAAGCTATTGTAAGGGAAGGCAAGAAAAGAAGTTACACATCAACATATGACTCCAGTGGTAGAATAACAAAAGTGATCTGCTCTATGTGAAGATTTGGGGCCAATTACTGACTTTAACTAAGAAATAGCACAGCCATCCACCAATTGCACAAAACAATATAAGTGTAGTTTTGTAAGTATCAAAGTAACAAATACCATATCTATTTAGCAGACAGTTGTGAAGGTGTAGACCTCCACATTGATTTCTGAGTTTGACCAAAATCTCAACCTTATCAAGAAGTGTAGAAAACAATATATACAATTCTTTGAAAGTTCAAAGTATAATACAGATAATATCTAGCTATTGTTATATTATATGCAAGCTACAGGAATTGTAACTACCTATTATTTTTACTGCTACTACTCTTGTAATACAACTTCTAAGCTCTACACATTAGTATAAGAAAATCACAATCAATAATCAAGCTTATATGCTGGATATATTGTCCAATTACTGGGTAGATTAATATATATTCAGTTCTAATATATTGGTAACATTATACTCGATTGCTGCAAGTCAATATATACAGAGATAATTTACAATTCTTTATTGCATTCCATAATTCTTATGTAGAATATATTCAGGAGTATGATTAAAGCTTCCTATTATGGGGTTAAAGTTGAAATAACCTGTATAAGGAATATTATTTGTGGATATATACAGTCAATATAATAATATTAGTAGATCTAATTTTTACTATAGCTAAATCTGTAGTTTTAGTTATAATGTATATTAGCTGTATTGTAGTTATATCTACCAAACAAGTCAAGTAGAATACTAGTCATTATAAGTAAGAGAAAAATAAAGTCAAATAGTACCAATAGATTAGTTATAGTAATATTGAAATACTAGCATTTTACATGTTAGTATAAAAGGGATGTAATATATATACGTTAGATTCCAGAATTGTAGATTTCTTGAATTATGTAACAAGACATAAAGATATGAAATGATACGTTAGTCTTTCTATTAATTGGATTTACAAATATATTATAAATCAAGATATTTATTATGCAGAATTCTGATTGTATAAGATGAATAAATTAGATAGTAATACACTCAACTAGATGTATTCATTCTGCGTATTCCTCTAACTTATGCCACTATCCAACTCAAAATTACTAACAAAACATCACAAATTGTTAGATTACATTAAACCTAACTACTACTTTAGATTATTTTGAATATAAATACAGCTGAATAGAATTAAAAGAAATATCAATAACTTAGACTTGTTACAGAAGAAGACAAAGTTCTCCTGTAAAGCAGAATAGAGTAGTAATGTATTTATATTTCTTTCCTCTGAATTATTATGGGGGTGCTTAATCCCAATAATCAATACAACATTTATTAGATTAAGTACAGCGCCTAGTCACCAATTGCTCTGCTCTTTTTCCCTCATCTTATCCCAAGACTCAAGTTCTTGAAATCACTTCCCAGAATGAACTAGTAGCCACAATTGTCAAAAGATGGATTAAGCGGATTACAAAAATGGTCAAACTCTTCTCCCAGCACAAGCCACATCGCAATATACCTCCAGACTTCATGCTTCATACTGGACAGATCAGCGAGGTGACGCACAAATGCTGACAGGTGACTTTGTCTGTGTTCTTGCGAATAAATGTATAGGTCTCCAACTATGGTGACAGTATGTGCCGATGCAGTTTTCAGTACTGATGATGGATAAGTAGGCATATAAGGTTGTTCGAATTGAATATGTAGATATGTTCGAGTGGAGATACATGTCTAACTGGAGTCATGGTAGTAATTGAAGTAATGGTGAATAGAATTCTTAATAATATTTCAAGGCATTCTTTGCTCCTAATGTCTGACTATGGATTGCTGCTAGAGCTCGGGTCACTTCATTGCCAGAGTGACATGAGCTTTTTAGAGTCATGTCCTCTGGATGAAACTCAATCGGAATTTTTGCAATGACCCCATTTTTGCTTGATGGCTTATCCGGAAGGATTTCACTAATTGTGTCATTGTTTCGCTACAAGTTCCTGATGGTTATTGTATTAATGTATGAGTGGTTTTCATCCATTACGCTCCAGGATAGGGCCATCCTCAAGCAAGATATCAAACACTCATTTGTAACACCTCTTCACTTCAACTTGGATATCTTGCATTCCGTTTGTTCAGTAGTTGGAACATCTGACGACACATAGTCTTATTAGTGCTTTTCACAACTATATTGATGCCTCACCGTAATCTGGGTATTTGGCACTTGCGTTAGAGATTCAATCGGTGACCAAACGATAGTCGACCAACGTAGATTATGACACCATCTTCAGGCAGGGATGCCTAATCACTAAATGCAATGAGCAATCTCGCTTCAGGCCACATATCATAATCCTATACCATAAATCCCTCAGATACTATGTGTTTAGGTCTCGACTATTCGATGACCAGGAAATACCGCACTGTCATCAGCAACAACCCTAGTTTCCGTCTGAAAAACCCGGGTGTTCCGGACGGCTCTGACGGCTCTGACGGAACCTCGTACCCTCTGATGGAGAATTACACGCTGCCCGTCGCCCAGGCGACGGGTCGCGTTGCATAGCAGAGCACCTGGGAGCGCCGGCGACAAACCTGGGAGCGTCTGGGAGCAGCTCGAATCACAGTAGAGCATTCTGGGAAA
>Ga0307512_10003367_pt1 | contig 18716 bp, 17 predicted proteins | sample 14_EM_MG_FD_200267 | JGI IMG/M metagenome (GOLD analysis project Ga0307512, IMG submission 200267) | Populus trichocarpa ectomycorrhiza microbial communities from riparian zone in the Pacific Northwest, United States - 14_EM | ecosystem: Host-associated > Plants > Roots > Unclassified | place... | reverse complement strand
GGTCCCCGGGCCCGGCACCTGCGCAGCCGCATGGGCCGCACAAGCCGCCTGCTCGTGCCCCTGCACGCCGTGGTCCCACCTGGGCAGCGCGGCGCAGCGGCTTCCTGTGGTCGCCCGTCTCAGCCGTGGGGCACGACGGCGACGGGGCAGCGCGCGTGGTGCACGGCGGCGTGGGCCACGGAACCCATACGGGGTGCCAGGGCGGGACGGTGCTTGCGTCGGCCGACGACCAGCAGCCCGGCCCCGACGGCGGACCGTACGACGACCTTGGCGGGGCTTTCGAGACCGACGCTGTCGTCCACCACCACACCCGGAAACTTCTCGCGCCAGGGACGGAGGGCCTGGCTCAGGCTCTTCTGCGCATCCAGCGTGATCTCTTCGCTGACGCCGTGGTCCACACCCCAGGGAACGCGCGCATGGACCGGCACGCTCCGGCCGTGGACGGCTCGCAGGGGCACACCCCGTGCCACGGCGGTGCCGAAGGCGAATTCGAGCAGTTCGTCGCAGGGACCGGACAATTTCAGCGCCACCACTACGCCGGCAGCCGTACCCGCGGCAGGCGATGGCTCCTCCTCGCCCGTAGTGGCACGCACCAGGACCACCGGGCGCTCGGCCCGTGCCACGACGGACATGCTGATGTCGCCCAGGAAATAGCTCTCCACCTGCTCAAGCCCGCGCGAGCCGAGCACGAGCATCTCCGACTCCGACGCCGCGTGCAGCAGAGCGTCCTGGGCGTCCTCGGCGACCAGGCGGCCGTCGATGGCAAGGCCCGGGTGGCGGGCCTGGAGCTCCGCTCGCGCGTTGTGCACGATCCGCCTCGCCCAGTAGTTCTGATCCACCTCCGCGGGGGCCGCGGTCGGTTCCGGCACCAGCAGCGGCCACGCATGCAGCAGGCGCAGCGTGAGCTTGCGCCGCTCCGCCTCGTCGGCGGCCCAACGGGCCGCGGCAAGACTCTCGGGTGAGCCGTCGAGGCCCACGGTGACGACTGGCTCCATGGCGACTTCCTCCGTCTCGTAAGGCGCTGGGAGGACGGTGAGCGGGTACGGCCTCTCCTTCGAGGATGACCCCATATCACCCTGCGGCGCAGCCGCGCGCCTGCGCAGACGACCGGCCGGGGCGCACTTCCCGTCCGGCTTCCGGGCAATGGGTTCGCCCCACCGCCTACTGCCGTCAGGCACCGTCCGCAAGGGCACGGGCGGCTCAGCGCCTGCGCACCGCGTCCTCGTGCTCACTCAGTTGCAGGGCGAGATCGACGCGGGGCGGCGCCTGCTCCAGTCGGGGGTTCCAGTGGCGCTGACCGCACTGCGGACCGGCCCAGGATCCGCCGGCCTGCACGGCGGCCCGTCCGGTCGGGCCACGGCCCAGCAGGAAGGTCTCGCGCGCCACCAGGAGCGCGGCGTCGCCCACCGCCCACCGGGCCGCCTGCGGGAACGTCAGCCACGACGCGGGCGAACGCCGACAGCCGCATGCCGGTCGTCACGGTCGGCGCCGACTCGCCGCCGGGGTCTCCCCACGGGGAGGCGCTCAGTACGGTCCGCAGCTCACTGGGCGACACGGTCCGGGCCGGCTGGGGGCCAGGCGGTCGGCCATGCCCCCAGCCGGTACGGCGCAGGCCGTGGCTCGCCGGACAGGGCACGCAAGTGATCCCGGGTGTTCGCGATCTCGAAGCGGGCGGCGAGCTCGCACAGGCGGCGACACGCTCACGGGGCTGCCAACCGGCGAGCACCCGCAGCTGCCACAGCAGGGCACCGGAGGGCGAGCCGAGTATCGATCCGGGACGAGTGCAGGTGCAGGTCCTGAACGGCACGGTCAGGCTGCGCGGCACGCTGGACGCCGCACTGATCCCGACACTGCGGACGACGGCGCAACAGATCGCGGATGTGGTCGCGGTGTAGGACCACCTCATCGCTGTATGAGCTGTATGAGCTGTATGAGGAGACCACCCTGACCGGCCGGGGCGGCGAGTGCGGATCACCCGCCTTCGGCCCGCCGATCCGGTCGTGGCCACAGCCGTATCGGGCGTTTCGCCGCCCGATCCTCCGACCATCCGACCAGCAGCACCGCTATGGCGATGAGGGGCCAGGCGACGAGATACAGGAACCACTGGGCGTCGAGCGGCAGGGAGTTCGCCAGCGCGGGCACGCGCCACATCTGGTCGATGAGGAGCACACCGAGCACGAGCGCGACCTCATGCCACAGATACACGGTCACGGCCCTGGCGTTGAGCAGTACGACGCCGGCGTGCACCGGCCGGTAGCGCCTCACCCAGTGGTCGCTCTGCGGTCCGAACCGCAGCAGCAGGAGGACGAAGCCGAAGGACCAGAAGGCCTGCCCGAGCGGAATCGCACCGAGGTCGTAGCCCTCCTCGGTCCGGTGCGTCAGGGCGAACCAGCCACCCACCGCCATGACCGCGACGGCTGCCGCCCCCACCCGGGCCACGGGCAGCCGGCGTGCGAGCCCGTCGTGGTGGGCGAAGCCCAGCAGCCAGCAGGCCCCGAACGTGGCGAGGTCGGTGAAGGGGTCCGCGACCTGCGCCGGTAGGGGCAGCAGTTCGCTCTGGGCCAGTGCCGCCAGTGCCAGGAAGGCCGCCATCGAGATCCACGGTGCCTTGCGGAACACGCGCAGCAGCAGCGGCGAGAGGATCACGAACAGCAGGTAGGCGCGGATGTACCACAGGGGTGCGACGATCTGCCAGGCCCAGTCGGCGTCGGCGAAGGGCGGCTCACTGATCGGCACGATCCAGAACACCATCCGCGCCCAACCGGCAGCCTTGCCGCTGCCGCCCTCGTCCGGCCGCCAGCCGGTCAGCAGCATCGCCACGACGACGACCAGGCCGAAGAGCCATACCGGAGGCAGCAGTCGGCGCATGCGGGCGCGTACCACCGCGGTCGCTGAACGGTCGCCGCGGTCGAGGGAGCGGGCCATCAGCGAGCCCGCCAGGGCGAACATCACGCCCATGGCGAGGAAGGCGAGGGTGAGCCACGCCCAGTTGAAGGTGTGGTACGTCACAACACGGACCAGGGCCACGGCCCGCAGGAAGTCCAGATAGAGGTTGCGCACCCGCTTGTGGGGCGCGGACGCGGCGGGCTGCACGGCCGTGAGCGGGTCTGCGGTCGGCACCGGCTGGGGAGTTGACAGCGGTGGCGCGGTCATCCTGCCGGTCCGGCGCAGCTTGTGCCAGCGCAGGCGGGCGCCGGTGAGGGCCGTCGTGCAGGACTGCAGCAGCACCGTGTACAGAAGTTGGCGGTAGAAGAGTTGCTGCAGCGGCAGCGCCCACAGCGCGCGCAGCTTCTCGCCGTCGAGACGCAGCGCGTAGGCCGCGCACAGGAGTTGCACGCCGAGCAGCGCGCCCCAGGCGAGCGCGGTGCGCGTCGGGTCCTGGAAGAGCAGCCCGTACACCAGGAACAGGTCGATCAGCGGGGCCAGCAGCGGGGTGAGCACGGTGAACAGCACGACCAGGGCCAGCCCGTAGCGGCCGAAGTGGCCCGCGTGACCTCGTTCGACGAGCGCGTGGCGGTGCTTCCACATCGCCTGCAGGGTTCCGTAGCTCCACCGGTAGCGCTGCCGCCACAACTGGCCGACGGTCGCGGGCGCCTCGGTCCAACCGCGGGCCCGCTCCTCGTACACCACATGCCAGCCGCCCCGTTGCAGCGCCATCGTGAGGTCGGTGTCCTCGGCGAGGGTGTCGTCGCTCAGTCCTCCCACGTGCCGCAGCGCGGAGCGCCGAAAGGCGCCGACAGCCCCGGGAACGGTGGGGATGCAGCCCAGCACGTCGTACATGCGGCGGTCGAGGTTGAGGCCCATCACGTACTCGAGGTGCTGCCAGGTGCCCAGCAGGCGGCCCCGGTTGCCGACCTTGGTGTTGCCGGCCACCGCCCCGACCCGGCGGTCGGCGAAGGGCTGCACCAGGTGGTGCACGGTGTCGGGTTCGAAGACCGTGTCACCGTCCATCATCACGATCAGCGAGCGCCGGGCAAGCGCCACACCGGTGTTGAGGGCGGCGGACTTGCCCCGGTTGGGCTGTCGCACGACGGTGACGCCGGGCAGTGCCAGGGAGGCCACGACCTCGGCGGTGCCGTCGGTGGAGCCGTCGTCCACCACCAGGACCTCGACCGGGTGTTCGCTCTTGATGACGGACAGCACCGTCTGGGCGATGCACTTCTGCTCGTTGTAGGCGGGGATCACCACGCTGACGGGTTCGGTGACCTCCGGCCCCCAGGAGAAGCCCGGATCACGGCGCCCCCGGGCGTGGCGGCGGGCCAGCACCATCATGGCCGCGAACCGGGCGAGCATCAGAGCACCCGCCGCGGCCATCAGCACGACCAGGACGGGCACGATCCGGTCGCCGACGGTCACCGCCGCCACGAAGGTCCGCCCGCTCCACAACTCGGCCCCGGAGACCGGGTGATGGGCACCGCCTGCCCCGAGCCCTCCGGTGACGGTGGTGAACCGGTAGCCCCGGGCGCGGAGTTCGGGAATCAGGATCTGCAGCGCGCGGACGGTCTGTGAGCGGTCCCCTCCGGCGTCGTGCAGCAGCACCACGGCGCCCTGCCCGGTCAGTTTCTTGGTGACGCTCGCGGCGATGGCGGCCGCGCCCGGTCGCTGCCAGTCCTCGGTGTCGACGTCGACCAGCGCGGTGATGTACCCCTTGCTCCCGAGCTGCTGGACCACCGGCCAGGACAGGTCGTCCAGGTCCGCGGCGTGGGCCGAGTACGGCGGACGCACGAGCGAACTGTGGATGCCCACCGCTCCCGCCAACGCGAGCTGGGTCTGCGCCAGTTCGCGCTCTGTGCGGGCCTCGGACTGGTACACGAGGTCGGGGTGCGTGAAGGTGTGCACCCCGACCTCGTGCCCTTCGCCGACCATGCGTCGTACGAGACCGGGCTCGCGGGCGGTCGCCGCGCCGATCACGAAGAAGGTGCCCTTGGCGCCGTAACGGTCGAGCACGTCCAGGATTTGCGGCGTCCAGGTCGGGTCGGGGCCGTCGTCGAAGCTCAGGGCGACGGTGCGGTCCGCAAGCCGGTGGCTGCGCGTCCGGGATCCGGTGGTGTCGATCACCGGGCCGCCGCGCAGCACCGCCTCGGGCACATGGTCGGCCGCGACCGGGGGATGCACGCGTTGGTCGGCGGCGAACTCCCCGTGCGTGTAGCCGTGCAGCAGCAGGACTCCCGCCACCAGGGCCAGGACGAGAAGCAGGACGCCGACCCGCGGGCGGGAGGCGGTGCCGCCTCGGGGCCTGTGCGGTCCGGCGGAACGACGCGGCGACTGCGCGGACATGGTCAGGTTCCCGCCGGGCTGCTGGGGACGGCGCTCGGCGCCCCGTCGCCGGCAGTCTCCGCACCGCTGGCCTGCGACCCGCTCGACGTGCTGCCGGAGGTCTCCGGAGCCGGGCTGGAAGCACCGCCGGAGGCGCCGGCCGAGGTCGTGGGACCGGTGCCGGACGGGCTGTCGGAGTCCGTCGGCCCGGTTCCGGGCGAGGAGCCGGTCGGTGAGGAGCCGCCCGTGGGCGTGGGCGACGCGCTGGGGTCCGTCGCCGGGGCGGAGGAAGGTCCGCCGCCCGAGGACGGGACGGTGGGCAGGGTGGACGGTCCCGGGACCTCCGACGGTGACGCGGACGCGCCGCCGGACGAGGGGACAACGGACGCACCCGGCAGATCCTCGCGCGGGGTCTCACGCACGGTGCCCGGCTTCTCGGAGGGCAGGCCCGGCACGGGCAGTACGGTCCGTGGGGCGAACGGTGTTGCGCCCATGAGACTGAGCACCAGCACGCCCGTGTACGCGGCGCACAGCGCGGCCGCCGCACGGGCGACGCGCCGGATGCGTCGCCCACGCAGCCCGGTGGAGTCGACGAAGACAGGTGCGGAGCCGTCCTCTCGAGCGTCCGGGGGTGGCGGCGTCGGGAGGAGCGGCACCGTGTCGGTGTTCGGATGCCTGGGCCGAGACGGCCGAACTCGGGACCGAAGCATGTCTCCCCCCCCTTCAAACCCGTCAGGTCCAGCCTCGTGCGGCACATCTCGCCCTCCAAGGGGCCGACCGGCACGGGAGACGGGTCGTCCGGGCCCTGCCGCCTCGTCCTTGATCAGCATCGGCACCATGGGAGCGCGCCTGTGTACCGCGACCGACGACCTGCCCGGACAGGACGCATCCGTTTTCCCCGGTACCTGGTCACAGGAGCGTGAGTCGGTTCGCCGGTACCGGACTCAAGGCTGCGCCGAAGATCGTCACGGTCACCGACCCGTATCGGACCAAGTCGCTGTCCGTCCCGATCAGTTGCCATGCGGGGCGGTAGCATCGGCCGCGCCGGGATCAGGGGGCGCCACCAGGCGGGGGGCCCGGCTTGGGGACGGATGATGTGAAGGGCGGGGCCTGGCATGACGACGCCACCAGTGAACCCGCCGAACGGTCCAGATCGATTCGATCCATACGCGAGGCAGCCAGGAGCCATTCCTGGGCGGCACGGGCAACGACGGCATCGTGATGCTGTCGCCGGGCGGACAAGGCAGCGCGGTCATGCGGGGCGAGGTTGCACACTGCGCCGCCACTGTCCGAGGCCAGATGCCATCAGATCCCAACCGCCCTACGGGCCTGCCTGCTGGGGATGAGCACGCCCTCGCAGAGCACGGGGATGTCCCGGTTTGCCGGGCCGCACGCCGGCCGTCACCCGATGCCCCCCAGGTCAGTGCTGGACCATCCAGGGGCGGGCGATCATGTCCGCGGGGCGTGGCTCGGGCGGATGAGTGTCGTCGATACGGAAGGTCAGGCTGTTCACCACGCCGACCACTCCGTCGGTGCGCCACGTCAGCCGGATCACGAGCGGGATGTCGCTGCGGTGCTCCAACTGCCCTTCCAACGTGGCCATTCCGTCCCGGACCGAGACGATCACGGTGTGGGCCGGCAGACACACGGCGCGGGCCAGGACGTTGTCGATCACGTCCTGGCGGATGTCCTCATCGGTGCGCAGGAAGACGCGCAGCAGGTCGCGCCGAGTGGCGATGCCGATCAGCCGGTCCTCTTCGTCGACCACGGGAAGCCGGTCGACATGGTGCCGTTCCATGACGCGCGCGGCGTCCGCGACCTGCTGTTCCGGGTGCACGGTGACCGCGGGTGTCGACATCAGCGACTCCGCCCTCGCGGCATGGCCGACGCCGGCGGCACGACGGCCGGAACGGCGCAGCGCGTGCTTCTGGAAGGTGCGGGTCCGGCTGTCCGCGGACCGGCCCGCCTGGCGTCGGATCAGATCGGTCTCGGAGATCACTCCTACGACCTTGTCGTCGTTGTCCACCACGGGCAGCCCGCTGATCCGGTGCCGGTCCAGCAGCCGGGCCACGTCCTTGAACGAGGTGTCCCGGCGCACTTCGACGACCTCACGGGTCATCACCTCGCCGACGATGCGGCTCATCACGCCACCCCCTTCCTCGTCGCTGTTGCACCGGCCCGCCCACGGTTCGGAATCCTGCGGGGCACGTAGGCCTGCGATTGCGTCGGGGGCCGGAACGCACGGGCCCGATCGGCCGAGCGGCCGTTTCCGTCCCTTCGGACCGTCCCGGGGAGCCGGCCCCCGATGCCCCTTCAGCCTCCCGCGGTGTCGTGCCCCGGGGCAGGGGCCCAGCGTCCTGAAGCGGGGGCCGAACCGCCCTCGCCCCGATGGGCCCGTTCGGACGGTCGTGACGACGCGTGGGATGCGTACCGCCGGCGTCGACCGCGTCTGCGGTCCGTCGCTCGAGCCGGGGCGGTGGAACCGTCATCGAAGCCAGGGACCGGCGCCCGCTTCTCGCGGACCTCGATTGCGCGGTGCGCGGCTCCAGGCCGCTCCTCCGCGTCTCTTTGTGCCAGTCCCTGGCTTCACCTGCAGTACATCACCGATGCGATCGGGCCGACAGGGCCGAACGGCCCCGCCCGGCGACGAGCCCGGGCCAAAGAGACACAGGCCGTCTCAGGCGACTTGCCGATCCTGCACATACGGCTTCGCGGTAGTCAGGCACCGTGGATCGGCGTCCCCCCAGTGACGACGACCTGTCCGCGAGCGGCGGATACCGGTCAGGCAGGATGGACCGCATGAACTCGGACCCCGACCGCCACGGCCGCCCCTCGCTCCCCGGCGGGAGCACCTCTCGGCAAGCCGTCGTCCGCCTCCGTCACGAGCGGGTCCAGTTCGCCCGGATGCGCAGCTCGCAGGACCGGCTCGCCGACGCGATCACCTCGTTCGCCGGGACGATGGGGTTCCTCTACCTGCACGCCGTCTGGTTCGCGCTGTGGATCGCGCTGAACGAGGGCCTGCTCGGCAACGCAGGGGTCTTCGATCCGTATCCCTACGGACTGCTCACCATGATCGTCAGCCTGGAAGCGATCTTCCTGTCCACCTTCGTCATGATCAGCCAGAACCGTCAGGCGGTACGCGAGAACGTACGGGCGGACCTGGATTTCGAAACCAACCTGCGCTCCGAAGTATGGTCGGTCCACATAGGAAAAGCGCTGGGCCTGGATCCTCTCGAGATCGAGCAGCACGTACAAGAGATCATCGCGCAGAGCAAGGCGGGTATCGACGGTGCGCGGAGCAGCACACCGGTCGACCCCCAAAGCCTCTGATCCCCGCTCACCACCAGCCCGACCTGCGGCTCGAGTCCGGCCCTGAAGCCTCACCGAACGGGGCGCTGTGCGCGGCGGGCTGTGAGGCCATCGACCGCCGATTGGTCAACCGGCTGGGGCTGGTGGCAAGTCCCCCTTGTCGCGCGGCCGGAGAGCGGTCAGGACGAGGTCCACGGCCTGTTCCGCCCAGTCGGGCCGTCCGGTGCGACCGGCCATGTAGTCGGCGTAGAACGGCCCGAGCAGGGCCGAAGCCGCCGCCTCGAGGTCGGCGTCAGCACCCACCTGCCCGGCTTCCCGGGCTCGTTCGAGCGCATCGCGCAGCAGGGCGCGGCGGGGCAGGACGGTACGTTCGCGCAGCAGGGCGAGGAGGCTGGGGGTGTGGGCCTCCTCGGCCAGGCAAGTACCGATGAGAGCCATGCCGTTGACGCGTTCGACGGTGGCGGCGAAGTCCTCCAGGATGGCAACGAGGTCCGTGCGCACATCGCCGGAGGGCGGCGGAGCCCCCGTCATTCGGGCGGCGGCGAGCGCCGCGGTGAGGAGGTCCGCCTTGGTTTTCCAGCGCAGGTGGATGGTGGACTTGCTGACGTCGGCCGCGGTCGCCACCTGGTCCAGCGTCATCCGGACGTATCCCTGGGTGGCGAGCAGTTCCAGGGCGGCCTTCAGGATGGCCTCGTCCTTCTCGGCGGAGCGCGGCCGTCCGGCCGTCTTGCTGGTGTTCGTCATGCGCATGGTCGAAGGGTAAGCGAAGCGAACCGCACCGTACGGTTTGCCTTTCAGCGAGGGGCACGGCATGCGGTGCCGAGCGCCCGGTGGCCGGCGTTTGCCGGCGGGCCGCCGGCTGCGGCTCCAGTCCGTCCGGCCCACCTAACGGGGCGCCTAACGGGCGCCCTGGATGTGGAAGTTGAAGTCGGCGTGGCCGAGGGCACCCATCAGACGCAGCCACACCGGCAGCAGCATCTCGGTGCCCCGCGCGGTCTCGATGCCCCCGAGGTCGATGACACCGCTCTCGGGCCAGCCGAAGGAGACCAGGAGTTCGGTGACCTGCTTCTTGGCGCCGGCGTCCTCGCCTGAGACGAAGACGTTGTGGGGCCCCGCAACACGGCCGGGATCGACCATGACGAAGCAGTTCATGGTGTTGAGGGTCTTCACGACATGGGCGTCCGGGAAGGCGCGCTGGATCTGCTCGCCGAGGCTGTCGTCGTTGACCGGGTTCAGCGAGGGCGGCATGCCCTGCGAGAAGTCGAGCGGGTTGGCGATGTCGATGAGCACCTTGCCCGCCAGGTTCGCGCTGCTCGCGGCATTCAGGGCGTCGAGCGCGGCGGTGCCGGCCGTGGTGTTGACGATCGTCTCCCCGAAGGAGGCGGCCTCGGCGAACGTCCGCAGCTGCACTGCGGAGTGGTCCGCGTGCCAGGTGGAGAACGGCGGGTTGCCCATGGCGTCCGGCGCGCTGCGGGCGAGAGTGGTCTCGGGGTCGCGGGTGCCGATGACGACCTCGTGGCCGAGGGAGGCGAGCTTGGCAGCGATGGTCCGACCGACGATGCCGGTGCCGAGAACTGCGTAACGCATGCGGTTGAGTCCCTTCCGGTGGGCCGAGCGCGGGCGTGCGCCCGTTCCTGAGCTAAAACTAAACCGAGTCGTTCGGTATTCCAATGGGGCGCACCCGAAACGCGTGCGCTGCGGTGGCACGCATCGTGCGACGCAAGGTCAGCCACCCGCCCCACGGCTCTCTAGGCGTGCCGGTGCCCCCGGGGCACGTCGAACTCGGCCCAGGCCTGCTCCCACTGCGCCAGCCGGCGCCGATCCAGCCGTACCCCGGCAACCCAGAACATGCCCAGCACCAGCACGGACGTGCCCACCGCGGCAGCCGTCCCGAACACGACTCCCTGCGCCGTGGCCTGGGCAGCGGTGGCCGGCTCGGGGTGAATGCGGCCGGCGGCATCGAGCCACACCGTGGTGTGCGAGCCGGCCTTGCTGCCCGTCGGCACCGAGGCCAAGCCGGACCTGGTGGAACCGCTGGACGTCGTCCACCGCACGGTCGCCCGCCCATGGTCGTCGTTCACGCCGTCGGAGAGCGTCGCCGCCGCGGTGGCGTCCTGGACGAGAACAGCCGTCACCCGATGCAGCCCGTGGGCCTGGGCGAGCGCGGAGCTCTCGGCGATGCCCGCCGCCGCGACGCCCATCGCCGGCGCGGTGAGCATCAGGACCAGCGCCGCTGCCAGACCGATCCATGTCTCGGCGACATCGGAGCGACGCCTGAGCGGGTTGCGCCGCCAACGCCACAGCAACACCCTGCCACCCCGATTCAGCATGACCGCGTCCTTCCGTGCGTGGTGGGGATGAACTCCATGCCGTTACGTTGCCGGATCCGCCGACGTGCAGGCAGAGGCCACAGGGCCGTCGAATTGGGGGCCGTTCGGCCTCCGACGGGAGCGCCGATGGGGACCGAGGCCCCGCCGGGCGTGGCAGGGCCCGACCGGGATCATTGCTGTGCTTCCTCGACGTCAACGACCCTTGACCGAGCCTGCCGACTGACCTCTCGGACAAGGAGTTTGCTGCGCGGGATGAACCGCGTCATACCGCCGCGGGCCGACTCCGCCGGCTCCGTTCCGCGTCAGGCTGCCGCGCCGACCCGGGTGCGCAGGTTGTGGAACTGGCGAGTCTGCATGATGAAGTGCGCGGGTTCGCCCAGCAGCAGGTCGAACGGCCGGGTGAGCGGACGCGGGCGGCTCTGCCCGCGGGTGCGGACCACCAGGCGGGTGCCGCCATCGGCGGTCGGCCGCAGGTGGAAGCTCCAGATTCCGTCCATGTGTGCCGTCGGGAGAACATCCCACTGCGGATCGAAGGAGTGGCCGGAGGGCAGCCTCAGGTCCGAGCGCAGCACCAGGGTCCGGTTCGCGTTCATGCGGGCCACGATGAACCAGGACTGCCCGTCCCGCGTCGCCTTCAGGCGCTGTCCCTCCGCCAGGTGCTGCCACTCCGGCGCGATGTGGTCCGCACTGGGTCTTCCGTAGTGGTCCAGGAGGTCCCAGCTGTACCAGCCTCCGCGGTCGACTCCCATCTGCACCAGCCAGGGCCAGACCGTCTCGGGTGGCACCGGAAGAGTGGTGGCCATGGTCGAGGTGCCGTCGGCGTCGGGCACGAGTTCGTCGCCCGGGTAGGTGCGTCCGCTCTCGTCCTGTGTCGCGCCCCAGGTCAGCAGCCTCGGCCGCAACCGCAGTGCGTAGAACACCAGCGTGGCGGAGGTCGCCATGAGGGGGAGCAGACGGGCTCCCGGCCGCCGTCGGCATGATGGCTGGTTCGGCATCGTGTCCTCCCTGTTCTCCGAAGAACCGGCCTGGTCGGCAGATTCCAGGGCGTGCGGCAAGAGCCCGCTGGGCGGTGCTGGACGAGCCGCCTACCGGTCGCCGTACGGAGCATGCCGGACTTCTCGGCGCGGCCGTCCTCGATCCGCTTGACCGAGGGCGTCTCCACACCGGCGATCGGCGCTTCATGGCGAGGGGCCCCGGCATGAAGCCTGTCGCCTCATATTTATTCGGTATATCGGGCACGGGGCCGCCTGCGCGAGGGCCGGTCGACCCTCCGCGAGGTCCCATCGGCCCAGCGGTCGGCTCGCCCGCGCCGCAGCGCGGGACCATGCGACGGTCAGACGTCCGCCCCAGTCCATGACGCAGGTGCCCAGCGCGGCGCAGGCATAGGTGAGCCGGTCTGCGATCCGATCGCCCTCGGCCCGGTCGGCGAGGCGGGTGCGACAGCGGTTCAGGGCGATCGGGACCGCCTCGGTCCGCTGCACACCTGCTTGTCGCAGGTGACCAGTCAGAACAGACCCAGGTCGTTGCGCAGAGCCGGATGGACGGCGTAGTCGTCGATGAAGCCGCCGAGGTCGAAGAGGAATTGGCTACCGACTGCTTCGCGAGCTACTGGCCCGGGACGCGGCGGATCTGGTGAGTCCTGCCAACCTGCCCTTTCGGTTGGCCAGTTGGCCTTACGGACGATAGATGAAAGCGCTCATTGCAGGCTGATCTATTTCTGACGGTCAGTCAAGTAAAGGTGCCGGCTCCGAGTTGAGCATCGCACTCCTCGGCATAGTTCCGATGCGGCTCGATGCATGATCGAACTCGGTATCCGTGCCTGCCTTCGCTCAAAAGCAAGGTGCCCGGCCGACGGCGCCGCTCGGACCGTCGGCCGGGCCGGATCCCGGCCATGCGCCTCAGTGGCGCAGCCCCCCATCAGCCGGGCAGGACATGACCTAGCTCTGTCCGTTCGAGGACACCGTGGACCAGCGGATAAGGCAGCCGACCCACAGATATCCATCCGGTGTCTTATGCACACGGAGAAGGCCCGATTTAGCGCTCCCCGGATTTTCCGAACGAGCGGGGTGCCATTCGGGGCCATCGGCCACGGGAAGCTCCTCCGAGTCCGTGACCACCACCGTGGCACCAACATCATCAGTTCGGAGCACGACCCAATAGCACGGCCGCTCAGTGCGTCCGAAGACGTATTGGCCAGCCATCCGTACGGCATCCGCCACACGCGACGCCATGAGATTCGGCATGCCGAAGCCGACCAGTACTCCCCGTGTGGCCTCGGCAGCGTTGGCATAACTGGTCTTCTCCCGCCGCACTTCCATGGCCGAGGACAAGTGCGCGAGCCGTATGCCAGTCACTCCGCCATAAACGTGCGGCGGACTGACGAGCCGAATACCACGCCCCATAGGGATCTCCCCTCACTGGGACTCAGGAGAGGAGCGGAGAAGTGCTGGTGGACCGCGCCCCTTCACAGCAGGGACTGCCAGGGGCCGGGGCAACATGAACCACTTTAGATCGTATGCGTGTCCGATACCAGAGTGAGATCATCTGGTGCGACCGGGGGATAAGAGTGCAGACGCCGCCAACGTCCCGTGTCGCCGCCCGATGACCTCGCCCCCCTCATGAGCGGATTACCGCCGCATGGGTTCGCAAGACCTGATCAGAGGGGCCGAACAGGCCAGTCGCCGGGCCTGTCGGACCGTGACCGGGTACCAAGCGGCTCACATGTTGGGCACCTGCCTCCTGACACGCTTGAAACGTGACCACCGCCGGTTGTCACCCTGGAAGGGAGGAGCGACATGCATCACCGCACGGTCGCCGACCTGATGACCCGAGATGTCGTCAGGGCCCGGCGCGACACATTGTTCAAGGAGATCGTCGAGCTGCTGGCCGAGAACGACGTCACTGCCGTACCAGTGGTGGATGAACTGGACCACCCCCTGGGCGTGGTGTCCGAGGCCGACCTGCTGCGCAAGTGCTCCGCCCAGACCGATCCCTCCGGTCGCATACTGCTTCCCCATCCGGAGGCGTGGGAGCGGGCCAAGGCCGAGGGCACCAGGGCCGAGGAGCTCATGTCGGCGCCTGCCGTGTGCGCGCGTCCCGAGTGGAGCGTGGTCGAGGCGGCCCGCTGCATGGCGGAACAGAACATCAAGCGGCTGCCCGTGGTGGACGAGGCGGATCGCCTCCAGGGCATCGTCAGCCGCGCCGACCTGCTGCGGACCTTCCTGCGCAGGGACGAAGCCATCCGCGACGAGATCACCGGGGACGTGCTGCAGCAGACGCTGGACCTCGCTCCGTCGGAAGTGACCGTGGAGGTGCACGACGGTCAGGTGACCCTTCGGGGATCCGTCGAAACGATGAGCCTCACCCCCATCGTCGAACGGCTTTGCCGGAGCGTCGACGGCGTGGTCTCGGTCGCCGCACACCTCGGGCACCGGACCGACGACTCCCAGTCCTCCCCCACCAAGACATGAGCATCACAGGACCGGAAGCGTCGTCAGTCCGCCTGTCCGTCAGTCCGTCATGTGAGCCAGCCGGCCGCCGGGCGATTGTCCTGTCCGGTCTCGGACGCCCCCATGCCCTCGATGTCGCTCTCGGCGACAGCCACCAGCTGCCGGCCGAGGTCGTGCAGGGCCCTGCCCGCCGCCAGCTCGTCACCGATCTGCGGCACATCCGTGTCCGTGGGACTGCAGTGCGCGACCCCGTGCCCGGTGAGCGACCTGGTTCCGGTGTCCAGCACCAACCGTGCCTTCGTCGTCCCCTCGTCCTCAAAGAGGTAGAGGCGGACCTTCCATTCCGCGGTGTGGGGCATCGCTTCCTCCTGTCATCCCCTCACGCAGGTACGGCATCGCCATCGTGACCTGGTACAGGTCGATGGTCGTCGCGTCGGACATCGGCGTCACCTCCACGCGCCCCCTCTCCATGATCGGACGAGTGCAGGGCCCGGTCATCCGGGCCGGAGGTCCTCCGGTGGCAGCCTCAAGGCGGGTCGCCGAGGGGGCCGCTGTCGCTCATGATGGAAGGAGAGTCACCCGGCTCTTCGAGTTCACGTCCGTGGAGGTGAACCGAATGGCTCTGCCCGTACCGCGCAGGCCGGGAAAGCCCGCTGGTGCGGGCCTGCTCCTGGCGTGAGCCGGTCGCTGCCGCGTTCGACGAGCGAACGGGAACCGCACATCACCCGGAGAGCTCGAGGAACGCGAACGTGAAAGGCGTCCTGTGCCGCAGGACGCGTCACACCGGGCGCTTCGCGTACCGGACGCCGCCCGCCGACGTCACTCCGTGCGGAGAAGGGAAGAAGCCATGAAGGTCGGAGTGCTGACCGGTGGCGGTGACTGTCCCGGCCTCAATGCCGTGATCCGCAGCGTCGTCCGCAAGGGCGTCCAGGAGTACGCCTTCGATTTCGTCGGCCTGCGTGACGGCTGGCTCGGTGCGCTCCAGGGCAATGTGGTGCCGCTGGACATCTCCAAAGTGCGGGGAATCCTGCCACGCGGCGGAACCATCCTCGGTTCCTCCCGCACCAACCCGTTCAAGCACGAGGACGGTGTGCAGCGCATCCGGGACACCTTGACCGCGCACGGCATCGACGCGCTCGTCGTGATCGGCGGCGAGGACACCCTCGGTGCGGCCTCCGAGCTGAGCCGGCAGGGGATCAATCTCGTCGGTGTGCCGAAGACCATCGACAACGACGTGTCCGGCACCGACTACACCTTCGGCTTCGACACCGCCGTCGGCATCGCGACGGAGGCCATCGACCGCCTCCACACCACCGCCGAGTCGCACATGCGCACCCTGGTGGTGGAGGTGATGGGACGGCACTCCGGATGGATCGCCCTGCGCGCCGGTGTTGCGGGCGGTGCGAACGTGATCCTCGTTCCGGAGCGGCCGTTCGACATCGATCAGGTCTGTGCGTGGGTGAAGAACCGCTTCAAGACCAACTACGCGCCGATCGTCGTCGCCGCTGAGGGCGCCGTCCCCAAAGAGGGACAGATGATCCTCAAGGACCACTCGCTGGACGAGTACGGCCATGTGCGGCTGTCCGGCATCGGCGACTGGCTGGCCCAGGAGATCTCGCAACGCACCGGCACGGATGCGCGCACCACGGTCCTCGGCCACGTCCAGCGCGGCGGCACCCCGAGCGCCTTCGACCGCTGGCTGGCCACGCGCTTCGGGCTGCACGCCGTCGACGCGGTCAAGGACGGCGATTTCGGCAAGATGGTGGCCCTGCGCGGCACCGAGATCGTCCGCGTTCCCCTCGCCGACGCCACGGCGCAGACCAAGCTGGTGGATCCGTCGCTGTATGACGAGTTCGAGGTGTTCTTCGGCTGAACTCCCCAGTGTCCGAACATCCCCACGGTGACCCGGCGTGCGGAGCGACCGCCACCGGGCAGCGGGTGTCATGCAGCACGGCGTGGCTCACCGGCCCCAGCCGGCCTTCGACAGTCTGCGGGCCGAAGGGCCACCGAACCCACCATGAGTTCGTCGAAGCCGCCCGTGCCCCGTGCACCGACCACCAGGCGCCAGGCGCCGTGCTCCCCGGCGAGGAACGCTACGGCCGGGGCACCGGTCGCCTGCCGGCCCTGCATCTGGAGGTCGGGACAGCGGGCGCCGAGGTCAGCGAGGGAACCGTCCCCCAGGGCGCCACCAAGCAGGAGGCCGAGGCGATCGCGGTCGGGATCCCGATGAACGGTGGGCCGGGCTCGTGATCGTGGTGGGTGTCGGCGGTTCGGGGCGCGGGGCGAAGCCAATGCCTGTACGGCCGGACCGGTCCCTACGAGGGCCGTTCGACCTCCGTGAAGGGCCCAACCGGCTCTGCCGAGCGGTCGCGCCGCACCGCATGTTGGACAGTGAACCCGCGAGGCGGCCGTACGAATCTCCGAGTTTCCACTCACGGTTCGCATGCGACGCATCCGGTGGGTCCGTCGACACGCCGTACGCGAGCAGGATGCATCGGCTCGCTCCATCGGCTTCCGGGTGACAGGAGAGGCGGAACGATGACCGACATCCAAGGCTTGCTGGGCAACGAGGCGAAGGACCTGCTGGCCCATATCTCCCAGGGGATTCCCAGGGAAGACCTGGTACTGCCGGGTCATGACTTCGTCGACCGGGTCGTGGCGGCAACCGACCGCCCGCCCCGGGTGCTGCGCAGTCTGCAGTCCCTCTTCGACCACGGCCGTCTGGCCGGTACGGGGTACGTGTCGATCCTGCCCGTCGACCAGGGCATCGAGCACTCCGCGGCGTCGGCCTTCGCAGCGAACCCCCGCTACCTCGACCCCAAGAACATCGTCGAGCTCGCCCTCGAGGGCGGCTGCAACGCGGTCGCCAGCACGCTGGGGGTGCTCGGGGCCGTATCGCGGCGCTACGCGCACAAGATCCCCTTCATCGTGAAGCTCAACCACAACGAGCTGCTGACCTATCCGAACCACTACGACCAGATCATGTTCGGCCAGGTCGAGCAGTGCTTCGACCTCGGTGCGGTCGGGGTCGGTGCCACGGTCTACTTCGGGTCGGAGCAGTCGGACCGTCAGTTGCAGGAGGCCAGCGAGGCCTTCGCGAGGGCCCACGAACTGGGCATGTTCACCGTGCTGTGGTGCTATTTGCGCAACTCGGCATTCAAGAAGGACGGTGTGGACTACTCGGCGTCGGCCGACCTCACCGGGCAGGCCAATCATCTCGGCGTGACCATCGAGGCCGACATAGTCAAGCAGAAGCAGGCGGAGAGCAACGGCGGTTATCGCGCGCTGGACTTCGGCAGGACCGACCAGCTCCTGTACGACAGGCTCACCACGGACCACCCGATCGACCTCACCCGGTGGCAGGTGGCCAACTGCTACATGGGCCGCGTCGGGCTGATCAACAGCGGTGGTGCATCGGCCGGCCAGGGGGACCTCGCGCAGGCTGTCCGGACCGCAGTGATCAACAAGCGGGCCGGCGGCACCGGCCTCATCACCGGACGAAAGGCCTTCCAGCGGCCGACCGGCGACGGAATCGAACTCCTCAACGCAGTCCAGGACGTCTACCTCGACGACAACGTCACCATCGCCTGACGAAGGCATGGGCGGACGCCCCGGGGTCGGTGGTTGAGGAACATCCATGTCAGATCGTGCACCAAGCCCCAGCAGCCCCGAACGGTGGTTTGAACAGGGGTGATCGTACGGCGGAGCCATCGCGGGTCGGTGTTGTCGATCTCCGGAGAGCCGTGTTTCGGCGGTCGAGTTTCTGACGGATGAGGTGGCGGCTCTGTACGGGTCCTTTCACGGGGCACCGTCGTGCGCCGGCCGCGCGAGGCGGTGGAGGCGATGCTGTCCCGGGGCGACCGCCCGGAGGCACTGCTGGAGGGCTTCTCCTGGACCGGTGCCGACGCCGCGTACACCTCGGCCACCGGCGGCGAGGCGAGGTCACGCAGTTGCGCGCGAACGGTTTCGACGTCCGCGACGTGGAGGTGGTCCGGCTCTCGCCGTTCGTGGGCCATCACATCAGCGTGCTCGGCCGGATACTCGTTCCGCTCCCCGATCTCCCCGGTGGCCTGCGAGTTCCTGGGCGCTCCGGCTGCGGTCGACGAGGAGTAGGGCTCGGCCCGGGACCAGTCCGACATCAGCGGGCGCGTCAGCCGAGAGGGAACCGTTGGTGAATCTTGCTTCTCTGCGGCTGACGGACGAAGTCTCATCCGCGCTTGCGGAGGTACGCCTCCAGCTCGGCGGCCCCGGCCGGCATCGCGCGCCCGCGGGCGGACAGCCGGCCGTGCGTTTTCCGGCTTGTGATGCCTCGGCTTGGCCATGAGCATCGGGCATCAGCAGACGTGCGCGCGAATGGGGAACAACCCGGCCC
>Ga0307512_10003366_pt1 | contig 18724 bp, 9 predicted proteins | sample 14_EM_MG_FD_200267 | JGI IMG/M metagenome (GOLD analysis project Ga0307512, IMG submission 200267) | Populus trichocarpa ectomycorrhiza microbial communities from riparian zone in the Pacific Northwest, United States - 14_EM | ecosystem: Host-associated > Plants > Roots > Unclassified | place... | reverse complement strand
GGACCCGCTGGAGATCGCCGCGGGGCTGGAGGCACACGGTGTGACCGACCGGACCGCCACGCGCTTCCGGCACCGGGACGTGTTCTCGCTCGCCGAGGAGATGTACGCGCGCGTGCCCCGCGCCGGCGACCCGGCACCTCGGTCCGAGGCACCCGACACCCCAAGGGTGCGAGCCGACTGGGCTCTGCTCACCCTGCTGCCGGGCGCCCTGTGCGCGGCGACCGTGACCGGCCTCCGGCTCACGGAGGGACGGCCGCGCCTCGCGGTGGCCGTCGTGGGCGTGTTCGCCGTCTCCATGGGCCTGCGCGCGGCCGTACGCCGCGGCCCGCTGCGCGCCGCACGCGCGTGGCATCCGACCACGTCCACACGCGCGTGGACCTGTGGGCTCCTCGCCTACGCGCTCCTCGGCGACGGCCTGCTCGCCGCGGGCCTCGAGGGCGGCCCCGCCGGACCGCCCACCGGCGGCGCCGACAGCCTCTGGCCGATAGCCCTCGCGTCCGTCCTCGCGCTCACCCTGGCCGTCGCCCCGGCGGCCTGGTGCGCCCATCTCTTCGCCGTACGCGCCCGTCGCCGACTCGCCACCAGCCGGGGCCTGGAGGAGTTCGCCTCCTCCGTGAGGCCCCTGCTCCTGGGCGTGTTCGGACTGTTCCTCTGCGCCCTGGGCGGACTGCTCGCCGGCAGTGGGGCATGGCTGGGCGAGCCTCCCGCGTACGCCGCGGCCGGTGCCCTCGGCGCGCTTCTGCTGCTCGCCCGGCTCCTCACCGTGCACGGCTTCACCCACGCTCCCGCCGTCATCCTCGCGGCCGCGGGCACGGCCGAGGCGCTGGCACTGGTGAGCGTCTTCGCCGGCCGCCTGCCCGGCTGCTCGCTCCTGGCCCGGCCCGTCGAGACCGTGGCCGCCGCCTGGGGGCCGGGATCCGTCCCCGCCCTCGTGTGCGGGGGAGCGGCTCTCGTCCTCCTGATCCACGCGACCAGGACCCTCACCCGGGCCTCGGCCCACGCGGTACACGGCGAAACACCGTGAACCGCCACCGGCGCCCGGCCTCCGCGCCGAGCGCTCTTCCCGCGGGGCCGACACCGCGGGCCTTCCGCACGACCCACGGCAACACCCTGAAGGAGAACGCCAGATGATCACCCTCCGCATCGGAGAATCCGCCCCGGGAGCCGCCCGATGAGGGTGCTGCTGATCGGAGCCAACGGATACCTGGGCCGCTTCGTCGCCGACCGCCTGCTCGCCGACCCCGCCGTGCAGCTCACCGCTCTCGGCCGGGGCGACGACGCGGACGTACGCTTCGACCTCGCCAGCGGCAGCCCGGGCGCGCTCACCCGCTTCCTGGACGCGGTGCACCCCGGCGTCGTCGTCAACTGCGCCGGAGCCACCCGTGGCGGCGCCCGCGAGCTGACCCGGCACAACACCGTCGCCGTCGCCACCGTCTGCGAAGCCCTGCGCCGCAGCGGCTGCGGAGCGCGCCTCGTGCAGATCGGCTGCGGCGCTGAGTACGGCCCCAGCCAGCCCGGCTCCTCCACGGCCGAGGACGCCGTGCCCCGCCCCGGCGGCCCGTACGGCGTCAGCAAGCTCGCAGCCACCGAACTGGTCCTCGGGTCCGGCCTCGACGCCGTCGTCCTGCGAGTGTTCTCGCCCGCCGGACCCGGCACCCCGGCCGGCTCGCCCCTCGGCCGCCTCGCCGAGGCCATGCGCCGCGCCATGCAGTCCGGCGACGGCGAACTCAAACTCGGTGGCCTCGGCGTCCAACGCGACTTCATCGACGTACGCGACGTCGCCCGTGCCGTCCATGCCGCCTCCCTCTCCGCCGCTCAGGGCGTCATCAACATCGGATCCGGTCGTGCCGTGCGCCTCCGCGACGCCGCCTCCGTCCTCGCACGTGTCGCCGGCTACGGCGGTGCCCTGCACGAACTCGACGGACCGCCCGTCCCGGTCAGGCCGTCCATCGGCCACCCCCGCTCGGAGACGGAGCACACGGCCCCGGCGGCCGCCTACCCCTACCCGGACGGCTGCGGCAGCTGGCAACAGGCCGACGTGCGCACCGCACGCGACCGGCTCGGCTGGCGCCCCCGGATCAACCTTGAGGAATCCCTCGCCGACATCTGGATGGAGGCGGCATGCCGCATCTGACCAGCACCGCGACGGGCACCGCGAGCACCGACTTACGGGCCGGCTTCGGTATCCCCGGGTATGCGCACCCCCTTGTCGCCCCGGTCGAGTGGGGCGAACTCACCCGCCCCGGAACCCCCTTGCACTGGGTCGTCCTGAATGTCGCCGGCGGCCCCGGCACCCGCCCCGACCCTCGCTGTCTGGAGGCGGCCGGACGCCTGCGCAACGCGGGCGTCCGTGTCCTTGGCCACCTGGATGTGACGTACGGCGCACGAGCCTTCGGTGAGCTCGTCTCCGACGCGCACCGCTATCGCGACTGGTACCAGGTCGACGGCTTCCTCCTGGACCGCTGTCCCACGGAGCGGACAGCGCTGCCCGAGGTCCGGCGCACGGCCACCACCCTGCGCGCGCTCTTCGGCGAGGGCCGCGAGGGACACATCGTCCTCGGCCACGGCACCCACCCGTATCCCGGATATGCCGAGGCCGCCGACCAGTTGGTGACCTTCGCCGGGCCCTGGAGCGATTACCGCTGGTCGCAGGTGGCCGAGTGGACCGCCGAGTACCCGCCCGAGCGCTTCTGCCACTTCGTGCACAGCGTGCCCCGCGGCCATCTCGACGAGGCGCTGCGCATCGCCCGCTGGCAGGGCGCCTCGACTATCTACTTCACCGACCGCACGGATCGCGGGGGTTCGGCCGACCCCTGGGAGAGCATGCCCGGCTACTGGGACGAAATCGTCTCGCGGATCGGAACGGGTGTCTCGGAATGAAGAAGGGCGTGGCAGTGTTACGGGGAGAACAACTGTAGTGATTGACCGACCAACGGAGTCCCCGTGTCGCTGCCACCCCTGGTCGAGCCAGCTGCTGAGCTCACCGTAGACGAGGTCCGCAGGTACTCCCGCCACCTGATCATCCCCGACGTGGGCATGGACGGGCAGAAGCGGCTGAAGAACGCCAAGGTGCTCTGTGTGGGCGCCGGCGGCCTGGGCTCGCCGGCGCTGATGTACCTGGCCGCCGCCGGCGTGGGCACGCTCGGCATCGTGGAGTTCGACGAGGTCGACGAGTCGAACCTGCAGCGCCAGATCATCCACAGCCAGGCGGACATCGGCCGCTCCAAGGCCGAGTCGGCCCGCGACAGCGTGGTGGGCATCAACCCGTACGTGAACGTGGTCCTTCACGAAGAGCGGCTTGAGGCCGAGAACGTGATGGACATCTTCAGCCAGTACGACCTGATCGTCGACGGCACGGACAACTTCGCGACCCGGTACCTGGTCAACGACGCGTGCGTGCTGCTCAACAAGCCGTACGTCTGGGGCTCGATCTACCGCTTCGACGGCCAGGCGTCCGTCTTCTGGTCCGAGCACGGTCCCTGCTACCGCTGCCTCTACCCGGAGCCCCCGCCGCCGGGCATGGTCCCCTCCTGCGCCGAAGGCGGCGTCCTCGGCGTGCTGTGCGCGTCCATCGGTTCCATCCAGGTCAACGAGGCCATCAAGCTTCTCGCGGGCATCGGCGAGCCGCTTCTCGGCCGCCTGATGATCTACGACGCCCTGGAGATGCAGTACCGCCAGGTCAAGGTCCGCAAGGACCCGAACTGCGCGGTCTGCGGCGAGAACCCGACCGTCACCGAGCTCATCGACTACGAGGCCTTCTGCGGCGTCGTCTCCGAAGAGGCCCAGGAGGCGGCCGCCGGCTCGACGATCACTCCCAAGCAGCTCAAGGAGTGGATCGACGACGGCGAGAACATCGAGATCATCGACGTCCGCGAGATCAACGAGTACGAGATCGTCTCGATCCCCGGCGCCAAGCTGATCCCGAAGAACGAGTTCCTCATGGGCACCGCCCTGGAGACCCTCCCGCAGGACAAGAAGATCGTCCTGCACTGCAAGACGGGTGTCCGCAGTGCGGAAGTCCTCGCGGTCCTGAAGTCCGCGGGCTTCTCCGACGCCGTGCATGTCGGCGGCGGTGTCATCGGCTGGGTCCACCAGATCGAGCCGAGCAAGCCGGTGTACTGACCGGAGAACTGGGCGCACGCCTTCTCGGGAGGGGCCCGGCACCACGCGTGCCGGGCCCCTTTCCGCTGTCCGGGGCAGGAGCGCCCGGGCCGGGAGCGCACGGACGAGGAGTGCCCGGTCTAGGAGGCGCAGATCTTGCCGTCCTTCGGCGCCGTCCCGTTCAGCAGATACGCGTTCACGGTGGAGTCGATGCAGTCGCTCCCCCTGCCGTACGCACCGTGCCCCTCGCCCTTCCAGGTGAGCTCCACACCGACGCCCTTGCCCAGCTCGTCGGCCATCTTCCGGGCGCCCTCGTACGGCGTCGCCGGGTCGCCGGTGTTGCCGACCACGAGGACCGGGGGCGCGCCGGCCGCACTGGCCGGCGGAGTGTCCCACTGGCCGGCCACCGGCCAGTCGTGGCACCACCCGGCCGTGTCCCAGCCCATGAAGTCGCCGAACACGGGCGAGATCTTCTCGAACTGGGCCAGCCGCTTCTTCGTTTCGGCGGGCGTCGGCCGCAGCTTGCTGTCCAAGCACGATATGACCCGTTGTGAGTGGGTTGTTGTGTCGTAGTGCCCGGAGGTGTCACGGCCGTTGTAGCCGTCGGCGAGCGACAGCAGTTCCGAACCGTCTCCGTTCTCGGCGGAGTTCAGCGCGCTGGTGAGACTGGGCCAGCCCTGCTTGGAGTAGAGGGGATACGTCAGTCCCGTCAACGCGAGGGTCTGGGTGAGCCTGCGGCCCGTCGAGGTGGGCAGCGGGTGGGCGTCGATCCGCTTCAGCAGGGCCGAGATCTTCCGGGATCCCTGGTCCGGGTCCTGTCCTGTCGACTTCAGGTAGTCGTTCAGCGCGCGCTGGAAGCCCCTGGCCTGGTTCTCGGAGTGGCCCACCATGTCGGCGCTCGGGTCGACCACGGCGTCCAGGACGAGCGCCGCCACCTTCTTCGGGAACAAGTGGGCGTAGACACCGCCGAGTTCGGTGCCGTACGAGATGCCGAAGTAGTGCATCTTCGTGTCGCCCAGCACCTGGCGCATCAGGTCCATGTCGCGGGCGGTGTCCGTCGTCGACACGTGCGCCATCAGCTTTCCGGCGGCCTTCTCGCAGCCCTTGCCGAAGTCGACGGCGTCCTGCACGTACGCCTTCTCCTCGGCCGGGGTGTCCGGGGTGGCGTCCACGGATTCCGAGGCCTGGATGTCCTTGTCGCTGCGGCAGCGGATTCCGTCGCTGGATCCGACGCCGCGCGGGTCCCAGCTCACCAGGTCGTACTGCTCACGGAGCTTGGCGAACGTGGGTCCGAAGGCCGGCATCAGGGAGACTCCCGAGGCGCCGGGGCCGCCGAAGTTGAACAGCAGCGAACCGATGCGCGTGCCCCCGCGGGCCTTGGCGCGGATCAGCGCGAGGCCCATCGTCTCGCCCTGCGGTTTCGACCAGTCCAGCGGCACCTTGAGCGTGGCGCACTGCCAGTCGTTGCCCGGGGCGGTGGAGTCGGCGGTGGCTTTGCAACGTCCCCAGGCGAGTTTCTGCGCGGTCAGTGCGGAGGGCAGCGCGGCGGTCGTGCCGGCGGAGCCGGTCGAAGGCGAGGCGGCCGCGCTCGTCTGTTCACCGCCCTTGCCGTCGTCGGACGGCGAGCCGCTGCTGCAGCCGCCCAAAAGGAGTGCCGCGGCGGCCGCGAGAGCCGTCCACCGTACGAATCGCGCCATGTCGTTCCCCCCTCACAGGCCGTCCGCATCGCGCAGCAGACGGCGGTGAGGCCATGGTAGGCGGATCAAGTCATACCTGCCGGAGCCTGTGGATAACGCCCTGACCTGCATGTTTGACGGGGCTACGGGCTGTCAGGAACAGACGGTTCCGGCTGCCGGCACCTTCCCGTCCAGCAGATAGCCGTTCACCGCAGCCTGCACGCACTTGTTCTTGCTGTCGTACGAGCCGTGCCCCTGCCCCTTGTACGTCAGCTCGACGCCGACGCCCTTGCCCAGTGCGTCCACCATCTTCTTCGCACCCTCGTACGGCGTGGCCGGGTCGCCGGTGTTGCCCACGACGAGGACCGGCGCGGCCTCCGGAGCGCTCACGTCGGGATGGTCGGCGGCGCCCGCCACGGCCCAGTCGGTGCAGCCGGCCATGGACCAGGCCAGGAAGTCCCCGAACAGGGGAGAGGCGGACCGGAACTCGGGCAGCTTCTGCTGCACGTAGGCGGTGCCGTAGCGGGCCTTGTCGTCGGCGCAGTTGATGGCGATGTTGGCGGCGGTGATGTTGCTGTACTCGCCGTTCTCACTGCGCCCGTTCAGCGAGTCGGACAGCGCCATGAGGACCTTGCCGTCGCCGGCGTACGCCTGCTCCAGGCCTTCGGTGAGGTACTGCCAGTAGTCCTTCGAGTACAGCGCCTGCGCAATGCCGTTGGTCGCGGCGGTCTGGGTCAGGCGGCGGGGGAAGATGCCGGGGATCGGCTTGCTGTCGAGGTCCTTCAGCAGCTTGGCGATGCGGTCCTTCACGTCCTGCGCGGTGTCGCCGATGGGGCAGTCCGTGGTCTTCGACGTGCAGTCCTCGGCGAAGTTGTCGAGTGCGAGCTGGAAGCCCTCGGCCTGCCCGAGCGAGCCCTGTTCGGTGTTCTGCGTCGGGTCGACGACCGCGTCGAAGACGGCGCGGCCCACGTTCTTGGGGAACAAGTGGGCGTAGACGCCGCCGAGTTCGGTGCCGTACGAGATGCCGAAGTAGTACAGCTTGTCGTCGCCGAGGACCTGCCGCATCAGGTCCATGTCCCGCGCCGCGTCGGTGGTGCGGACGTGCGGCAGCACCTTCTTGGAGTTCTTCTCGCAGGCCTCGTTGAACTTCTTGGTGTTGTCCAGGTACTCGGTGCGCTCACCGGCGTCGTCAGGGGTCGCGTCCTGCTGGAAGTACGCGTCGAGCTGCTGGTCGCTCTCGCACTTCACCGGGGCGCTGCGGCCGACACCGCGCGGGTCGAAGCTGACCAGGTCGTAGCGGGTGCGCAGTTTCGCGTAGTCCTCGCCGAAGGAGGGCAGCGTGGTGACGCCCGAGCCGCCGGGCCCGCCGAAGTTGAAGACGAGCGAGCCGATGCGCTTGCTCTTCTCGCCGCTCGCCTTTGCCCGGATCAGTGCGATGTTGATCGTGTCGCCTTTGGGCTTGGCCCAGTCGAGGGGCGCCTTCAGTGTGGCGCACTGCCACTGGCCGCCGTTCGGCAGAGGGGACGGGGCGCCACCCCCGCCCTCCGCGGCGGACGGGGCCGGGCAGTCCGCCCAGTCCAGCTTCTGGGCCGACAGATCCCCGCCCGTGTCCTTGGAGTCGTCGCTGCAGCCCGCCAGCACGGAGGACAGCACCACGACGGTGGCGGTCAGAGCGGCGGCGCGCAGGCGGCGAGGATTCGGCATGCTCCCATCCTGCGGTCACGCGCGCGGCGGCGCCCGGGGCGCGAGCCGTAAGAGGTACTAATCGGGTACGCCGTCTACTGTCCTCGTACTACAGCGCACCCTTGCGCGACAGCTGGTTGAAGGCCAGCCAGCCCGGCAGCACCGGCAGCCACAGCGTCAGCAGCCGGAACAGCAGAACGGCCGGGGCCGCCACCTCCTTGGGGAGGCCCACGGCGATCAGGCCGACCGTCAGGGTCGCCTCGACCGCGCCCACGCCGCCCGGGGTCGGGGCCGCGGACCCGAGCGCGTTGCCGGCGAGGAAGACGACGGCGACGCTGGCGATGCTGAGCGAGGTGCCCTGGTTGCCGAAGGCGCGGATCGAGGCGTCCAGGCACATCACGAAGCAGGCGGTCAGCAGCAGCATGCCGCCGATGCCGGTGACCAGCTTCTGCGGCCGCTGCAGCACGTCCAGCATGCGCGGCACGACACCGGCGAAAAGCGACCGCACGCGCGTGACGACGAATTTCCGCAGGAACGGCACCGAGGTCACCACGAGGACCAGCACCGCCACGGTCAGCAGACCCGCGATGACCGTCCGGGACGGCGACAACGACGGTGTCTTCTCGGTGCCGGTCAGATAGCCGAAGGACAGCAGCATCAGGATGTGGCAGCCGAGCCCGAACAGCTGCGAGGCGCCGACGCTCGCCACCGCGAGCCCCGGACGCACCCCCGAGCGTTGCAGGAAGCGGGTGTTGAGGGCGACGCCGCCCACCGCGGCCGGAGCGACGATCTTGACGAACGACCCGGCGACCTGTGCCTTCACGGCCCGCAGGAACGGCACCCGCTCGGGCACGAACCCCAGCAGCGCCATCGCCGCCGCGAAGTAGCTGGCCGCCGAGAAGGCCACGGCCGCCAGGACCCAGCCCCACTGCGCGTTCGCGACCAGCGGCCCGAACTCGATGTGGGTGAGCTGCGTCAGCAGGAAGTACGCACCGATGGCGCCGGCGATGAAACTGATCAGCGTGCGCGGGCGCACCCGCTCGAGACGGGCCGGCTCGACCGGCGCCTGCGGCCTGATCAACAGCACCTGGTGACGGATCTGCGTGAGCAGATCCTCCTCGCGCGCCTCGTAGATGGCCTCGTCGATGGCCCGCTTCTCGGCCCGCTGCTCCGCGCGTACGGCCTTCTTGTCGGGCTTTTCGAGTACGACGGGCCGGGTGTCGTCCGAAGCCTCCTCCAGACGGGCCTGCTTGGTCTGCCGGGACGCCTCCAGGACCGCGTCCCGCTCGCGCTGGGCCCGCTCCCGGGCCAGCTTGCGCAGCGTCGCGCGGGAGGTGCGGCTGAGCGCGATGGGCTGCAGCATCGGCAGGCAGTCGGCCACGTCGTCCGGGCCGAGCACGCCGACCGCCGACGCCACCGCGCGCTCGGCGCCCACCCGCAGACCGAGTGTCACCAGCAGCTGCGAGGTGTCCATGCGCAGCAGGAGGTCGCCGGCCGCGATCTCGCCGACGCGCAGATCGGTCAGGATCACCGTGCCGGAACGATCCACCAGAATCGCGTCACCCACCAGCCTGCGATGCGCGATGCGCCGGGACTGCAGTGCCCGTACCTGGTGCCAGGTGTCGTGCAGGAGTCCGTCGGTGATCTCGTCGTCCGCCAGGTTGTCGAGCGTGCGCCCGCCGGTGTGCTCGTAGACGAGCATCACGGCGTCGGGGCCGAGCTCCGAGGTCGCGATCAGCTTGGGTGCGTTGGCGCCGGCCGCGATGGCCGCGTACGCGAGGAGGGCCTCCTGCTCCAGCGCCTGGCGCAGCGACTGGAGGCTTCTGCGGGTGGCGAAGCCGCGCAGGGTCAGGTTGCGCCACACGCGGTAGAAGAAGCCCTGTGCCTGCTGCTCACGGTCGACCACCGTCACGTCCAGCGGCGGGCCGTCCTCCAGGGTGACGAAGTAGCGCCGGCCGCGGTCGCCGGCCTCCGGCGTCTCCGGCACTTCCTCGCGCGCCGCACTCACCGGGCGGAAGCCGACGTGCCGCAGGCCCGCCATCAGCGTCCGTCCGGTAGGACGGACGTTGGGCGAGCCGACGGCGTACAGCGTCCCGTAGGCCACGGTCCAGCCGATCAGCACCGTCAGGATGATCGAGAACGGTGTCGTGTAGCCGGTGACGAGCATCGAGAACGCGTCGAGCATCAGCACGATCCACAGCACCGCGCGCCAGCGCGGCCGTCGCGACATGCCGACGGCCGTCATGTACGCGATGACCGGCGCGAGATATCCGTGCACCGGGTCGGTCAGGGCGTGGATGTCGCCGGGGGAGGGCTGGGTGAGCGCCTCCTGGATGGAGCCGGGGGCGGCCTTGGCGACCCACAGGTCTGTGGCGAGCGTCACCCCGTGCGCGAGGACCGCCGCGAGCACGCCGTCGGCGATGCGCAGCCCGTCACGCTTGATCAGCCGCTCGATCGCGAACGCGACCGGCACCAGGAGGATCGCGATGCTGGAGGCCAGACCCGCGATCTTGATGAGGAGATCGGGAGCCTGCCCCGTTCCCTTGTTGATGTCCTGCTCGAGCCCCGAGGTGGTGCCGTGTGCGAACGCGGCGATCGCGAGCAGTACGACGACGGCCAGCACGCCCACCAGGAGGCGCATCAGATCGGACGGACGGTGCACGCGCGCGGGGAGCAGCGGTTCGTCGCCCTCGACCTCGTCGATGTGCGCCTCGTCGAAGAGGTCGTCCTCGCCCCTGTCCACGTCCTTGGATGCGGTGTCCTCGCCGTCGGTGGCGGAGTCGGTGCCGGTGTCCGGGCGCGACGAAGCGTCAGAGGTGCTCTCCGCGTCCTCTGGGTGCGCACCCTGCTGCTTCATCGTCTCTTCTTGATCTCGTATCACCAGTCACCGCCCGCATGATGGTGGCATGCCCCACCGACACACGGGGGTATCAGGGTGCACATGCGGGGGCGCACAGTCTGCCGGAAGCGCCGCCCTGGGGCGAGGGATACGCACAGTTGCAGGCCCGTCACACTGTCGGTGGCGTGGGGCAGGATGGGCGGGATGAGCGAGGAGAGCCTTCCGCACGACGACCGCCCGGAGCACCCGGACGCGCTGCCGGAGTACGCCGAGCGCGTCCTCGAGGTCGCCGAACTGATCCCGCCCGGGCGTGTCATGACCTACGGGGATGTGGCCGAGTGGCTGGAGGAGGGCGGTCCCCGCCAGGTCGGCCGCGTGATGGCCCTCTATGGAGGAGCCGTTCCGTGGTGGCGCGTCGTACGCGCGGACGGAATCCTCCTGCCGGGCCATGAACTGCGGGCCCTCGACCACTACCGCACCGAGGGCACACCCCTGAAGGAGGCGAGCAGAGCCGCCGGGGGCCACCTGCCGCGCCTCGACATGAGGCGGGCGAGATGGGACGGCGGCGAACGCGCGGAGGGTCACACCTGACAGCTTCCGCCAAACGGCGAGCCGGCGTGTGACCCGTGATCCGTACGGGGGAACAGGGGCACGTCCGTGGCATGCCGTACGTTCGTGGGGCGAGGGGCGTACGTGTCGCGAGTGCCGAGAGGGAAGAAGGGGAAGCCCTGCTTCCGCACCAACCGTCGGCGTAGCGTCGGCTGCACCTGTCCCCCTCACCCCCCGACCACCGCCCTGCACGCGTGGTGGTCCGACAACCAGCACGACCACCAGGACCGGCGAACCACGTGAGCTCCTCTTCCTCCACCAGGCGCCTGCCGCACCCCCAGGTGCGGCAGGGGAACCATGGCGCTTACCGACTGGTACGTACCCCGCCGGCCCGACAGGATCCCCCTCGTCTGGACGCGTCACAGCGCTCGGTGGTTGACCACAAGGGCGGCCCACTGCTCGTCCTCGCAGGTCCGGGCACCGGCAAGACCACCACACTCGTCGAGTCCGTGGCGGCGCGGATCGCCCGTGGCGGGGACCCCGAGCGCATCCTGGTGCTGACGTTCAGCCGCAAGGCGGCCGTCGAACTTCGCGACCGCATGGCACTGCGTATAGGGGCGGCACGCGCGCCCCAGGCGACCACCTTCCACTCGTTCTGCTACGCCCTGGTCCGCGCCCATCAGGACAGCGAGCTGTTCGTGGAGCCGCTCCGGCTGCTGTCCGGCCCCGAACAGGACGTGACGGTCCGCGAACTGCTCAGGGGCCAGACCGGCCTGGAGCGGCTCGGCCTCGCGCACGTGCGCTGGCCCGACGAACTGCGGGCCTGTCTCACCACCCGCGGCTTCGCCGACGAGGTCCGCGCGGTCCTCGCCCGCAGCCGTGAACTGGGCCTGGATCCCCACGCCCTGGACGCCTTCGCCCGCCGTATCGGCCGCCCCGACTGGCGCGCCGCGGCCGCCTTCCTCGCCGAGTACCTCGACGTGCTCGACATGCAGGGCGTGCTCGACTACGCGGAGCTGGTCCACCGTGCGGTCCTCCTCGCCGGCCGCCCGGAGACCGCCGCGCGGCTCGCCACGCAGTACGACGCCGTCTTCGTGGACGAGTACCAGGACACGGACGCCGCCCAGGTACGGCTGCTGCACGCCCTCGCCGGCCACGGCCGCACCCTCGTCGCCCTCGGCGACCCCGACCAGTCGATCTACGCGTTCCGGGGCGCCGATGTGAACGGCATCCTGGAGTTCCCGACGGCCTTCCCGCGCGCGGACGGCCACCCGGCACCCGTCGAGGTCCTGCGCACCTCCCGCCGCTCCGGCGCCGCGCTGCTCGGCGCGACCCGGCTGCTCACCCAGCGCATGCCGCTGACCCGGCTTCCGGCGGACAAGGTACGCGCGCACCGCGACCTCGCCCCCGTCCGCGACGGAGGTCGCGTCGAGGTCCACACGTACCCGACGCCCGGTACGGAGCTGGACAACATCGCCGACATCCTGCGCCGGGCACACCTGGAGGACGGCGTTCCATGGCGTGAGATGGCCGTCCTGGTGCGCGCCGGATCCCGCACCATTCCGACCGTCCGCCGCGCCCTCACCGCCGCCGGCGTTCCCCTGGACATCGACGGCGACGACCTGCCCCTGCGGCGCGAACCGGCGGTGGCGCCGCTGCTGACGGCGCTGCGGGCGGTGGCCGCGGCGGAGGCGGCCTCGGCGGGGGGAGCCGACGGTCACGCAAGAGGTGACGGCGAGGACGCGGAGGTAGCGCCGGAGGACGGTGATGACGTAGCGCCTGAGGATGGTGCAGCCGTAGCGCCTGAGGATGGTGCAGCCGTAGTGCCGGAGGACAGTGAAGCCGTAGTGCCGGAGGACGGTGAAGCGGACGCGGCCGATGCGCCAGACCCCTGCTGGCTCGACACCGAAACCGCTTACACCCTCCTCACCTCGCCCCTCGCCGGCATGGACGCCGCCGACCTGCGCCGCCTCGGGCGTGCCCTGCGCGACGAGGAGCGGGCCGCGGGCAACCCCCTGCCGCCGCCCTCGGACCAACTGCTCGCTCGGGCACTGGCCGAGCCGGAGCGCCTGGTCGCGCACGACCCCACGTACGCACGTGGCGCCCAGCGTCTCGGCGCACTGCTGCGCAAGGCCCGTGAGCGCCTCGCCGGCGGTGGTACGGCCGAAGAGGCACTGTGGGACCTGTGGGAGGGCACGCCGTGGCCGGCCCGCCTGGAGCGGTCCGCGCGGCGCGGCGGCGCGGCCGGGCGCAATGCCGACCGCGATCTGGACGCCGTGTGCGCCCTGTTCGCGACCGCCGCGCGCGCGGAGGAGCGCACCGGCGGCCGGGGCGCCCTCAACTTCCTGGAGGAGATCGAGGCCGAGGACATCGCCGCCGACACCCTCACCCGGCGTGCCGTACGCCCCGACGCCGTACGCCTGATGACCGCGCACCGCTCCAAGGGCCTGGAGTGGCGCCTGGTCGTCGTCGCGGCTGTCCAGGAGGGCCTGTGGCCGGATCTGCGCCGCCGCGGCTCGCTCCTGGAGGCCGACCGCATCGGCCGCGACGGACTGGCCGAACCGCTCACCCCGGGTGCGCTGTTGGCGGAGGAGCGCCGCCTGTTCTACGTGGCCGCCACGCGCGCGCGTGAACGCCTCGTCGTCACCGCGGTGAAGGCACCCGCCGACGACGGCGACCAGCCCTCCCGCTTCCTCACCGAACTAGGCGTCGAGCCCAGGGACGTCACGGGCCGCCCGCGCCGCCCGCTGTCCGTCGCCGCGCTCGTCGCCGAACTGCGCGCCACAACCGTCGACCCGCGCGTCTCGGACACCCTCAGGGAGGCCGCCGCCCACCGGCTGGCCCGGCTCGCCGCGCTCGCCGACGAGGACGGCCGTCCGCTCGTCCCGTCGGCCCATCCCTACCGTTGGTGGGGCATGTTCGAGCCGACGGAGAGCAAGGTGCCGCTGCGCAACCGCGACCAGCCCGTCGTGCTCTCGGGCAGCGCCCTCGACCAACTCGCCAACACCTGCGCCCTGCAGTGGTTCCTGGGCCGCGAGGTCAAGGCCGACGCCCCCGCGACGGCAGCTCAGGGCTTCGGCAACGTGGTGCACGTCCTCGCCGACGAGGTCGCCTCCGGACACACCCCCGCCGACCTCGCTGTCCTCATGGAGCGCCTCGACTCCGTGTGGAACGCGCTCGCCTTCGACGCGCCCTGGAAGTCCGGGCAGGAGAAGGAGAACGCGCGCGTGGCGCTCGAACGCTTCCTGAAGTGGCACATCATGGACCGCACGGGCCGCACACCGGTGGCCAGCGAGCACGGCTTCGACGTCACTCTCGAAGCGGGCGACTACGAGGTGCGCATCCGCGGCTCCATGGACCGCGTCGAGGCCGACGGCGAGGGCCGCGCCTACGTCGTCGACTTCAAGACGGGCAAACAGGCGCCGACTGCACGCGAGATGGAACGCCACCCGCAGCTCGCCGTCTACCAGCTGGCCGTGCGCGAAGGCGCCGTCGACGAGGCCTTCGACGGTGTGCGCCCCGAGCCCGGCGGTGCCGAACTCGTCCAGCTGCGCCAGGGCGCCGCCCGGCGGGACGGCGGCGAGAGCCTGCCCAAGGTGCAGGCCCAGGAACCGCTGGAGGGGGAGTGGGTCGGCGAGTTGCTGGCCAACGCTGCCGGGAAGGTCCTCGACGAACGGTTCACGCCGAGCGCCGGCCAGCACTGCGCGCACTGCGCGTTCCAGGCGTCCTGCAGCGCGCGGCCCGAAGGGCGGCACGTGGTCGAGTGACGTGGGTGATCCACGACACCACGGGTGCTGACCTGCGCTTCTCTCCGACCTGAGAGCGATCCGTCCTCCGCTGTCAGTGGTCGCCGCTAGCCTCTCTGACGTGCCGCCCCGTATCACCGATCCCGACCAGCTCAAGGAGCTCCTCGGGATTCCGTTCACCCCGGAGCAGACGGCGTGCATCATTGCGCCGCCCGCCCCGCAGGTGATCGTGGCCGGAGCCGGGTCGGGCAAGACGACCGTGATGGCGGCACGCGTGGTGTGGCTGGTCGGCACCGGCCAGGTCGCCCCCGAGCAGGTCCTCGGCCTCACCTTCACCAACAAGGCGGCCGGCGAACTCGCCGAGCGCGTTCGCAAGGCACTGGTCAGAGCGGGCGTCACCGACCCGGACGTCATCGACCCGGACAACCCGCCGGGCGAGCCGGTGATCTCGACGTATCACGCCTTCGCCGGCCGCCTCCTGACCGACCACGGCCTGCGCATCGGCCTCGAACCGACCGCCCGCCTCCTCGCCGACGCCACCCGCTACCAACTCGCCGCGCGGGTGCTGCGCGAGGCACCGGGCCCCTACCCGGCACTGACCCGCTCCTTCGCGGATCTGGTCAGCGACCTCCTCGCCCTCGACGCCGACCTCGCCGAACATCTCGTACGCCCCGAGGACCTGCGCGCGTACGACGCCGGGTTGCTGGGCACCCTGGAGGGCACCAGGCTCAGCAACGACGCGTTGAGACAGGTCCCCAAAGCAGCTGCCGCGCGCCGCGAACTCACCGACCTCGTGGTCCGCTACCGGGCCGCCAAACGTGAGCGCGATCTCCTCGACTTCGGCGATCAGATCGCCCTGTCCGCGCAGCTCGCCCGCATCCCCGAGGTCGGCCGCATCCTGCGCGACGAGTTCCGCGTGGTCCTCCTCGACGAGTACCAGGACACGTCGGTGGCCCAACGCGTCCTCCTGGCCGGCCTGTTCGGCGACGGCACGGGCCACCCGGTGACCGCCGTCGGCGACCCCTGCCAGGCGATCTACGGCTGGCGCGGCGCCTCCGTCGCCAACCTGGACGACTTCCCGGACCACTTCGCGCACCCCGACGGCCGCCCGGCCACCCGTCAGGCGCTCAGCGAGAACCGCCGCAGCGGCGGTCGGCTCCTCGACCTGGCCAACGGTCTCGCGGAGCCCCTGCGCGCCATGCACGCGGGCGTGGAGGCCCTCCGCCCGGCCCCCGGCGCCGAACGCGACGGCACCGTGCGCTGTGCGCTGCTGCCCACCCACGCCGAGGAGATCGAGTGGCTCGCCGACTCCGTCGCCCACCTCGTGAACACCGGGAAGGCGCCCGGTGAGATCGCCGTCCTGTGCCGTACGGCGACCGACTTCGCCGAGATCCAGGGCGCACTCGTCGCCCGGGACGTCCCCGTCGAGGTCGTCGGCCTGTCAGGGCTGCTGCACCTGCCCGAGATCGCCGACCTGGTCTCCGTCTGCGAGGTCCTTCAGGACCCCGGCGCCAACGCCTCCCTGGTCCGCCTGCTGACCGGCCCCCGCTGGCGCATCGGCCCCCGCGACCTGGCCCTTCTGGGACGGCGCGCCCGGATTCTCGTCGCCCACGCCCGCGTGGGCGACGAGGACGACCGGGACCGCCGGCTCGCCGAGGCCGTCGAGGGGGTCGACCCGTCCGAGGTGACATCGCTCGCGGACGCCCTCGACACCTTCCTAGAGATGCCCCTGGAGGCCGAGCGGCAGGACGACGGGCTGCCCTTCTCCCCGGACGCGCGCGTGCGGTTCGCGCGCCTGGCCGCCGAACTGCGCGACCTGCGCCGGTCGCTGGCCGACCCGCTCATGGACGTCCTGCACCGCGTCCTCGCCGTGACCGGCCTGGAGGTGGAGCTGTCGGCGTCCCCGCACGCCCTGGCCGCCCGCCGCCGCGAGACCCTCTCCAACTTCCTGGACATCGCCGCCTCGTTCGCCGCCGGCGACGGCGAGGCCAGCCTGCTCGCCTTCCTGGCCTTCCTGCGCACCGCGGCCCAGTACGAGAAGGGCCTCGACAACGCCCTTCCCGGCGGGGAGAACACCGTGAAAGTCCTCACCGCCCACAAGTCCAAGGGCCTGGAGTGGGACGTCGTGGCCGTCCCCGGGCTGGTCACCGGCACCTTCCCCAGCACCCAGGGCCGCGAGAAGTGGACCGCCCAGGGCAAGGTGCTGCCGCACGAACTGCGCGGCGACGCCGACACCCTGCCCGACGTGGACGCGTGGGATTCCCGGGGCCTGAAGGCCTTCCAGGAGGCCATGAAGGAGCACCAGCACACCGAGGAACTCCGCCTCGGCTACGTCACCTTCACCCGCCCCCGCTCCCTGCTCCTCGGCTCGGGCCACTGGTGGGGCCCCACCCAGAAGAAGCCCCGCGGACCGTCCGACTTCCTGCAGGCCCTCTACGACCACTGCGCGGCCGGCTACGGCGAGATCGAGGCATGGTCGGACGAGCCCGCCGAGGACGAGGAGAACCCCGCCCTGCACCTGGCGGGCGCCGAACAGACCTGGCCCCTGCCCCTGGACGAGGCGTCCCTCACCCGACGCCGGGCGGCCGCCGAGACGGTCCTGGCCCACCTGGAGGACCTCGCCTCCCACGAGGACGGCCACCCCGCGGCCACGCACGACCCCGACAGCCACGACGACCCGGACTGGCCACCGCCGCCGGACGACGAAGAAATGCCGTACGAGGACGAGGACCCCTTCACGGACGAAGGCCCCCTCACGGACGAGCATCCGGCCGACTGGGACGCATGGTCCACGCACCGCCCGACCGTCCCGCACCAGGCGACGGCCCCGGAAAGCACCGAGCACCAGGGCACTCCCCACGGCGCACGCGCGCACCCGGAGCGCAACGTGCGCGCATCCACCCCTGCACACCCCCACCTCACCCCCGAGGAAGCCCGCACCCTCGCCTCCTGGGACCGCGACCTCGACGCCCTCGCCGGCGAACTCCTGCGCGCGCGGGAGGCCGTCACGGACGTCCCCCTCCCCGCGTCGCTCACCGCGTCCCAGGTGCTGCGCCTGGCCGCCGACCCCGAGGGTTTCGCGCAGGAACTCGCGCGCCCCATGCCACGCCCCCCGCAACCCGCCGCGCGACGGGGCACCCGGTTCCACGCCTGGGTCGAGGCCCGCTTCGAAGAACTGACCCTGCCCGTGCTGGAACCGGAGGAGCTGCCCGGCACCGAGGCCGAGATCGCCGACGAACGCGACCTGGAAGCCCTCAAGGACGCCTTCGAACGCACCGAGTACGCACACCGCACACCCCACCGCGTCGAAGCCCCCTTCCAGCTCGCCATCGCCGGCCGCGTGGTCCGGGGCCGCATCGACGCCGTCTACAAGAAGGACGACGAGGGCGGGACGACGTACGAGATCGTCGACTGGAAGACCAACCGCACCCGCACCGCCGACCCCCTCCAGCTCGCCCTCTACCGGCTCGCCTGGGCCGAGCAGCAGGGCGTTCCCCCGGAGTCCGTCAACGCGGCGTTCCTGTACGTACGCACTGGTGAGGTTGTACGACCGCAGGACCTGCCGGACCGGGCCGCACTGGAGCGGCTGCTGCTGGAGGACGCGGCCGCGCAAGCAAACTGTGAGGAACCGCCCACCGAGGATGTCGGTGCGGGCCGATAGGCTCGTGACCATGAGCCAGCCCGTTGACAGTGCCGTCAGCGCCGTGCGTTCGTACATCGAGCAGCACCGCGCCGTCTTCCTCGACGACCTCGCGGAGTGGCTGCGCATCCCGTCCGTGTCGGCCCAGCCCGACCACGCGCCCGACGTACGCCGCAGCGCCGACTGGCTCGCCGCCAAGCTCAAGGAGACCGGCTTCCCGGCCGCCGAGGTCTGGGAGACACCGGGCGCCCCGGCCGTCTTCGCCGAGTGGCCCGCCGCCGACCCCGGGGCGCCCACCGTCCTGGTCTACGGCCACCACGACGTACAGCCCGCCGCCCGCGAGGACGGCTGGGACAGCGACCCGTTCCGGCCCGTCGTCCGCGAAAACCGTCTCCACGCGCGCGGGGCGGCCGACGACAAGGGCCAGGTGTTCTTCCACACACTCGGCGTCCGCGCCCATCTCGCCACCACCGGCCGCACCGCTCCCGCG
>Ga0307512_10003365_pt1 | contig 18726 bp, 9 predicted proteins | sample 14_EM_MG_FD_200267 | JGI IMG/M metagenome (GOLD analysis project Ga0307512, IMG submission 200267) | Populus trichocarpa ectomycorrhiza microbial communities from riparian zone in the Pacific Northwest, United States - 14_EM | ecosystem: Host-associated > Plants > Roots > Unclassified | place... | reverse complement strand
TGAAAGAGGACCTGTTTATGCATAGTTCATGTATAGAACACTTTGTGATCAGAGCAAAACTCATGGACTTAAATGAACTTGAATTGATTGGAGTTACCCAGCAGAAGGCATCTTCCCAGTTGCGAATATGCTTGCTCTGGCTACAGAAACGATAGAGACTCACCCAGACTTGGAGAGATATGCTCACTGGGAGCTGGCCAAGAGATCTAACAAATTTTGAATTCTAGGAGTATGTTAGAGCCATATACATCTGGAAGCATAGGAGCTGCTAAAAATGGCAACTCTGGGTTGGCTAGGCTGGAGATGAATCTGGGCGCCTCCAAAGGGCGGTGAAGCTGCCACCGTACCTTGTACTATATAATGCCGAGGCGTATGAACACCAGTTGATCAATGGCGAAGCTTGTGGAGTACTGCTAGAACTGGCAGGGTTAGGAGTGGTCCTGCTGGGAGAAGAACCAACTTATAGCAGTGAAGTCAACCGTCCCGTCCGTCTGGGATCACTGCGGACGGGGACGGACGGCAACTTTGCCGTCCGTCCAAGGGTAGGACGGAAATGGTGCTGTCTTTTTGAGACAGGACGGGGACGGACGGCAATGACGGCCAACTAGCCGTCCCCGGCCGTCATCTACCGACATCCATGGATCTCCTGCATTGCACATTATAAAATCTCATAAAACTAGTTACATCTACTTTGACCTCGAAGCAAGATCATTCAGCATCTGCTCCATCTTGACCATGTCTGACTCTGTTGCTCCAAAGATTAAGCCTTGTTTCGCCCAGGATTTCAGACACTGTGCAGCCTCAATGATATCATCACCCAAGCGATTTCGTAGGTCACTGATAAGCAACTTTGCACTGCTAAATAGACGCTCTGATTCATCTGACATTGCTGGAATACTCATCAGCTCAATACCCATTTGAGCAAGAAGTGTCTGGCGTGGATCATGCTCTGAGTGGGTGTATCTTCAACCTTTATATACACCTAATTCGCACCTACTCATGCTATAGCACTGTAGCTAGATACAAGTGTCACAGCACCCCTGGCATGGGTCCATGTATATCTCTTACCGCGCGGTCTCAGGGCTATTTTCGATGTCATCTGAATTCATACTGTAACCGCCCGATGTGGGCCAGGGACAGTGGATGACTGCTGGGGACGGCAAAGTCGCCGTCCCCGGCAAGTCCCCGGCCGTCCGACGGGACGGTTGACATCACTGACTTATAGTTAGGGATCTCAGGATAATAGAATATGAATACTTATACTAGCTGACAGCTTTTTGTTACCGGACAACGGCCTGCTGACGCTGACAAGTACTCAGAAAACCCCGGACAGACATCCTCTGCTGACTGCTGACGTCCGGACCACAGAAACCAGTACAGTATTTGCTCCTGAACTTCATTGATTCTCAGCTAGCACTTGGTTTTGATTTAGTAGCCATTCGACTATAATGTATAGTCATAGTAGTTAGATGAGTAGTCATCATAAATTAACGTGTCTCTAAGGGCACTTATAATGATGTGTCTGGAGACTTGAAAATCTGATGAGGAGTAGGCTGCCGCCCTGCACAGTGTTCTCAGCCGTCCCCGGCCGTCATCTGCCGACATCCGTGGATCTTTCTCAGTGTACATAATATTCATATAAAATTCGTTACAATTATCTATCCTGACCTTGAAGCAAGATCCTTTAGCATCTGCTCCATCTTTACAATGTCGGATTCTGATTCATCCATGTATAACTCTTACCGCGCGCTCTCAGGGCTGAATTGCAAATCATCTAAATATACCCTGCAACCGCCCAATATCGGCCGGGGACGGTAGATGACTGCAGATGACGGTAAGTTCACCGTAACCGACAGACAACAGTCATGGACGGCAGATGACGGTGAATTCACCGTCCCCGGCAGACAACGGCCGTCCAGCCGTCATTTATATGCTAGGACGGGACGGACGGATTTTCTGCCATCCGTCCTGTCAAGATCTCAGACGGCACCACCGTCCCCGGCTGTCGGACGGGATGGTTGAGAACACTGGCCGCCCATATGGAGGGCCAACATTACCTAGATCCAGGATATGTCTAAAGTTCCTACTCCCCTGATCCGCGGCATGACGCTTGAGATTACTGGCAGCGACATATATATTGATTGTATCTGCAAGAAATACAGCCCACGTGGTGGTTGTACATATAAAAAACCTTCATCACCACCGTTGTAGAAAACTGGACCGCTTTCAAAGTCGTGCAAAAGTCAGAAAGCTCCGTCAACTTTCCAGCTTTCCTCCACGTTCACAGCGTAGCAACTTTTGCAGCCTTTTGCAGCCTTTCCCGTGAACTTCCAACTTTCCTCCGTTTTCGCTGCGTGTCTTCTTTCGCCGCTGGTCTCCTTTTGCATCATATAATGTACAATGGATCTCGTTACAAATCTACGCTGGGCGCGATGGGGTAAACAGCAGTATGATATTTACTATCTATCTATGTGCCATCTATCGACAGCGATTCTGGGTTCACCAGTAGGTGACTGAATACGGCTCTTAAGTGCACTTGGAAACAGGGGCTGGTTGAAGGTGATGCTCAAGTACGCTTGGAGACGGGTGCACTTGGAGACGGTACTCGAGCGTGCTTGGAGAAGGCACTCAAGCGCATGTAGATGGTTGATCTAAGCTGGGGACGGTAGAAATGGATTCTCCGCAGCATACCGCAGACTGTAGGGATGGATTCACCGGGAGCTAGCAGGAGATAGTTGACAATTAGAAAAGCCTGCGTAGGCCCGGCTTTCTTTTAAAAAGCTGTCAGGCTTTGTAAGAGCTTGCATATTTGAAACATGAAAATTAGCAAAACCTATCTTACTCCCTGAGCCCGTGCTAAAGGTGACCTGCTGGGCCTACTCTGAAAGCCTCACGGCCCACTTCAAAATGATGAAGTCCGGCCGGCCCGGCCCGTTGGAACACTGATCCTCCTTCATAGGCGACCATCTCTAGCCAGCTCCCTTCCCCAAATGCAACTCTCAACTCCAAGTGCACCTAACCATATAGCTAGCTCCTGTCTCCAGGTGCATTCGACCACGTAGCGAGCTCCCATTTCCAAGTGTACTTGAACACCGTCTCCAGCCAGCTCGTGGTGACTCTAAATGACGGTATCGATAAAGAGATAGATGATAGGACAATTGAAATCATGCGGAGTATACTCCTAGAGGTTCCAACATTCCTAAACCTTCTTGCGTACCTAATAATTTCTGTATGCAAATCTAAAGGATTTCTGGACAGGTGAACCTAGAGTCTGAGTTCCCCAGGCCGCTAAACCTAAAGTTCCCCTAGCCGGTGAACCGAATTCCGAGCTATAGCCTTGTCCGCTGAAAAGCGGGAAAGTTGCTCTGCCATCCTCCACTGGAAAGCTAGAAATATCCCTGCGTTTTCAAACTGGCGCCGTAGAAATCAACTGATTTCGGACTTTCGTGTCTGTGAAAGCTCCAAATCGACTGACGGAAATTTTGGGATAAAACCCTGGCGTATACTAAGATAGGGACTTCCAGATTGCCATCTCGAGCCCGTCCAGCCCAGAGTTGCCACCTCCAGCCGGCTCCCGGTATGTCCATCTCCAGCTGGCTCGTCTCTATGCTCCTAGGTGTATGTGACTCTAACCGGCTCCAAAATTCGAAATTGGCTAGCCGCTTATGAACGGCATGGCAAATTCATGATCTGAAAATGCAAGCATTTAGAGCTTGTCCATTCAAAGTATTTAATGTCTAACAACCATCACTATTGGGTATTTGAGAAACATTGACATGGTCGATGGCTAAGTGTCCCGTTTCCCCGTGCTCCGCCAAGCCCGCCTAACCTTTATATCTTTCTAGTTCGCTTTCAGTCCCCACAAGAGCGCTTCTCATTACTCCTAGTGCACTTCACAAGAGCGATTCTGGTCAAGGTCAAGTGTGCTTCCCATAACTCCAAAGTGTTCATCCCAAGTGTGCTTCGCGTGTGCGCTTCCCATGACTCCCAAGTTCACTTCCATCCGGTGGTAGTGAGAACCGGATTCTCCTCCCACAGCGTCGCCCGGACCGTCTCCAGTCAGCTTTGAGCCAGTCCCGTGCCACCTCCCAGTGAGCGTATCTCTCCAGCTCCCCGTGAGCATACCGCCCGAGCTTGCAGGGCTGCAGCACACCAGGCGCCATACACCAACGAGAAAATGTCTCATGGTTTCCCCGACATCATTATCGCTCAAACACCAGAACTGGCTGTTGATATGTCCAGTGCTCCCCACCCAAAATTTAGAAGCAAGTGACAAACTGGTAAATGGATTCAGTCTTCATCAGCCTCCGATGACGCTGGATTCCAGGAGTGAGCCACCGGGCCTACGAGTTATGATTCAGGGGCTCGTCTCTGCTTATCACTCGCATTTTGCTCCGTCCGACTCACTTATGACGTCATGACCCGCATGACCGGCGATGCTTTGGTTGGAATGTGCTAGCGCACGGAACCAACTACACCTCACCCACCGCCTGCGAACAATGCAGGGACCCGAGAACATGGCCTGCATGTTTAAGGTGCACGCACCTATATCCTACCCCACAGCGTACTTCCCTGCCGTACCACCACCACTCGGAACCAACACTTTGCAAAACTCATGGACTTAATTAGACTGGAATTAATTAAGGCAGCCGCCAACATAATAGATACGAGCTAACGTACGGCTAGGCACGAGACTAATTAAGACCGCCTTAAGTCTCGGTCAAGAACCATTCCAATATGTTTCGGTGTGGGTTTGGCGGGGTGACACCACAGCCTCGAACAAACCATTTACCACCAGAGCGCTACTGTATGATTTAGATAGGTTGCAGATGCTCATGATAATCGAGGACTCAGTAGCGAATTACATTTATTTAGATCAGATAGAGATATTTCGGCGGAATTTGCGGCTGTTATTAACTTACGGAAGTCCACAGCGGCGAATTGTGCTGCGACACGTCCTCGGCAATAGTCATACCAAGATACGAAGATACGAATCTTGGTCTGTAGATTGCCAATCGGAATGCTGAAGTGCGGGTGCGCATCTATCCGTTATCGACCGGCGGCTAATACGGGATGGCGTCTACACTTGCCCTAATGTTTCGGCAGTCGATTGGCGGTTACGTTAGCTTACAGCCAGCCAACTCTATGGAGTGTGGGGTGGTCTGATTTTACATAGTCCAGCGCTCTCGCTGTCTCCCCTTCTTTCTTTTATGACTCTAGTTACTCGATTAAGTCTCTTTTTGCGTGGTACAAACCATTTCGTCAAGCAACCTATTTCTCAAGCAACCGCGGACACAATAAATACTCTTTACCTTTACGCCGTTGCAACCGTTCGTTCGCGCCTAACATATTGGAGAACTGCGAGCCCACATCGTCATGGCGCAACACATTGGTTCTCTCCCCTTCGCTCTGGTCGTGTGGTTCTATTTCTGTGATGATCATTGACAATGGTAGGCATGGACGAAATTTCCTCTGATTGCCTAGACTTCCTCGTCCACCATGTCTTTCTTCCACCGAAGCTTCCCCAAGCCGCCGAGGAGTCCTCTGGCGAAAAATACTCCGTTCTCCTGCGAGTTCTCCACCGCACCTCCGAGCTCTATGCTCGCCAGCTTCCCGGCGACACCTACACCAATTCTGCATGGCCCGCCGCCGTGAAAATGCTCAAACATTTCTGCATGCTTGACAACTACAAATCGCTCTCCGCTCAGGCGTTTGAAAAAGCGGTGGAGGAGATGGTACACGGAGGTTTGATGCATATCCACTTACCTCTCTCCCTTGTTGAGGACCGGACTAACGGATGCGTACTTAAGATGCCATCGCCCTTCATATCACGTCTCAGAACGCAGGACTTGTGCTCCGTCGAACCGGATCCTCCGTCATATTCACTTCTTTCGAAGCCTCCCCCGCCTCCACGACCGTGACCACAACAACTGGAAAACTCCTCGTATCCTACCCCGGCCCTGCTATTGCTGTTCCTTGGATCAAAGTAACCGATCCGATTTTCCTATCCCGGCTGGCGGATTTTGTGGACAAGATGAAGCGCGATCATCTTGGTGCTGCCGCCGGAAGGGGGGTAAAAGCCGGGGAGACGGTGCAAGAGGAGAGAGAGAGTTCTCACCCGAAATTTGTGTCGGAGATGCTTACCGGGATACTGAGAGCGATTGGAGAAGAGGTAGAGGTGGAGAGGTTCATGAAGAGGATAGGAGATGAAGTGCTGTGGGATGATGCAAAGATCCCATGGAGAAGAAGTCCGTTATGGCTGGTAGTTAGGGTGGCGCTACGGATGGTGCTCGGGAAAGAATTGTATAAATGTTTCATGGTCTTCTTCATGATACAGGTGCTTGATCATGCAACACGACAAGGCGTGAAGGGGGATATAGTGTTTGTAATGAATGCTAAGGTGGCACGGAGGGTGTATAAACTTCGGGATCGTATGCCGGGGTTTGTACTTGATGGGGCACAAGCTGTGGGGCATAGGGTCAATTCGCGGATTGAGGAAGAATGGTCGAGGATGCAGAACAACGTCAAGAGGTTGGACTGGGACATTTTGAGGTTGAAGCATCCCCTAAAGGATGCGACTATTTCGATGTTGCATAGCAGAGACTATGTGAAGAGGCTTAAGTTTGTCAAATATCAGAAGCTGGAGAGAGCAGGATTTGTTCCTAGCGAGGTGGAGAGGATTAATATCACAGGAATGCAGATGCCCGATATATCACACGTGAAGAAAGCTGGAAAGAGAAAGGATATCATGCTGGCTGATTTCGAAACCTGGGTCATGAAGAACCTCTCTACGTGGTTGCTGCGAAACCTCAACCGTCCCGAGGCCTGCCACGATCTCGGAGAACGTATACAGGACTATTTGGCAGCGACAAAAAAGGTGTATCAAGACAGTCCGGAGAGAAACTCGATAATGATCTTGACAACGATGGAGATGTGGGTGGCTTTGGACTATGTCGCCGTGGAATGCTGCCCCTTACTTTCCCAATACTCGCCTGAATTCAACGAATCCCTCCTCTCCACACTCCTCCTGCCCCAGGACCAGCAGCGCACCCGTCTATCCCGCATCGAGACATACATCCAGAAGCGTCGTTCCGCCGCGCTCACAACTAGTGTCTCGGTCTTTTCGAAGGATATCACTAAAGACAGCTTCTCTGTCCGTTATTTTAATGCCTCTAGCTCCCTTCAGCTCCTCAAAAGGAAGATCACTCAGGATGCCAAGGCTGCACAGAGTGCCAAGAAGGCTGAGCTCGAAGAGAAACAAAAACAATATGACCGTATACAAGATGACATCCTGGCTCGCCCCTGTGATTACTTCACCCACCCACAGTACGGTTGGAAGCGCCACGCTCGCGATTGCCAAAGGTGCCAATTGGATACGGATGCATCAAAGATACGAATCGAGATCTACGAATGGCCTCTTCCGGAAGACAAGATCGCTAGTGCTGCGGTCGTCTTTGAGCTGCAGTGCCCGGCACCGTTCGCAATTTGGAGGGAGGTAACATTTCGGATCCGAACTAGCCTTTGCTGTTCTAAACAGCCCCCGCCGAGTGCTCAGAGACCATACGAATCTGTGGCTACTTACCGGAGCCTCCAGAACTATTTCGATACAGATCCGCATATCCGTCCGAGTAAACTTTTATACACATCATCCACCAAATCGTTCCTTGCCTCCCACTACAAAAGTGTCCGCTTCCCCGCCACCCCTGAAAACATCTTTGTCAAAAACCCTTTGCGCTTCGAACTGTATGACACGACCACAAGTACCTGGACTGGCTGCATGGACATGGAGATGAGCGTTGGACATCTGTGTACCTTCCGTCTGCCAGATGGTCCTTACAAACCGCTCCAATACGCAGTCCGGGGGTATTCGCACTCATCCAACCAAGTTCTCGCCCGACAATACGAGTGCCCCCCCGAGCTTCAGCTGCATGAATATGTAGCATTTGGCCATCTGCGATCCGGCCGGTATCTTCAGTGGTTTAATATACTTCGGGAGCTTCGCAGCCGAACATTGACATTCAGTGCTGAAGCGGTGAGCATGCTAATTATGCAGACTGTCTGGCAGGTCGGATTACCCGGAAACAATGGGAACGGAAGAGAGTGTCATATCCAACCTGGCGAATACGAATTCGGAAAAGAAATGATGCGGGAGCTAAGGGCGATGCTGAAAGAGGTGGAGGCCAATTGGCAAGAGACTGTGGCCGTGCAAACAATGATCGTGCTGGCTGGTCAATTAGTGGCAGTCATGAGGAGCGGAGAAGTCATGACGGAGGCAGTGGCATTTCTTAGGGAGGCACGGAGAGTGACATTGGAGTGGACGAGAGAGCTCGCGGGGAAACTCCTCCAATGCAAACCGGGAGAAGTTCGGGAGTTCCAGTTGCGAGTGGTTCAGATGGCTGCTACATGTAGAATGACGTTTGGTGTCGAGGAGCGTCATTTGCAGCATGTTTTAAGCTCTGATGAAGATGTCGCGGCACTTGTCGAGTGCGCAACTAGAATCTATGATAATTTTCCCGCGATTTCAAGCCAGCTGCAAACGGGAATGAAGGTTTTGACGGAAAGAGACACGAGGATAGCATATGCGGTCGAAGGATATCTGAGGGATCTGATCACAAGCAGCACGAAGGGAATCGATTTGAAGATGATTTGGAGCGTTTACGAACAGGGTGAGGCTTGGGCAGCCATGGAAGGAAGAGATGAAAGATGGGTCTATACTTATACCGCAGCTCGAGAGGGGAGTGAAAGTCAGATGGTGCACTATAATCTGATAAGCGGGGAGTTGCTGGTGGATGGCCTGCCGTTGGGTAGGATGCCCGCGACGTATACGAGTCATGAAACTTATCTAGAGTTGTTTGGAGAGGTTGGGGGTCACATCAATCTATGACTAATTTGCGCTGACGAGGATGCTATTTAGAAAGTACTCGATGTCTTCCCGGCTAGTATGCCGGGCATGGTATTTCAGGCAAAACACTCTATATCTGATTATACGGTATTTGTTCATTCTTCCATCTGTTCTGGATTTGCGCTCATGGTCTTTGCAGGTTGCATTTGCTATGGACGGAAAGGACCTAGTCATACGAACCCAGCGTCAATGTGACGGTCCCATGCAACAACTAATCCCCCGTGTTAAGCTCTCCGGCGACTTTCCTACCAACATTATATACAGTCATGTCTTCTGGCTACGACTTCCGTCTCCATCCGAGTTATCGTTGGGCAGGGACTACACTTACGGTCGCATCGATCTCCGTAACGCAGACACTCCATGGACTACCAAAGATGACTGGTACATCACGCACAGCTACGACTCTTCGAAAACACAGCTCAATCTCGGGCCCGACCGCCTACTGCTCGATATCCGAAGTAGCATCACCACTATGATTATAGATGCCCTCGCCCCCCTGGAGAATGCAACATTCATCGATGTGAGCTTCAAAGACGGATTTGTATATGCGCATCTATCACGTCTGAAACTCGACTTTATCATCAACTGGAATAATAAATTGGAGTGCAAGCAATTCCCCACCATGGTAATTGATGACGACCAACGGATCGGAACATTCATTGGGTTGAGGAACATGCTCGTTGTCCGCCAGGGCCCAACCCGGAGTGTTATCGTCCCATATGGAAAGGTCAAATTCGAGCAGCAGGGTTACCATATGGAAGTTGGCATCTCTACAGCGGGAAAGGATAGGGTTAAGTACCATATTTACACTATGAATACGACCGTTGGCATGCTCGTCGGAAACGGGAGTCTAACGAGCCATCTGTACAAGATTTACCTGCATGCGGTGACGTCGCACTGTCTTCCGGACCCACTAACACGCCGAACTGGAACTGAAGAGGCACTCGTCGGATTAAGGGCGGCAGCAACAACGTCGTTTCAGACGGTGGAAGCGGGAAGCGTCGAAGCGGAATTGTTTGAACTTATAGCAGCGTTAACACCAGTTCGCGTTTACTATCCGGTGCATCTGAAGCGCATGCAACAGGTGAAATGGCAGCTGGGATTGTCGCCGTTAGCACAACACGACGAGTTTCGCAAAAGAGTTAAGGAGGTCTTAGCGTATGCGGGGCTCCTAAATATTTTTGAAGATATGAAGGGATCGATTGCGAGACCGCAAGATGACGGATCCGACGATTTGGCGAGGAGAGCGGCAATGAGAAATGGGGTTTTCCGGACAGAGCAGTTTGGAGGGTCGATCGCAGGGCAATCTGGTGATAGGATATATAAGGGCAGAGATGTGGTGAACGGAAGTGTCGATGAGGCAAGGGTGTTCTATGTGGCCGGGCTTGTGGAGTGCTGGTCGGGAATTCTAAATGTGCACCCAGAGCTACTGGAATTCCTGGAGGGACTTGATGGGGAGATTCAGGGGACGGGACAAATATCGGCGCTAGAGTTGGGATATCATCAAAAGTGGCTAGGTCCAAATCTTGCGGAGGTGTGGATCACGCTGTATAATGTGTTGAGAGGGGATGCAGAGAAATATGACTGGATGTTTCTCCTGAGCACAATGGCGTACTCCGGGAAGATCGATCTGAGGATTATCGAAACGTTACTGGCATTCGCAACAGAGGAAGCATTCAGACCTATCGACCCACCGAATCACTCCTCATATAATCTTAGCCAAGGTTACATACCCGATGCCGAGGTTCTTACCGTTATAGTCAAAGCCTGTGCAATTGACTTTGAGGATAGCGATGAGTTTGAAGACGAGAGCTGGTTTTGCCAGTTTCACCAAACCGAAGAAGAAATCAATGAATGGCGCATGCAGATATTCGTCGAGAAGAAAGACGCTCAGGTAACTGCTCTGGTACGGGAGCTACTAACTAGGTGGCCTATTCGTGAACCCAGTGTCCTTGAGGATCGTTATCCAATAATCAACGTAACAAAGGCACTCCTCTGCGCATTTCCGTGGTTCGAGAGCTGGAACCGGAACCGCGAGTTTCGAAGTTACATGGCGGAGGTGCAGCAAGCGTTAGATAAAATCAATAGCAACCAACAACCAGAGTTCCAGTTGTACCACTTTGAGCCGTGCAAATACCGGAAATCCTTGCAACGGAATACAATAGGCTTTTCTGACCTTCTCTCCCGCTCGCCTCCGGATCTACCATCAGCTCCGAGTATACTGGGACGAAGCCTCGTTATCCGGGAATCAGGCGTCGAGCAGCAATCAAAAGATGGCAGTCTCGAAACGCTTCTACGTGACTTCCGAGGTGGAGAACCCAACAAGTTTCGGAAGAAGTACGCCGGAGATCTTGAACAAAGCATCGTTGCTTTCCAGACCCAGTTGGCACCCCAAAGCACTGTCGCGGTTATTGATCTGGAACATAAAATCAAGTCACATAGAAGCGACTATAACAAGTATATGAGGGCTGTGTTCTGGGCAATCGAGACACGGTTAGCACCGCTGCACCTCAAAAGCAGCCTGATGCTCCATAAAGCCGGTCTTTGGCCACGCGTTTCTCCGGGACAATTACTTCAGCAACTGGCCACCAATGCTACCGTACAATTGACAGAGGAATGGAAAAGGACGCTCGTCATCTACGGCACAGCCATCACCATGGTCCAGCGCCTCGATCGTCTCCTCCGCCTCCTCCGACTTGCTCCGCGCCACGGAATCTCTTCCGAAATTACCTCTGACTTTCTGAGGGAGCTCGATAATACAGGGCATGAGAACTGGGACCCTATGAAGAACCCAGACTGGCTTCTCATCGAGATCGAAAACAATTTTCTGATTCGCACGGTTCAGGCTGATATAGCATCATCCATGATCAAACCTGAGGGGAATAAGAACTCTATCATGCAATTGTGTATGGGGGAGGGCAAGACATCGGTTATAGTTCCGATAGTTGCAACGTCGCTTGCAGATACCACGAAACTAGTCCGCGTTGTGGTGCTGAAACCGTTATCAGGACAGATGTTTCAGACACTTGTTCAGAAGCTGGGGGGTCTAGTTAATAGACGAATATTCTTCATGCCATTTTCGAGGGGAATTACGATGGGGAAAGAGGAGATTAGAGTTGTACAGAAGCTCTACGATGACTGTATGGAGAGTGGTGGAATACTTCTCGTGCAGCCGGAACACCTTCTATCATTCAAGTTACTGGGTCTGGAGTGGCTATACAACTCGAAGAATAAGAGGGCGGACATAACTGACAAGAATAAGAGCGGCGGAGTGGGAAGCAACGAGAAGAGTGATGGAGAGGTTGCGCAGTGGCTGCTCGATAAACAGAGGTGGTTGGAAGAGTACTCGAGGGATATCCTGGATGAAAGTGATGAAATTCTGAACGTGAAACACGAATTGATCTACACCATTGGGGAACCCACCCCCTTGGAGAATCATCCGGATCGATGGGTCATTATTCAGGAGATCTTCGATCTGATACAGGAGCACTTTAAGGGCGTTGAGGTCAATGTGTTGGATTATGAGGTAGAGACACATGAGCAAATCACCAGATTTGGGTCGATCCGGATTCTGAATCTCGTGGCTGGGAGACAGCTTCTACGTGATATTGCCGAAAAAATCATTGAAGGTAGGCAGCCTCTCCTGCAATTCACGCGGGAAATTCCCCAGCAGCGGGGAGCCGAATCAATGATCTTAGAAACTAATAATTTCAGATCAACTTCTCTCTGTCTCCTTCCGACTCTTCCCAGTCGACAAGCGTCGATTGGCTGCAAAATTCATTGTCGATGCTGATATGACTGAGGATGAGGCTACTCCTCTTCTCAAATACTTTGGCGACAACGATATCTCTAGCGGCATTCTCTACCTCCTCCGAGGTCTGATTTCTCACAACATTCTTCTCTTTTCTCTAATGGAGAAGCGCTGGAAGGTTGACTATGGACTTGACCTTAAACGCTCACTTCTCGCTGTCCCGTATCGAGCCAAGGATTCGCCTGCTGGAAAAGCGGAGTTCAGTCATCCAGATGTTGCACTCACACTGACCTGTCTCAGTTACTATTACGGCGGGCTCAGTGAGACACAGCTGGAGATGTGCTTCAAAAATCTCCACAAGTCAGACAATCCAGCCCTGAAGTATGAACGTTGGATTAATGGGGTAGTTTTGCCCAAGCCGTACCTTAAGCGCCTCAACGGTATCAATCTTGATGACAAGAAGCAGTGGCAAGAGGTCATATATCCCATCTTCTGCTACAACAAAGCCGTCATCGACTCCTACCTATCTGATGTCGTTTTCCCCAAGCAAGCTAAAGAGTTTCCACACAAGCTATCCACCTCAGGCTGGGACATCGCCGGGCTGAAGAAACATCCAACAACTGGGTTCAGTGGAACCAACGACAATCGCTATCTCCTCCCCTTATCCATCACACAGCTGGACACGAAGGAACAGCTGAACACAAACGCGCGGGTGCTAAGCTATCTTCTGCAGAAGGAAAACAGCTACATGTGCACTGCCGGACCAAACAACGAGCGCATCGGTGTTGAGGATCTGCTAAGGATGCTTGCCAAACATCCGGGGCAGATTCAAGTGCTGCTGGATGTGGGCGCACAGGTGTTGGAGTTAAGGAATGACGAGGTAGCGAAGAGGTGGCTGGAGCTAGTCCCGGGGCATACGGCGCAGGCAGCAGTATATTTCAATGAAAGTGATGAGCTGATGGTATTGACGAGGGACTCGGATGATAAACCCGAGTCATTGATGGTGTCGGCGTTTGCAGATAGGTTGGGAAGTTGTTTGGTTTACTTGGACGAAGCACATACGAGGGGGACTGATTTGAAGCTACCCATAAAGAGCCGGGCGGCAGTTACCCTAGGACCAAACTTGACGAAGGATCGGCTTGTACAAGGTAAGAACTATCGCTGTTACTATGCTATGATAACTAAGAAATAATAGCTTGTATGAGAATGCGGAAGCTCGGAAATGGACATTCAGTAATATTCTGTGGACCTCCTGAAATTGACAGGAAAATCCAAAAAATCGCCCAAGGTAATAACTGTGAGACGATAGAAGTTCGAGATGTCCTATACTGGTGTATGGAGGAAACATGCATTAACGCCCGGAAGCTACTTCCTATCTGGGCAAAGCAAGGAATCGGCTACCAAGAACGTGTCAACGCCTGGAACGATATCAGTAACCAGCAATTCCCAAAAGGCCTGCTCGAGAAGGAATCAAAGTCACTCCAGGAGCACTATGGGTTCGAGCGGTTCAAAAATGATACAATCGACTCTTATCGCACACCCGGGGCAAAAGATGGCAACTTTAAGAAGTTTCTAGAGAGGTGCAAGGATTTAGGGGTCAAGACATTCCGGGGGGCAAAGATGCTGGAGGAGCAGGAGAGAGAGTTGGCACATGAGGTGGAACGTGAGAGGGAGAACCAACGACCGCCCAAAATGGATACAATCAAACATCATCTCTCGGAAGAGGTCAAACAGTTTATAACTACAGGAACTTTGCGCCAAACGTATCACATCCCAAGCACTTGCATTATCCCGGCGTTTAGTGTTCTCGAGAAAACGTCAGCAAATGGGCACCAGCAGCAGCGGACCGCATTCTCTAAAAAATTACTCGCAACCTCCGACTTCTGTCAAGTTATCCGAAGAGGGCGACAGGAGAATGATACGACGGATCGCTTCCTGCGACCAGTCAACTGGATTGTCTCAAGTACCGTTGACCGAAGCATCCTTCTCATTATGAGCTCGTTTGAGGTCAATAGACTACTACCTGAGATCCGGAAATCGACCCAAGTTATCCTACATATTTATAGTCCTCAAGTAACCCGGACTACGCCTTCCTACGAATTGCTCGATTTCTGCTCCGTCCCGCGTCTTCCATTCTCGTGGCAACCCAACATAAATCTGGTCGACCAACTGAACTTATTCGCGGGACAACTATACTTCCGGAACTATAAGGCATATGAGAGGGTATGTGGATTCTTGGGTCTTCATCTACACGAAACGTCGCCGGAGAAGGCAGTTGTGATACAGAGTGACGGCTTTGTGGAGACGTCGGAACGACAGGCTCTGGGGATGAAATATTATTCGCCGTTTCCAGAGAGTCCAGTTGGTTTGCTGAGGGCATTGATTGGATTTAGGCGCGATGGACAAAGTTATATTGTGACGCATATGGGACACGTTTTACATGGGAGGTTACTGACGGAGGAGGACTTTGAGATACAGGGATTGGATGAGTAGGTATGATAACAACCCGGCAAATATGCAAGCAGCTGTTCACTTCACACCGCTAATATTTGTTTGCAGCTCGACAGTGGACTAAAGGATTTGCTCGCACTTTGCTGGAATGATTTGTGGTAGTTATATCATGGCAGCGGTAGTAAATGTCAGGTTGTGATGAGAGAAATGACTGATTGCTGCAGAATAAATGTTCTTCCCGTTAGCGTTTTTGATTACCTAGGTAGCTTAAAAATATGCAGTAACTATCTTATAGCCTATAGGGCTGGGATAAACGTGCTGAACCTTATAAACTGAAATCCTGTTATCATACTTAGCGAAGTATCCCAAGCGTACCTCGACTGGTGAGGCGCTTTCATGCGCAGTCATAAATGACGGAAAGGTTATTGTAGAATTTAATTATCGGCAACGTAGCTACGTAAATAAGTACTTTGTCGTCGTGAATTGTTGGCTGCTAAACGATTTCTAGTAAGGTAGAAATGACAAGGCCCATGGGCCCAGCAAGTTGTTTACGGTATATATATAGCCAATTAATGCAATGGTGCTCGCGAGAAGTCATGGTGGGGGCCCACCGACCGCAAAGCCCGTGTTCATCGGCCGGCAGTTCAACCGAGCGTATGCATGGTCTCGCTGGTATCACTCACAATTCTTGAATTGTCAAGTCGCGATCTTAGTTCCAGGAGAGAAGAAAGCCTTGATACGGTACAGGGAAAACATCATAGCCTACTCAGGGTACACTTGATCAGAATGTTGGGTGCCGGAACGTTATCTACCCTGCGCTAGCTACATTTGGCATAGACACTTGTTGCATGTGTACTGGATCGTGAGTCTCAGCATCGTCTGAAGTCTTGTATGAGAATGGTGACTGTATGAGGATGTGCATCAGGACCAGGGTGATGCGTCTCATGTCAGATAGAGCATACGCGTACGCATATGGTAGATTGTACATATACGGTCTTTGGCCCTCGAGATAGAGAAATCAGTATATTTTCAACAACACTATTCCAGTGGACACGAGTGATACAACACGACAATGCAACGAATGGAGATCATTAATTTAAGGTTTGTGGCCGCCCTAGCGGACTTAAAGTGGGGTCTGCATCCCTAATCACTAGTACAAGACGACCGATAGCCTCATTTGTTTCTCGAGGTGCAGACATTGTGGGGCATAGATTCGAAGCAAGGCGCAAAACCAGTTGAAAAAGCATTCGAATAAGTGCAATCGACCTTGAAGTGGATCTAACACACTGGAAAATGGTATATTGCCTTTCCTAATACCAGGAGTGGCATGTGAACATCATTTCTCCAGGGTCGGAATTTTCAAAAGTAGTGAAGGGAAGAGAAGAAACTGGGATGTTATCTCACCTGCTCTAACGTGTATAGATCTAACCAAACATAAATCTGGTTAGACTCTAGTCAGATTGGGTAGAGAGCGGGTCGAAAAGTGATAAACTGAGAAACAGCCATCCACTTGCGCGTTAGTTCATACTCTCAGCCTTCTATCAGTCCTAGTACATTTCCGATGAGGTGTTCGCTATACCAGTGTCAACCGGATACCAAGAGTCCCGTAGTGCAGTTTTGACTAATAGATCCGAAACATACCAGTTAAACTTCACAGACTGAGCACTGTTATCTGCATCTCCACTGGGTCTGCCTATACACGAGGTTTTTTCACCACTGCTCAAACTCCAGAGTACTAGAATTCAATAAATAGCTGCTGAAAGGTAACAAAAGTGTAAGGTGCGGGTGGAAACAAAGACCTCCGACAGTTGAACATCCATTCCGTGTGGCGAGGGATTAGTCACCACCATTGTAACATGGCGCGGACTCATCAATAGAAGCTATAGGAAAGGTAGGACGAGTAAATGAGTACTGAAGCTAAGCCCAGCTACAGATAAGGCGGGAGAGAAGGAGATATAGAGCATCGCCATAATGGTGATGCCTCAAATTGGCCAACAAACACATTGCAGAGCGAGAGATGGCAACATCACGATATCCTATTCAATATACTACGCAATAGCAATAGCAAAATGAATAGGTATACAATACTACGACATGGATGTGGATGTCTAAGGATACACGGAATAATCCTGCGAAGTGCCCTAAGTAGGCGAGGAAAAGAGGACTCCTGCTCAAAAACATACAGTCCATCTCATCTGTCGCATTGCAGCTCATTCTTCAACCATTCCATGTCGTTCTTATATTCTTCCCTGCCATGAAAAAGTACCCATTGAACTCAAACAAAAGTCAAATCCCTGCTCGCGATTTTAGACGTGTTACCTACATAGAACTAATCCATCCAACCATATCATCGCTGCTAGCCAGTGAGCACATACACGTGAGTACTGCCGCCCCCGTGGTGCGAATGTTTGTCCGGTCGGTGTGATTCTTCCACGTCAGCTTAGCGATCTGCAAAACAACAACACACTGGGGCTCACCTTTCTAAGTCTCATAAAAGTCCCACACAGAAGTGCCAACGGTATTCAGCGCCAGGATCTGTCCAAAGCTTCTAATTTTTTGATCCGCAGCATGACGTTTCAAGTGACTGGCAGCGACGTATATATTGATCGTATCTGTGAGAAACACAGCCCACGCGATGATAGTAAATATGGGAAATCCACTTCGCCACATCCTTGGCGTAAACTGAGATAGGAACTTCCAGATTCGATCAAAAGCTGGTACCGAGCGCTCGGGATATCGCAAGTGCCAGCAAACACCAATTACCACCGGCCAAAAATAGCCGGTAAGGTAAAAACTGATATCTGGTCGGAAGTACATGAACAAGCGACTGAATTTGGTTAAGTAAGCTTTGAGGCACTGCCGTTGGAGCTCTCTCTCTGGATGTTAGCCATCGATCTTTGCTCCACTACCGGCCGCAAGCAGCATGACCGCTAGTGTACCGTAAAGGGTAAAGTGGATGGGTGAGAGATAGTCGTAGAAGATATAGGTACAGCCGGCGACCTGCATCAGTGCCACGTACTAAACATCTGCTACCACTAGCATCTGGTCGACGATCAGGTCTTTCACTCAGACCAGGGTAGCTATCATTTGCGCGATACAAATGACGGTCTCGACGCTTGTTATCTTGAGTAATGCCTATAAATGATATGTTAGTAAAATAAGGAAACCTGCACTTTTGTAGATCGCATATGAAAAAATCTTTTCCAGAGGTCCATCCTTGGATTTTGTGCCCTCATCTCGCCTGCGCCTGCTAAAGTATAACACGGTTGCAAGCGCCACGGCGGCAGCCTACAGGTGTCGTAAGTGCCAAAACCTCATCTCACACCACACCAAAAAATTTATATTCCAATATTGAAAAATAAATAGACAGATTACATGAGCTAACGCTAATAAATAGTAAATTCGATACAAGGACCCCCTAAATTGTGGGGCGGTGGTGGTGCACCGGGAAAAATAACTATTGCATATACAGGTCTCAGCCGGAGATGAGTCTCATATGGCCGGAGACGGAGGTGTCTTGTATGGCCGGAGACGGAGATGTCTTGTATGACCGGAGACGGAGATGTCTCGTATGGCCGGAGATGACTGTTGACTCTGACACGGGCTGATGGCATTCAGCCGT
>Ga0307512_10003364_pt1 | contig 18729 bp, 18 predicted proteins | sample 14_EM_MG_FD_200267 | JGI IMG/M metagenome (GOLD analysis project Ga0307512, IMG submission 200267) | Populus trichocarpa ectomycorrhiza microbial communities from riparian zone in the Pacific Northwest, United States - 14_EM | ecosystem: Host-associated > Plants > Roots > Unclassified | place... | reverse complement strand
CAGTATGACCGCACACTTGGAATCAGTGGTAAGGTTTCGCACCCCATTCTCCTGAAGCAAATCCTCGAGCGAGGAACATCCGGGACCTCCATTCGTCCAGATCGTCAACGAATCGTCTGTCCCGGTCGGCCCAGGCGGGAAGAACCAAAAGAACGGCTATGAAGGTGTCTTAACATACACACCCACCACCATCAAATTGAAAAAGGGAATGCTTACCTTTCACGTCTCGTTCTCATCCCCACCAATGGGCATCAACCCCGCCCAACTAGGACCAACATCCCAATCGACCTCCGGGATCGTCGTACCATCAACATAAAACGCTACAACCCCCAAAGGCCAAAAGAATTAACAATGCATCCCACCTTCTCACAATCGCGAACATCTCTCTCGCGTGAGAGTGAGGAAGAGATAAGATAACTCACCAGACGCAGCAGGGTTCGAAAGTGTGAAATTCTTCACACCCGCACTGGATCGAACATCGTTACCGCCAAACGGGACCGCAAGCCCGTTCCCGCTGAGCTTATCTGCAACTTGCCGTTGAAGAGCCTGAATGTACTTCCTATCGACCCGCCTTGCCGAGGCGGTACCGATTGCAGGAAGCAAAGTCACACAAGCGAGCGCAGAGATGAGATAAGAGATGAGAAGGACCATAGCTCGGAAGAAGAGGAGCTTGGGTACGGATTTTGAAACCGTAGAGGTCAGGACAGGGTCGGCTGTGCAGGGCAAGTCAGACCCCCCCCACACCTTCAAGTTGGTCTTTTTATCAGCAAAACGACCCACCTCCTACCTAGCGCTACCCAACTACTTAGCAAAATCCTATTCAGTTTTCCGTCAAAAGAACCTCTACTAAGCTCGGGTAGCGCCACCAGAGGGGGGGGTTATACTTATGCCAGACATACCACTCCATTCAGAAATCAAGAATGACCACCCTCGACAAGAAAGCACATGGAGCAACGCCGATGATACAAAAATGAGTCAATACCACCTACCAAACGGTCTTACGACCTTGCGACCCTTATGGCACCACGAATCAGCCATCAGATCCTTGTTTCTATCAATACTTACGCTTCCCCGGAATTCTTGTGTGGACGCAGCATGCTTCCCAGTGCAGGGTCAAATTGGTGGCGTGCCCCTATCTCTAGGGTGGAGGGCTCCCGGTCGGGAACATCGGCAAGTCGTGGAAAGTCCGATATAACCCTGGTGATCGAAACGCTTCCCTGACCGGGGCTTATAGCAGGTTATAACGGATTACGACTCGTTGTCTGCTACCGAAGTTCCAAAAATATTGGTAGACTGATATATTCCGGTGCAATGCATTATAATGCATTATAATCTTCAGCCGAGGAACCACGCCGTTATAATTTGTTACCAGGTTTTCCACGATTTGCCGATGAATCAGCGCCAACCTGGGGGAAACCGCCATTAGTCGGCAAAATGGCAGCACAGGACTCAGGGGTAAAGGGATAAGGCCCAAATGGGGGAACCGTCGTGTTGAAACATTTCAACTGCTCAAGCCCTCAGCCCGTCAACATCACACGACAAGTCAACCAAGCCAACCAGGTTTCGGGACGCATCACATGGCTCACACAAGGGGAGATGAAAAATTCGATTCGTATGCTCGAATAATTACTCGAAGACAGTCAATCGAGGGACGGTTGATTATCGTACTTGTAAGATCTGGAGAAATGGAAAAGGACGTGCGCCTTTGAAATTATGCTACATGATTGCAGAGATCGACTGAAAAGAAGAGAGGAGATAAGGAGGGGGAGGAATAAGAATAATGTGCGTGGTTTCGGCAGATGTAAACAAGAAACTGCAAAGACCAAAAGGGGGGTGAGGGAGATGGTAGAGGTTTGGTGGGAACTATCGAAAGCAAGGTGTGGGGGGAATATGGCACATATGGACACAAAGCTGGCTCTATGGGTGGTGCGTATGCCGATAAAGGTGCATGAACAGGCGCGACATAGGAATAGGAATAGACAGTGCATGAAGAGGGAGGAATGCGCGGTAGATCGTTGGCAAGAACAAACAAGATGGTAGCACAACAGACACTGACGAGAAGGGGAGAGCACTTGACATCTTTATACACAGAAGCCCGTGGACACCAGTTCCAATGGGGAGGGGTGGCAAATGGAAAGAGCGGTGGCACAGAGTGTACCAGACCGAAGAAGGGTGAAAGGGGTTTACATAGGTGGGATGGGGTGCCAAATCCGCGGACGACAGCAGGTGAAGTACTTTTCTGATTGATGAGCATGGTGGTGACCAGAAACCAAAGGCGCTGTTTGACGAGGCAACGCAACGGCAAAAAGGGGAAGGAGGGGGAGGGGGGGATCTGAAACCCATGAAAACCGTTCGAGTTTAATTCGAAATATACCCAAGGTCCTCGTTGTCTTCTCCAAAAATCTCTGCAAAGATTTCCTTGCCGTAGGCGGAGAGCGGAGGTAACTGTTCTGCCTCACAGGACGAGGAAGGCGACGAGTAGATGGAAGACCCAGAAGATGCCGAGGAACTCAAACAGGTGCTTGATCCCGATCCCTTCATTCGCCTTACCCTCTCCTGGTTCCAAAGACTCTCCAACGTCTCGGCCACGTTCTTCAGTCCCCACAAGAACCCACGGTCAGGTTGATCCGGATAGTGCGGCGGGAACCTGGCGTATATGTATCCCGTTGCTGGGTCAATGTCGGCGACGTAACCCTTCCCACTGGCGACTTCCTCGACCTTGGGGTGCTGAGCGTTGAAATGCGCCGAAGAGTACTTGTCCATGGACGGATCAGGGTAGGGTAGCCAATCCTGACCGGTGGTCGTGTGAGCAAAATCGACGATTCGGAGGTTGACCTCGCCGCGCTTGCGTGGTCGAGAGTTATGGCACCGTTTGGAAATAGGCCCAACCATGAGGTCCTCGCTGTGGGATCGACGAAGGGGAGTGGGGGGTGGTGAGCCTGAGGGAGAGTCATGCTCGGGTTTCTCACACCCGGCGTCAGAGGGTTGACGGGTCTTTGGGGTCGACGTGGAAGCATTCTTTCCAGAAGGGGAGCCAGATAAATTCTTCTGATGGTTCTTCCGCCTCTCCAGCGACTCTCCCCTCTGCTTTCTCGAACTCGGTTGCTCACAGGTCTGGGAGATGAGCACGTCCTGAACCTCACGGTCTCCATCATAGATCAACAACACAGAGCAGCCATAGAAACGATACCCCTTGAGCCGATTGACGATTTTGGCCAGCGAATAAATCTTAGAAAGCAAGATCGGAATCTGGTGGACCAAAAGACGCTCGCCATCGTGCAGGAAAGAGGCTACAACGGAAGCGAAATCATCCGTCTTGATCTCTCGCCCGCTGTACTTGTTCTGGGTCACGTAAGACTGCGTCGCACTATTCCATACCTAATGAGAATAACACCGCGGATGTGCAGCGTTAGCGTTGATCAGTAACCGGGAGTTCTGCGGATGGACGGGAAAGAAAGAAGAGGGTAGAGAAGGGAAAAGTGCTATATATAGGAAGCTAATACAGACGCGGCAACTCGGCGAACACAAAATCCAACCAGGGTTTTGGGTATAAAAGAGTCTAACCCAACTCACCTGCATGCCACAAACCCTGACCCCCAACGGCCTGCTAGTCGTCCTGTCGCATTTCTTCCTTTGACTCTTCTTCTTCGCTGGTGTCGCGTCCATCCCATACTGTCTCGTCCCCATTTTCAGATCCAACACACACGACTTCTTCAGTTTTCCGGTGAGGTCCTCCATTAGAATGAAGTGGTTTTGGCGCGGGGAGGAAGACACAGTGCCTGTGGGAGATGACTCAGGGTTGGCAGGTGCGGATACTGGATGAGCGTGATGTTCGGGTGATGGAGGTATTGGTGTCTTCGAGTCACGTCGCCCACGAGGGATAGCAAGGGAGGGACGAGGAGAAGGAAGAACCAGCGTACGAGGACAAGGACCGAGTGAACTGGACCGACTCCTTTTCCTGGCTAGCGGGAGGAAGGAGCTGCCAAGAGTCTGTTTCGTATGAATATCCTCTTGTGCGCTATCAAGCTCCATGTGGAAGACATCCCCGTGCCCAGAGGAGGCATCGCAACCCTTCCTAAGGTGAGCCAACGTTTTCATCTTCTCTACGCTGACTGTCATATCCTCGCTGTGCGTCCTCCTGATCCCATACCTATCAGCCGAGCGGCGACGGGAACTAGCAACATCGACGGTAGAAAGGTCGTTAATGGGGATCGTAGAACGTTTCCCGGGACTCCTGCTGCTTTCATCTTCAGTGTCCGCGACGTCACCCTCCTCGACAGCCCTCCATCTCCTTCCTTTTAGCGTGGACGAAGGTTTGTCCGTCGAGGCAGAGTCCGACATGGCGGCGGACCCCGGTGTCTGAGACAGTTTCCTCAAGGACCCAGTGGAAAGGCGATGACGTTTCGACATCCTCTTCAAGATGGTGCTGAAGATATGGTCCTTCAGCTTGGTGTTTACCATGGTCGACCCGGTACCCCCAAAACCGCAAAGGGGCTTCTGGTTCGTTAGGTTGACGGGCGAGAGCCGGTGGTCGTGTTCCCCATTTGTGTGGATCAATCGAGCAAACATTTTCGGCGAGTTGACAGGTGTAGGGGCCGCGCTCTGCAAGATGGCATGCCTTGATAACGGGCTTGGTTGAGGGCAAAACCTTGTCTCCACGCTAAGATCGGGGGTGGAAGCAGTCGCATCAAATTTCCGCCTTGCCATGGCTGCAGGCCCGACGCATGGTGAGAGATAGGACCTCACATTCGAGGGCAAGTTGGATTGAGACATGGATGCGGCTCGAAACCTCGTCCTGTCAGGTTGACTGTGCCTGAGCAACCAGTGGGGAACGATGTGAGTGTTGTGGTCCAATGAAACTTCAGGGAACTCAGTCTCGGTATCTCCGCCATCATCTTCCGCAAGTGAGAACTTGGGCTCTTCGATGACGCGGGAAACTGTAGAGGGAGCCTCGAGGATCAAGGTCGATGTGGGTTCTAGAGGGACGACGGTAGTTGCCTTATGTAACACCGGTCGAGCCTTACGGTCATCCAAAGATGCAGGAGAATGTTCGCTCGACTTGACGCGACGGTAGGTTACAAGCATGACCCCAAGATAGCGTGGAATGAAACCGAGAAGTGGAGGGGCCTCACGTTCGACGGCTTCGTAGAATAGATTCTCACGAGAAACCAGTGGCTGTGTAGGTGTACGGTAGGTGATAGGAATCGATCAGAAACGTTGAAGGGACGGAGGGATAAATCAACGTACCTTACACACCGCCCGCTTTGTAAACTTGTAGATGGCACTATGGCCACCAACCTGATTGCGAAACGGCTGTAGTGGTATGTGTGGCAAGCTTTCTTGGGAGAGGTTTGCGAGATTTCCCAAAGAGCCAGACAAGGGTTCGTGATCAGCGCCCTCCTCCTCTGCTTGCACATCATGGTCGTGAAAGTTGGAGAGGTAAGACGAAAAATCCGAAAGCTCTGGGGGGACGGTCGGCGGGCGAACACGTGAGGGCATGACCAGACCGGCGTCTTCGTCTTCATCATCATGATCGTCGTGATGGAGAGAATGCTTAAGCATTGGGGATAATGAGGCGTTTGGCTGAAGTGGAGAGCGTGGCCATGGGGAATTGGTTGAGGCGGTGGATCCAGAATCAGAAACAGTCTCATCCTCCCAGTTGGAAGATTCGTCGCCCTCGTCCTCTGTGGTGTACGGAGAGTTGGGGGCGTTTGATGGGGGGAGGATGCGTTGGTGGGGTAAGGGAGAGTCAGCGATGATTGCTGATGGGACGATCGGTGACGTCAAAACGACATCAGAGAGAGAAACAGGGGATGACGAGGGAGAGAACTGAAAATCGCGGGGATGCCTGAATGAGGAAGATTCATTTAGGTGCAATCCCTGGTGATCGACAGGGTCTACATCCTGATTTGAGTCTAAGGAACGATTGCGGGGGCGACCGCGATCTTGATATGGATCACCGAGAACATTTCGCCAGTTAACAAGATCGTTAATGACACTTTCACGGTGGGAACGGTCTTTACGTCTTTGGGGATCTGTGGGATCCCGGGAAACGGGTGAGTTTGAGTAACTGCCGTCTCTAGTGCGGACACGGTCTCTGTTACCACCCGATTGTTCCCGCCGTGCAGCAGCTGCTTCACGATCCGGCCATTCTGATCGTTTGAAGAAGGCAAATTCTGGCTCTGCACTGGACTGAGTGTGGTGTTTTAACGATACTCTCCTCTTTGTAGAAGTGACTAGGGGAATTGATGGCTTGTCGAGGTCATCGAGTTCATCGGCAGAGGAGGCGGTCTCCCGGAAAAGATCAAGGGAGGCAGCGACCTTGCGGCCCATGCCATGTTGTTGTGACGACTGAGGGTGAGAGCCCGATGAAGAGGACGAATCAGTAGAGGAGCGGGAGCGAGATCTCGGGAGGGGGATAGGGGAATTTGAATGGTAAGGAGGGAGGTTAGATGTTCTTTGGGAGAACGACTGTCTTGTAATGTTGGACATTGGTGTTCGGCCAGTTGGAGGGAGGTCGGAAGAAGGGGAGGGGGATTCGACGGTCGTTGTCGGCACCCGTGGAACCGCTGGAGATTTACGTTGTGTCATGGGAGAGATGGTTGGAGTGGCGGAGAGGTAATGGACATCGTCCCCGACGTGTCCGCTATCCTGGTTTGAGAGAGGAATTGTTCGGTCGGAGAGAGCGAAGGGGAGAAAATGTGAGAGGGAGGATGGACGGGAAGAGTCCATGGAGGAGAGGTGGAGCGGAAGAACGGGGAGGGAGGGAGGGAGGAGAGGAAGTCCGAGGGATATATGAGGGGGAGAGGATGGTCCGCAAGCGAGAGAGGATTCGGAACGTCGAACACGAAACGAAAAAGTCGGGACAAGGAAGCGGTGGCGGGAGGAGTTCACGTGCGTGGTTGGCTGACTAATCGGTGTCGTAAGCAACAGCTGCCCCCGGCGATAACAATTCGCGGGCTTACCTGGAGTCTAGAGTAAGAAGGAAAGGTCAAGGAAGGGTAAAAACTTGGGTGGCGACTGGTTTTATAAAAACATGACGAACGTTTGATTTGTTGTACGTATTTGGACGTAAATCAAAACGCCCAGCTCGGACGACTGCCCACCCAGATGAGGTCTATGAGGTGATCACGTCCACCTTATCTGGTTCCAATGAGATTCTTTTCGCGTCAAGGCTGCATACGTTCAATCTTATCGACCCCCTTCCTTTTTCCTTCTCTTGCGGGCGGGAGTCCAGCCGTAAACAACTCGTTTAAGCGGTAAACTCATCGCCCAGCGTCTTCTCGTTTGTGATTATCGCCCAACCCTCCTTTTCATCTCACCACGCGCCTCCACGCACTGCACCCGCACAGCCAGCATTCTTATCACATTTTCCCCCGATCTGAGCTCTAAACGCCATGGGCAAGAGAGGTCCACCCTATAGCCCACCCGACGATGCACAGTTCATCGTGGTTCTGAAACCCCCTCACGTTGTCCAGAAAGACGGCCAGATCGATTATACCCCCCTCGAGTACTGGCTCCGCGCCCTCTTCAGTGATCAGCGAGCCGCTAAATTCATTTACGAGATCGAAAAACAGCCAGATATAGCCGTTATCGTTGAACTCCCCTCTCCAGACGAGCTCTCCTTCCCCAACGCTGCCTACGGTCGACACAGCTTGCGTCAAGGTCTTAAAAGGCGACCTTGGTTCAATCACAACACCGGCTACACCGACGTCTTACCTTACAACTTTGAGCATGTCGGTCATCCTGAGGACACCCGGAGTATGTACACCGGAACTTATACCGTCTCTATTGGCTTGACACCAGATTCCAGGGATCCAGCCGATGGTATCCGGTAATTGCGACGATGAATGGTTAAAGTTTGATTTGACCATCCCCTATCCAATCCCGCAACCATTCGATTTCAGTAGCATACCCAAGAGAGTGAAAATGTTTTGCCGCCGTCCCCCAGATCTGACCCCTCCACCCCCGGATTCTATGGAAGTCGAACGTTATCCGACACCACCTGTACAGGAACGACGGCGAACACAACCGTCCCAGAAAGCGCTCCAACCGGAGAACGACCAACCCCTCTTCTATCCAGAAGATGATTGTGCGTCTGCGATTATAATTCTCCATTAACTTTGGCTCTAAAACCTCCAATTTGACCCCAAGCAGTTAAGCCCAAGATAAAAAACTTGGACCCATACCAAGAAGGTTTGTCCGCATCGCTCCCACCCGATTACCAAAGTGCAACGCGTCCGTGGTCACTGACATGAGAAACCTTCTCCGATCCGACCATTCCCTTTGAATCCTTCTGTTCTTTCTTTTGTCTTCCTGGCATCTGCCGAAAATCTGTACGCTCTTCTGGAGGAATCTGTTTCTTCCTTTCTCCGAGGCTCTTCTTTTGATCCCTCGAGGCAGGGTGTCAAGGCTGAACCTCGGCCAGACTCGGTCCAAGGGTCTACACCTCCCGATGCGAATACAAACCACACAGAACCGGTTGTGTTACCGTACCGAGGTACGCAACTCGGGCTTCCCCGATCTATTCCCGTTCAAGGGCCTACTCGAAGATTGTGGGGCACAGTCGCGACCGTGCGCTGCTGTCCGCCAAAACATCCTTCAATCTTTTTTTTGTTCGCTCGTTCGGCTTCTGCCATCCGGCGGTGAAGGCCAGCCTACACTTTGAAATCCCATCTTTTTTTCCGATGACGAAACCCAAAATGAGTTCACATAACTGACGTTGTTTTCATTTCCCCCGGTATTTTGATCGATTGACCGCAGTCAAGGACGAACGTGCGTGATCTTTTATATCAAACTTCTTCATTCACCCTCCCTCTTCCGCGCACGGTTCAACACACACACTGCGAACACGCGGCGGGGCACGTGATGTCAATACAAGCTCAACCATTTGATTTCTCGTCATTCCGTGATGAGTTTGGGAGCCCCCCGCGTATATCGCGCGTTCCTCGAGCTTGTGTGTCGTGGAGCCGGGCGTGTGTGAATAGGGAGGGAACGTTGGATGTCTGGGCGAATTGAAAGCTGACTTCTGATTGTTCATTTCCTCGCTTGGGTGTCTGGTACACGCACGCGCACCTTCGTGACACTGCCGAACAACCGCTTACGACATTCCACGTTCGTTCGTCACGGTGGCTTTCTTCGACGCGTCCTCGAACACACGGTTCTCTCTCTCTCGACTCAAACCCAAAACCAAAATCGGAACTCGACGTTTGATTACAATGATGGATGAATAACGGAACTTCAGTTGGAAACCCTCTGATGGTTAAGCGAGAATTTGCGAATCAGGACGATGCTGCGTCTCGGAGGATTTATGATCTGCTCAACGCGGTGAACAGGAGCCAGAGTAAGTTTCACACATGCACACGCACGCGCGCTCTATCTCTGTCCTTTGCGGTGTTCCTTGCCCTGCCGTACTCAGATCTCGTGTCTCGGTGTTCCTGATCATGGAAACACCTAGGTCCCCCGGAGGATGACCGCCTCACCGTCAAACGTGAGCTCGAGACTCAGGACGGCGCTAGTGCTCAGAAGATGTACGAAGTGCTGGATGCGGTAAATAGGGGACAAAGTCAGTTACCGCCGTCTCATTTCCGTCCTGCCTTTTCAGTCTCTTACGTTTCTCACGCCGCAGGTACGCGTGGAGATGGTCCCAGCAGCAGTAGGAGGATCAAGCGAGACTCGGAAGGCGAAGGAGTGGAGCCAAACAACACTTCCTCTTCATCTTCTCAAACCGGATCATTGTCTCATGCTCCTCGACACTCAGCTCCAAATGGTGATCATGATCGAGATGGGAGAGACCGTGACGAACGTGGCGGCGGCCGCGAACGTGAACGGAGAGACGGCGAGCGAGGTCGAGAGCCTGTCGGTGGTTTCGGCGGTGACCGAAAACGATCTTTGGGATACAACGATGGACGCGAACGTGAAGATCGTGGTTCGTATGACCGCGACCACCGAGAGTGTAAGCAATCTGTTCATCTCTATCCCTCTTTCGTCCTCGACCCTATTATTTCTTTGCTCCTCGTTTTCTTCATCTCTCTACCGGTCATCTCTCCCCCCCTGGAGTACCGAAGTCATCGGACTTTAAACGCTCCGTTATCCCCATCCACTGGGCGCCATCTTCATTCGTTCTCCAACAAAAAAAAAGGAAAAACGTCCTTACGTCCCCACACCCACGTTTTTTTTCCATGAAACGAGTAAAACCGCTAGCCTACCACGTCACTTACGAGATCCGATTTTCTAGACCCAGACAAACGCTCAAGAGCGAACTATCGTTGACCCCATGGTCTAACTGACCAACCGAAATCTCGTGCTTGTTTTGTAGACCACCTGTACACACCATCCTTGACCTGTACTCAATAGTTTGTTTCCAACATTTTAGCGCTTAGCCTCTCGGTCCCAATCAACACTCCAAACGCGTTAGACGTTTCTCTAATCGAGCCATAAGACGCGGTAGTGTGATCAAGGTCCGGTGAACACACCCCCCCTCGACCTCATCTACCCGACTCGAGGCCGAAAGCGATAACAATATAATTATAACCCCCCTCTCTCACGTATTCAATTCCGGACGTCGGCGTTCTGCGGCCCAATGACGGCGATCGAGGTCCGTTAATCACGGGATTTCGTGGTGCCCTACAGAGGCAAAGTCAACGATCCACGAGTCCCCCATACTTATCTCCAGACGAGTCCCGACTCGGAGGCGGAGCGGCCAATAATCGAGGCAGGATCTGGTTCCGTCCAGCCTATCAAACGCTGTCTGGGTCTTATCGGAGCATTCTCACCCTCAATAATGCAGAGAGGTTCCCGTGCGCCAACAACTATGCACTAGAACTATCTTCATCAAACCGCCAGTCAATGAGACGCCTGACACGCAGCCCATCAGCTCAGTTGTAATGAATACAAATAAGTGCTATAAGCGCTCGAGACATTCTTTATGAACCTCGAGTCTCCGGCTATCGCTGTAACATTAAACATGCCGTTACAAATCTTATCGAAGAGATAACGAGAGGGAGGGGAAGGGGGAGGACATACTTAGATCCGTTTCAATACCTCGGAAGTGACTTCCTCAGTCTTACTCTTCCCACCAAGATCTGGGGTGAGGACCGCTCCGTCCCGAATCACCTCGTCCACAGCGGATTCAATGCGCTCTGCTCCTTTAACATATCCGAGATGACGGAGCATCAACGCTGCCGAACGGATTGACGCAAGTGGGTTTGCGATTGATTTTCCCGCAATGTCTGGAGCGCTTCCGTGGACCCTGTGTATTTTCGGCGGAGTATGTGTACGTCAAAAAAGAGTGTAAAGTGGTGCGGGGTTGCGGGGTTAGGAAGGACGTCCAATCGGAATCCGGGAGGCCCGCAGAGGTAATTCAGTTGTGGGGGCGTTTGTATCCGTACCGTATGTGGCGGTGGCGGTCCGTAAGTTTTCGTTTTCGCGTGCGATTATGGCATGAGAGGAGGCACCCATACGGATTGAACAGTATTGGAATTTCATTTTGTTTTCAGACCGAGGATGTTCGTTCCCATAGCCGTAGTTAAGAAGTGTATGGTGATTATACACCAAAGTATTGGGAAGGCCGATAGGTTGGAGCGGTACGAGATGGTGAGATCGGGGGAATTAATGACACACAGCACAAGCACCGGCAGGGACCGCCCAGCACCAGCAGGATAGGGCAAGAAACGACCCGGAACAAGGAGATCACGATTGCCGAGATGGGCAAGAAGGGGGAAGGCAGGAGGGAACGAGTCAGCGAACGAACGTGTGTGGGGATAAATATGCAACGCGAGAACAAACTTGGTGACTTACGGTTCACCCATTACGAACGTGTCTCCTGCATTCACTGAAGGAACGAGGCCGAGTGACCCCACCAAGGCGGCTGCCGCATCCCTAATCGGGGCGGGCGGAGCTCAGGGGCGCGGCTCAATACACCAGCCGTAGAGAATATCACACGTACGATAGGATGTCACCGTAGAGATTCGGTGCAACCATGACGTCGAAAACGCTGAGATGAGATCAAATTAGCGGGGGTGTCATCCAGACGGCTTATTTGTGACTGCTCACTGGGGTTCTCGGAAGAGTCTTTGTAGGGAAAAACCGACGAGTTATTTCAAGGCGCGTGATCAGTCGTAGATCATGGTCAGCAGACGCGGGTACAAAGGAAGCGCGTCGACAAGATGATGACGCATTGGAGGGGCAGGTGAGTGATCAGGCCGGAAAAACTGGAAGGCGGGAGGACGTAATAGTGTCCAGGGGTACATACCTGTACACAGCGCTATCCACGATCTGCTCTCCAATCTGGATAGAGTCGTACTTGCCATCGACTTCGGGCAATGATGGAACACCTCGCACGGTCTCCCGGAAGAGACCATCGGTTACAGACAAGACATTCGACTTGTGGATGATCGTGACGTGCTGGATAAATCATAAACCACAAAGCATGAGCCAAATCACCAAGGATTTCTCTCGTGGTAATAATCGAACAAACACCGCGTGAGAAAGGGGTCGGAAAGTGGAAGACGCGGATGAGCGGGAGAATGGTGACCGGGAGGGAAATTAAAGTTGCATGCCGTATCGATGAACGCCTTCGACGAGTGTACGAACCTTTCTCGGACGTTGTAAGGCTATCTCACAAGCCATCTTACCGATCCTCTTCGAGGCACGTTCGGTGATGAGTCGCGTAGCTCTAGCTTCGCGCCCATGTTCTCCTATCTCAGAAACTTCTTGCTTGACGTACTGTTCTAGACCGTCAGCCACACCGAACCCTAATATCACCCAACGTGCGGTGCGGTTGCCAAGGGTAGAAACACGTGGAAACGTACAAGGCATTCAGTGTTTTCTCTGACGACCACAAGATCTACGTAGGGTTTTTGGGATGGGTCTTTCGAGACCTGCATGGGAGATGTTCATATCAGCGATTGAAGCATTGATATCGACTCGAATGAGACGTACGGATAATACCGGCCGGATATTAGCATAGAGGTCGAGCTCCTTACGAAGGGCGACGATTGGTGACGAATACCCAAACACCCTTTTCGACGGTGAGCTTTATTCCGAAAGTCCGTCAGCCAAGAACCCGAACGTTCCAGACAATCGTTGGGGGTATAGGACCAACCTAACGGCGCCAAACAGAGCGCAATCTTGCTCCCGCAAGGCCCTATGATGAACCCGGTCAAAACGTGTGTCTGGACCCTCTTCTTCGCACTAAAGCTGGTAAACAACGCACACAATCGTAGCTTCTGGGAGGGCTGTGCCCGTTCGCGTGAATAGCTCGAATCCAGCGAGCAGATCCACGAATTCTAGCCTGGGTAGATCTGAACCTAGAGCTTCTAACGCAGCCCTGGCAGCCTAAAGGATGACGAAACAACGAACGCATATCGGTACCACACGAATGCCAGCAAAGATAGCAGGTAAGATGAGCACACGCACCGGGATAACTTCCTTTCCGATACCATCAGCTGGCAACAAGGCGACTTTAAGTGTCGAACGTGCATGCGTCGCCATACCGCGAGTCGCGGTGCGTTGAAGACCCGACCTCAGTACGCTGTGGATGAGCATCTTAACCCCGTTGTCGTAGTATGTGGTGAATGGTGTCAGAGAATTTCAAGTCAATTTTTGAAAACAGCACTACCAGACCCACGAGTCTGATCAACATCGGATCAAAAGTCCACGTGTTGTAAATCCCGTTCAGTCCCCGTTTCTGCTCAAGGTCGTGCTTAGCTTCAGGCTTCAGGGCTGATGAGAAAAAAACGAATGTACGCATGTTATAAAGTACAGGAAGGCAGTAGTACGACTTCAGAGAGCATAAGTTTGAAGCGGGAATACATGGGTAGGTAGATATGCATGGTGATCGTGTACTGACTGATTCTCCGTGAGAGTGGGTATGCTATTTCATAGGTCGTCCAAGAGGTGTGTTTCGGTTTCCCTATCACTCAACCTTCAGAGCTTAAGCATACCCAGGAGCGGGCAGGCAAGTAAGGTGAAGGGTATACCTCCTCTCCAGCTCCCTCAACCTCCTTCTAACCTCCTTCTCCTTCTTCCTCTTCCTCTCTTCCTCCTCAATCTCCTTCCTCCTCAGCCTAGCCTCCCGGCCTTCGAGGGTTGTGGGGTCCTGTCTCCCGTATACACCTCCCTGCCTACCATACCTCGCTCCACCAGGGGGCACATAGTCGTCCTCGCTATCCCCTCCGGTCAACTCGGAATCGGAATCAGTGATATCTTCGGCCGTAAGGTTGAAGCCAGGGAGGTCCATGTCGACTCTCCCGGCATATTTCCCGTTCCTACGCTCACGGCCCTTGTAAATGATGAGTTCCACACCGCGGGGGATGAAGAACGAGGTGTTCCAAAGTTCGACTAGGTCGGTAGCCACGACCGAACGTTTGGGAGCACGGCCATCCTGTTTGGCAGACTCGGGGATGGGGAGTCGACCGAGCCATGCATTGGTAAGGTCCTGTATAAACCGGATCCAATCCTCGTGGTAGACGTCGTGAGTGGTGAGGACAGCTGGCATCCTCGGCACGGTTTCCGCCAAGTCATCCACGTCCTGGACCTTGATATTCTCGAAGTGAGTGTAGGACTGTGCAGCACTAGGAGGTCGGCTGAAACCCTCAGGAGGCGGCAGCATAGCCTCTTCCTGAGGAGGAAGTTGGTAGGCAGGCGTGGCATACGGCGAGGGTGACGGCCCGCGATTGTATGGGTCTCTGGTGGCGGTCTGAGGCTGGATTGTGGTGGACGAGTGATAAGGGCTCTGGCTGGGGGCGATTGTCGTGGTGGTATAGTTGCCGCCAGGGGTACCAGAGGGGTAATTACCACCGAGCGCAGGCTGGTATCCGGTGCTCTTCTTGCGAGAGTGGTATTCAGAGACCTTAGAACCGATTCCCAGATCGCCCATCTTCTTCTCAACTTCATTGTAGGCAGACCCGTAGTTGGGGTTGGAGTAGTACGTGGAAGAAGTGGTCGGTGGGAGATTTCCGCCGCCGTGATAAGGGGAGATAGGTTTAGTGCTCGGTAAGATACCCCCAGAGTGGTAGGGAGAAATCTGTTTAGTACCAGGTAATGCACCTCCGGAGTGGTAAGGAGAAACCGGTTTGGTGCTCGGTAAGGCTCCACCACCGTAATAAGGCGAAACGGGCCGCTGACCAGGTAGCGTTCCGCCAGACTGGTACGGAGAAACGACCCTCTGACCGGGAAGTTGACCTCCTCCGTGGTATGGGGAGACAGGTCGCTGACCTGGGAGCTGGCCGCCTCCGTGGTAAGGAGAAACCTGTCGCTGGCTGGGAAGAGCCCCTCCACTCTGGTAAGGGGAAACGGGCCTTTGCCCTTGGAGCTGCCCTCCTGCTTGATATGGCGAGACCGGCCTTGGGAGGTTACCCGGAGCAGAATATGGCGACACCCTTCCGGCTCCAGATCGGTGCTGGTTCGGCTGGTATTGGGCTTGTCTGTCACGCTCACGGGCTTCGAGAGTTACTCGTTCTTCAATCCGTTCACGTTTGCGACGCTCCTTCTCGCGGCGGGCAGCGTCCTTCTCTTCGCGTTTGCGATGCTTGTCCTCCTCGCGCTGCCTAGTGAGCCATATTTTGTCAACATCGCGACAAGTGGGTACAAGACTATGACTGACCATTCTCGCTCACGGTCGCCTTCGCGGTCACGGTCTGGTGCGCCGCGCCAGGATTGTTGGAATTCCTGGAAATACAGTGTTATCGATCAGCCGATGAAATGCAACAGATCGATCGTCGGAAGCTGAACTTACTTGGTTGGCGGGGACCGCGTTTGTAGGGAGGATCTGGGTGGCTTCCGCTGGAACCCACTGGATGCCACTCACAACGCCGTTTGGAGTCTGATAACTGCGTACAGGATCGCTATGTGAGTGAAAACGGCCACATCTTTGTTGGTGGTAAGATTACCTCGCGGGGACAGCTCTGTGGGTGTAAAATGAGATCCAAAGCGGAGGATGTGTAGTAAAATAAAAGACGCACTTGAATGGATGATAGACGGTCTTTCCATCCGGTCCGATGGTGGTTGTGTAGGTAATCTGACCTGATGCGATCTGACTGGTTGGCAAGCTCTGAGCAAGGGTGTTAGGCGAAGGCGGCGGACGGTAGGGCGAGGGAGCCCTGTAAGGCGATGGGGCGCGATGGTAGGGAGATGGGGCACGATTGTAAGGATCCACAGTGTACGACGACATCTCAGATGGTGGTAGTGGTTGAAAGAGAGATCGATATCAGACTGGGCTTTTAGCTGCCCTCGGCTTTGGGGCGTGACATCGGGGGCTCACGAGACACACCGAAAATAAATAAAAGAGAGATGGGATCAAAGTTAACAAAAAAAATGCAAGCAAAGTGTACAAGGCGCTGCAGAGTAGGTTACACACAGCACCAACATCTGGTATTCTGCACCTAATCGTACGCCTTTTCATCCAAGAGGAACGGGCCAGATTGCTTGCGATACGCATTCTGGGTTAGACGGATTAAGTACAGGCGTTATTACGCGACTCCGATTTGAGGCATCTTTTGAGATCCGACCACGAGACGCTGTCCCCTAACTTGCGCGGACCGAGGTGGGTGAACCCAACCGAGGTCGTATGCGCACTACTTGGGTTGTATATAAGGTTGTCGATTGATGCTGTTGAGCTCGTTGGCGTCGCAAAGGGTCTGGCGTATATTCGTGGCCTTCATCTATCCACGAAGATCCGACAGGGGTGCATGGTAATCTCAAGTCAGACACCCACATATCTCTGATGGATCTACTATCAATCATACTGACACCCTGATCAACGAGGATCGGCGACCTTGGCCTTCCATCTATCACTGGGGTTAGGTCTTGTGTCGCCGCTGTTTACTGCGTCTCTTCCTTGCTCTCAAGCAACACAGTCATGTCGTTGTCTCTTGGAGAAACCGCCTGATAAACGAGCCCTGAACTCATTGATTCTGAGGAGCTCCAGGATGCCGGGATTGGAATGTGATCAACCAACCAGATAGCCTGGCCAGTGGTACACCCTTGGGATGGTCATCTATGAGGCCAATCCTTTCTGTAGGCGATGACATTGAATAGGCAGCAGGATACTACGTGGTCATGCCCCGTTCTACGATCGAACGGCGAAGATCACCCGCAGCACCACATGATGATCTAGATACCCAGCGTCGAGCAAGAGACATCGGGAATCAACTAGAGATGTCCATCGCAGTGAGAAAAGCGCAAAAGGATATCATTATAGCCGTTTTCGAAAACCTTGTCCTTCATATTTTTTCTTCGTGATCGATCGGTGCGTACTTGTAACCGACGTCAGGGATACTTGTCGAGGAGGGTTCGCTGCACCACAAAGATCACGGGACAGAGAGGATATCGTATGCGAGTGTCCGGGACATCTAAGAAAGCAAGTACTTACTGAGTCCTACTCATGTCCCAGAGGCCGCGCGCTTACAAAATTATGTCCGTCGTAAGATCCCAATAATTGTCATCCTTCTCTGAATCCTCGTTCACTTGGGGGGAGGGTTGTTCCCAAGTCCCTGAAACCAGCTCCAAACGCTCAAGTACAGCCTCAATACTAGGTCGGCTTTCTGGTTGAGTTGCCCAACACAGAGTCAACGTCCCCCGCAAATCATCCTTGAACCACGCCCCCTCCGCCCCTTCCGGCATACTTGGGCGTTCGCCCTCGAGGACCTTCCGCATGACGATAACTTCCTTCAGTGGTGTGAAGGGAGCTTTACCGCTGAGCACTTCGTAGATTACCATACCCAGCGCATAGCAATCTGATTCCTTCGTCGGTCGGCCATCGCTGGACTCAAACTGGTCTGGATCGAGGAGTTCTGGACTCATCCATCGCACAGTTCCACGTGCCACCGTGGACCCCGAGGTTGTGTAATTTGTGGGATCTGAGACAATTGTGAGGAGTCCGAAGTCAGCTAAGCGCGCGAGGCCATCTTTGTTGATCAAGATGTTGGCCTTGATAGAAAACGCGTTAGGAGGCAGGGCGCAAACTAGCACGCAAAGTCATACCCCCTTCAGATCCCCGTGTATCATTGCCTGATTATGCACATATATCAACCCCCTAGCGACATCCTTGAGCTGTGAGATGGAATTATCAGTGACAGTCGAGGTCAGCAATGGGAATAATACCCTACAAGCTCAAAACGATTCGCATCCCTGTTGCTCTGGATGTATTCGTTGATGTTCCCATTAACCATCCACTCCGATGCCATCGCAAAGTGGTTATTACCCATCGTCACTCCCAGCAGTGGCAGCACGTTCGGATGGTTAAGAGCTTTCCATGTCACGACCTCCTTGCAGAACCTCTACAGCGCTATCAGCTGGTCAACGCACGCTTGTGGACAGACCGAAAAACCCACACTCGTAATCTTATTGAAGTCGCTCGTCGAGTAAACCCTCAGAACCTTGACTGCAACATGGCGGCCCTGGTATTCACCCTTCCAGACGTCGGCATACCCACCGCGATACAGCGGGTTATCCGATCGGTCGTAACAAAGCGGGATTTGGAGTGATCTCGGGAGCAAAGCCTGACAGCCGCATATCTTGCACAGAACACTCAAACACTTTCCCCGAAGCCGTGGCGGGAGATCAGGGAGATCTAGAGCCTAGTCAGTGGGAGGTGGGAGGTCAAAAGCAAAGGAGGCAATCAGAAGGTACCTTGGAAATGAAAAAAAGTGGAGGCGCACCCCATGTACCACGTCGATGAACGTCTGAGCATCGTCCCCACGGAGGCCACGGATAATATCGATCTCG
>Ga0307512_10003363_pt1 | contig 18730 bp, 15 predicted proteins | sample 14_EM_MG_FD_200267 | JGI IMG/M metagenome (GOLD analysis project Ga0307512, IMG submission 200267) | Populus trichocarpa ectomycorrhiza microbial communities from riparian zone in the Pacific Northwest, United States - 14_EM | ecosystem: Host-associated > Plants > Roots > Unclassified | place... | reverse complement strand
CCGAGTACGCTCCCAAGTACACCTCCGAGTACGTTCTCAAGTACACTCCCGGGCATGCTCTCAAGGACGCTCCCAATTGCACTCGATGGCACACTCCCAGCCTGCTTGACTGTACGCTACCAAGCAAGCTCTCAAGACGCTCTCAAGCATACTCCCGAGCACGCTCTCAAATACACTCCCGATTGCACTCGATTGCACACTCCCCGCCTGCTTGACTGTACGCTCCCAAGTACGCTCTCAAGAGTCAAGACGCTCCCAATCTCACTTGACTATATGCTCCCAAGTATGCTCCTGCTTGCTCGATGCCGATTGCAGGTGCCAGGTACTGGGCGGCGTCTGGCAGGCGGCGTATTGCGGGCTTTGTTTGGTGGGCTGTGTTTGGTGGGCGGTGTGTGGCGGGCGGTGTGTGGCGGCGGGCAGCTGAAATCATGACGTCGGTCGATATCATAGTCTGAACCTTATCTTTAGCGCGGCCACCGAGACAAGATCTCACGATGCCTCATGGTCATGGTGTTGACAATTGTAGCCTTAGATTCCGCAGGGAAGGTAGACAATTCAATCATGGGGAGAGCAGATCTCCGACTTAGATTTTCTAGCGGAATCTAGTGCCCGCTTCCCATCGATTGTGGGCGTACGTGTGCGCATTCGGTCCGGGGCTGATGGAGATGATGGCGATGGCGATGGCGATGGCGATGGCGATGGCGATGGTGATGGTGATCATAGTACCAGAAGTGCTTAGACAAGTAGGTTGACTACGTCAACGTCTGCATCAAAGCTTCGACAGACTTAGAGCCTTCTACTAGCCAAAGCTTCCACAGACCCAGAGCCTTCTATTAGCCAAAGCTTCCACAAACTCAGAGTTTTCCATCGGCCAAAAGCTTCCTGTGGAAAATTCCACTCCTCCCAAAGTGCGGCTCTCTCAAACGCGGTTCTCTCATGGGCGGCTCTCTCAAGGAGGCTCTAAAGCAGGCTCTCAGCAGGCTCTCAAGCAGGCTCTCATGCAGGCTATGAAGCAGGCTTCCAAGCAGGCTATCAAGCAGGCTTCGAAGTAGGCCCTCAAGCAGGCCCTCAAGCGCCAGCGGGCTCTCTAGTAGACTTAGTACGGGTATAATTGCCAGGTAGTAAAGACAGATATAGGTCAATCTCCGGCCGCCAGCCGTATATAGTTCCATAGGCCTCCGCGCACATCTCTATGACTCGACTATAGATGACTATAGGCTGTGCGTCGCGCAGGGGTCCATGGGAAGCTTGCTATGAGCTGCGCGTAGCGCAGCCTATAGTCGATTTGCACTTTTACCGTTGCAGGTAACAAGAGTACCAATGCTAGTGGAGCAAATTCTACATTTCTTCCTGGAGAACGGCAGAAAAAGCTTGATATACCAGTCATTGTTGATGCCTACAACCAGCACAAGGTGGGTGTGGATGTGGCTGACCAGTATTGAATCTATTTTGATACACAGCTCATATCCAGATGCAATTAGTATCCACTTTTCTATTGAATTCTGTAGACAGCTCTCATCAATAGCCTCATAATCTATCGAGATCTTCCAACAAACAATGAGCATACTGTGGAGCACATTGACTTTCGTCTCTCCATTGTGCGTGACCTTCTGCAAGCTGGAAGTCAATCAACAATGAGAAGTTTCTCCCGCATTGCAGCTTCACAAAAAATCATTCGGTCGGCTCCCACCTGTAAAGGCCTACGCCCGTGTATGGCCTCGTAGGAAGGTATGTGCGAAGATACGGTTGCAAACGTGGATATCAATAATGTAGAGTAGTATAAGGTAGTTAAAGTAAGATTATCGCTAGAGATCTAAGGCTCTTGGCGAGCCGACTATATAAAGCGGGTGTTACCCGGCCCTGGACACGTCATGTGCAGCCGTGCCGTTACACTGCCACACAATCTGCCTTGCCCCCACTGCCTACCAGGCTAGTTACCAAGCACACCCCCGTACCCCTCTGCCGAAAGGTACCAGGAATGCATTCCCCACTTTGGATGGAGAGTAGAGTAGATTGTTTCCTTTGCAGGTAGAGAAGAAGTCAGGGTGGTAGTGGAGAAGGTATGAAAACCAGCATAAAGTGTGAGGACTGCAATGAGGCTTTGTGTTTCACACCCAAACGAAATTGTTTTTATGAATTTTACCATATGTAGAGTATTTATATTTATTCTGGGGGCATTTGGCTGGATTGTGGTTGTGTGATGTGTATTGTAAAAGCAGGCCCATCTATGGGCCCAAACCCAGTTACCGGCAAAGGGATACTCATCGGAGATATTATTGAAAGCTTCGACATGAGATATCCAATAAACAGCCGCATATTCAAGGAATATGTAAATGCCGCTGGTGCAATGATACCACAGTACGACTAGATAAATTGTCCCGAAAGTATTCAAACGAAAGATACCGCATGCAGAGACTGGCGAGGTTCATTTCTTCAGCGACCACTTTTACAAGTCCTTGATTGACGAGGTGACTGTAAATAATAGTCAGTTTTGTTCTACTTTGGAAGGGTCTAGAAATAGACTTACAACTTGGCCGTGGTGTGTACAAGTTACAAGGCACCGCTTGAATTTCTACCAAACAGCCGCAAAGATCGTTGATGTCGTCCCGATGACGTCTGCCTTTGTGATCAACTTGCTCCGCCTTAAGATCTATAGATGCTGCTCCCTGGATTTCATTCCAAGTCAGGGGTCGCTTTGCGCACACAACCCATCCTAAAAGGGACACCGTCTGACATTTTTGAGCTGGTGGAGACTATTATATATATGGCCGACTATTTGGTCATACCTATATGTAATGCTTAATTAGCATCCGGATAGCATTGATCTATCAGTTCAAGTAACGCTTGACCTAGGCCGGCAGGAAAACATGCTCCTGCAACTTATTTTCAAAGGAAGCTTTCGTAGGTTGAATGAGCAAGTTTTCCATCGTAAAATCAGCGTACAGAAACATGTCTATCTTTTGTCAGAAATGATTATATTTCAGTTCTCTATTGGGAAAATCAACTTTTTGCTCGTTTGAGAATAGTTTGAATGGTTGGCTCGGATATCGCATCTGGCAACTCAAACTTCTCTTTGAGCTCAACCTGTAACTTCAAATAGATCTGGAGGTCATCTTCGATATCTCCCGTTTCGAGCCTTTTGTACAGACACTTTGAAAGCTTCCGTTTGATGTCAGGCTCATCAGTGCTAAATGCTGCCATTTTAGTTGTTGGGTCTCCATCTGCCGTAGTAACAGACCCCAACCACGCAAGGACTTTGGACCTTTCCGACTGTTCAAATAGTGATACTTAGAGAATCTTGATTGTATATTATCTAAGAGTGCCACAAGGCCATATATATAAGAGTACAAGTGTGAATGCGTGCGTACGCATCTATGTATAGACCCTTCAGGCCGACAGCAATTTCCGGTCATACGAGACTCACCTCCGGTCATACGAGACTCACCTCCGGTCATACGAGAGTCATCCCCGGCCATAAGCTGGCAGAGACCTATCATGCAATACCGACTTCTCGCATTCATCTAAACCATCAATTATGATGTACATTTTTCTTGAATCTCCCATAGCGACTTTCAATAAGTCTTTTAATGTAGCACTAGTGCCTAGCGTCATTTCATAGCCTGTGACTTGACGCTCATATATATAAGGGAGTAGTCCGTCGTTCTGAGGCATGAGTTACACCAGCAATGTCCGACCGATTGAATGAAATGAATTCCTGCTGGATTGCCATGTTTGCAGAAGAAAAAGCAAACACATGCTTCTTTGTCCTCTTGCAGTCATTCAATGATTGTGGATGCAAGTATCGTCTTCCCTGAATTTTGATCAGCTTCAGCCAGTCGTAGCCAGGCATAGCGCTTGCTTGCATACCAGCACCCAGAATCCCGTTTATCCAAAGCCCTGAATGCTTCCATTGAGATGAACCGAGCCAGGTATTCATGGTAGCATCCTTGAATACCCAGCCACAAGATTCTGGGTAGGGCCGTCTTACTGCCGTGAATCTTTCCTGGTCTTGATGCACTTCTGAGAGCACCAGCCACTTGGTCACAGATATCATCTGCCGCTCCTTTTCGGCCTTCCGTACCTCATTAAATTTATGCTCCATCTGCCGTCGTGCAGTCTGTGCCATCTCAAACTTTTCAAGTGACGCTTAAGATTCAATGAGGCGAGAATGCCGTTCCATGCTGTCCAGAATTCTTTCGAATCTGGTCCCAAAGTCTTTCCAGTGCTGTGAACACGATAGTCCAGGCTCTCCATAATCAACATCATGGTATGTGAGAGAAAAATAGATCTATCAAGTAGTTAATTGATCTTACCTCGCCTTTTAAAGATCGTCAGAGCCTCACGATGGAATTTGAGGACATCTTCAAAAATGAGGACCAGAACTTTCCGCATCCAAGGTTGGTCAAATAGATATTGATATTGCGTCAAAAGCGGAATTCGCTTTCCCAGACTTTCATAAGTGTCAAGGACAGTGCCAAACACTTGTACAACATTTGTAGCAGCCTCAGATTCTCGTTAGCTGCTTCTGTTCGTGGTAAATTGCCGGGTACTCACCAACAAAAGAAATTTACACACACCTTCGACAACCACACTCCACGCCTGGTTTTGCCAAGCCCCCCTCCTTTTGGGGGGGAGCGGGGTATTACTTTGGCTTCACGATATTCCTCTGTCTGTGTCCGCTTGCTTTTCCAAGTGTATCTCGTCATTCTAAGGCTCTCTTTACTACTCAGCATCAACGTCGACCGGTAGTCTACCCAGGAACTCGCCGCTTGACTTTTTACGCCAGTTATCGAAGCTTACGACATGCCTGTGGATATACCAGTACGTGAGGTCCAGAAGCGTTAAAGCCATGGCCTATCAGCGCAGTATCAGTGAAGTTCCGTCAAGCGGCTGCCTAAAAAACCCAGTGAAACGTTGAGTGCTGAGATACACGCTCCGCACAAGCTCTTTAAACTGACTACGATGGATTAAAGACCCGCTTCTCGGGCATCATTTTAGGACGAACTACAAGAGTGGCCTTAGGATAACATCACCCTTCCGCCCCCCCATTCACGTCATAGCCCGAAGATGGTCAGCGTGCCATGTACGACCCAGGGAGTTTTCACTTCCGGACCTTCGAAGTCCTGCCTAGTTTCTAGGTGGTTGGGGTATTCCACTGCGATAATCTCAATGAGACGCTGGACTGTGCGTGAGCAAGGATTTTCAATTGGCGGTTGTCTGAGATGGGAGTGCAGGTTATACTCTAGGAAAGGGGGGCCAATTAATCTGGGGAGTGATATGGGGGAGAGGGCAGTTGTTCCGGGGAGAGTGGCGGTCACAACTTTGCTGTGTGGGTTTTAATTTCGGGGCTTCGGGGTTGTCAGATTTGTGGGGTCTGCGGAGGTTTAAATTTGCGCGGAAGTGGCAGCGGAGGGGAAGACTGTGGCATTTGTCATATATATCATGACCGCCAGCGGTCGGCCGGCTTCTGTGTAATGCTTCGCTGGGCACCCCTTCGGGGTGAATATAATATGATTACAACAACAACAACAACAAAAGAAATTTAAGTGGCCCCTTAGCTATTGTTAGCAGGTCGCTATATCGGGAGTTTTTACTCCAAATAGATGTCACTAGGCTCAGGTATTTGTATATTATACATACAAGCCCGCCATGTGAAGAATTGTCACTTACTCAAACGAATGCCACCACACTTGAGACATTCACAAACACGTCAACAACTTTCCCATACTGATCGATGGCCTCTAAGAATAGCTTCAATCTGTTCACACTTTTGATCGTTTTTGTAGCCTTCTGATTTTCTTGAATATTTTCTATCACATCCTCAACATCCCAGAGAGAAGTGAATTAAAAATCGTTGACTTCATCAGCCGAGAGCGAAAGTTTGAACCTTGACAACGCCCGACTAAATGTGCTTGTAGTGGAGGCTCGGTTGTTAAGAGACATTTGAGAGGTCCTCTTGAAAGATTTGACTTGGTGGCTAGCGTTTAAATCCAGATACAAAGGATCCATCTGAAGCTGATGGCTTCGAGCAAAATGAGGGGTGGGTGCGGGGTATTCAATTCTCCAGGCAACCAGCATGCGGCTGAAATATGTATCAAATGGTTGGTTGTCAATACTCCGTTGCCTTCCTAACTACATACGCCAGTATTCATGTGTGAGCTACTCAAGTAGTTACCACCAAAAAATCCACAGCCCCAAATAAATTTCTAGTTTAGGTTACCGTATTCACTCGAACACGAGATTACGCCCCTGATTAGGTTAGAACCCTCGAGCCTCCAACAACACCACTCGCTAAATAATTCTGTTGCGGGTATTCTTGACTCATTAGCCAATGTAGGGCTTTCTAGGACCACTATTGATCGCAGAATCACTACGAATTTGCATGTGATACCAGTGCCTCTGCCGCTCACATACTAACGCGCATGTGGTGTTACAGGCACCAGCTTGAAGGGGTAACCTTCATGACTAATTTGGAGCATGGGAACTATTACAGCAGACATTATGGGAGCAAGAAATTTATCACGGCCAAACAGTGTGAGTGTTGATGTCGCCGTTATCAATGTGTGCTGCCCATTCCCTAACCTTGGTGTTATTGCAATAAAATCACAGGATCTAAACCTGAACTTTTGCCCGAGCCAACATATGGAGATATATTGGCGGATACAATGGGCCTAGGAAAATCACTAACTACTCTGGCCACGATACTTGGATCTTGGACACAGCAAGAAGCAATGTGATGCCAGGTGATAGATCACTATGTGCGCTATCTATATCTCTTGTTAATGGAATCAATCAAAAATATCCCGCAAAAACGACCTTGATAGTGATGCCATTATCGTGTATGTATATCTCCATTCTGTTGTGCACATTGACTTGGCTGACTATCGATACTGCTGATAAATTGGTTTGAAGAGATCAAAAAATATCACGGCCGTTCAATCCTCTATCCATAGACATAATATTAATCCGTATAGGCATGTGGCCAAGGGTTCAATTTCCGTCTATCGATATCATGGCCCCAACCAGATCGTGGATCCTATGAAACTTAAGGAATTCGACATTATCCTCACCACATATTCTACATTAACCTGTGATCACTCAAACAGCGATCCTCCACTGGAGAGCATTGGCATTTTCCGACTGATGCTTGATGAAGGTACGACTGATCGTCACCGCCATCGTCTGTTTCTAGCTTCTTGAGAGTCCCTTTAAGTGCATGTCATACGAAACCACCAAACGAAACAATTTGAAGCCATTTACAGCCTATCTGCAGGACGTCACTGGTGTCTCACAGGGACTCCCATCCAAAACAAACTCAATAACCTCCAATCCCTCCTCCGATTCCTCCGCCTTTCTCCTTTTGATGATGACAAAAGTTTTCATAAGTACATTTCCGGGTTACTCAAGGCCAACAACCTAAGTGGCCTACAAAACCTTCACAATCTATTGAGCTCCATTTGTCTACAGCGAATGACAGAGGTCCTACAGGCGCTTCCAGATATAATAGAGAAAATTCGCATCCTAGAACTATCACCTGAGGAACGGATTCGGTATAGCAATATTACTGAAACATCCCCAAAAGAGATTGGCTCTTTGGTCTGCGCAGGAAAGGCCTCAAGCGCGTACCAGTGCATCCTAAACCCCATTCTTCGACTTCATTTATTTTTGCAACCACTGTACATTTGATGTTGGAGCAATTAATCCGAATTTCAACTCAAGAAATCTCCCGGCTGTTATACATTCTTCCGCATTGATGAAGGTAGAAAATTCGACATGCAGTCTTTGTTTTGGTACGGTTGAAAATTCCACCCAACGCGTACAATGTCCAGTCACCGAGAACTCTGCTTCCTGCTTCCATACATGGTGCACCGAGTGTCTATCTCTCCATCAAAGTTGCCTAAACCTTGAACAGGATGGCAGTGGGGTCATAATATGTCCACTGTGTAGGAAGCCTGTGGCGGAAGAGACAAACATTGCCACACCAGAAGCAGACTCGGGCTGTGGATCTCCGGTAGACATGGATTACAGTTCCCAAACTAGGTTTTCTACAAAGATCTGGGCAGTTATAAATCGAATTAGTGTGACGACCGTGGATGGTAAAAGGTGGGTTCCAGCGCCCACGCCCCATGTTTGTGGACAACAATCTGATGTGGAACATGCAGTATTGTATTCTTCTACTAGACAAGGACATTGAACGTCTTAGGAAATGAGCTGTGGTCACATGGAATGACCTACGTACGACTCAGTTAATCGTTGAACGCTGCGTGTTGAAAAGATGTCACTGACAAGTTCCGCGATGACCCGGGAGTTAGAATACTCCTCATGACCACAGGTGCAGGCGCTGTGGGTTAAATCATCTCCGATAAAACCAAAGATAAAGACCTTTGCTATCAAGACCAAGTCTGGATCTGACTGTAGCAAATTATATTCACCTCCTTGAGCCCCAATGGAATCCCATGGTGGAGACACAAGCGGTAGGTCGGGCTCATAGATTAGGCCAGCAGAAGCCAGATATTGTTTTCTGCTACGTCACTACAGGAACAATTGAAGAGGTACTTTCGGCTACTCCGCGGAAGAAGACATTCTAACATATTGACTTAGACCGTTCAATCGCGCCGATTAATAAAACTTCAATTGGATGAGCTCACTCTGAATTCAGATGATGGAGCCAAAGCTCAGGTGTGAATCGCATCCAGGTATTACTACTGTTGGGAGCACTATTGGGCAGTATCTGACTTTGCTAGAGCTTGTGTGCTTTTAACGAAGTCTAAAAATGGGCGGATCAATTGAGCACAGTTTACAACTACGACCATTGAGCGTGGTTTGGGAGGCACCAGCGAGAAGAAGCGATTTGGGAAGGAATAAATCAAGAGGCCTGGAGTGTGAAAACATGTAAGATCTGGGACACAGCGTGAGTCTCGCCGCGGAAGTGGCCTTGTACCTTGAAATTTCTACGAAGTATTTCAGGAGATCCTGCAGCTCGAGGTTCAGTGGGTTGGATGCCGAGAACTGGAGCAGGAAACTTCAAACTTCCCACTACATAAGCTTTAGCCCTGCCAAGAGAAATGGCTTCTAAGCATATCACTAATCAGGTCCAGCTAGGAATAGGCAGATAATCAGCATTCTAGACGGCCAGGCGAATGATTCAGGGAGGTGAACGACGAGATACTACCTCGGGTCGGGGGCAGGTATCTGAGCTTTGGGAAAACTGAATGAGCATCTGTGAATGGAATTGCGAATTTAATGTACAGTTTATTACGCTGTGAACATAATGGATATAAGGTCATCTACCCTGAGATATATCGATATGCTCCGCCATCTTTTCTCCCAGTCATGCATTAGGTACAGCACAGATTGAGAATGAGATATCCCCGCCCCATGCCATCCCAACAGTCTAATTCAATTATCCGTAAACAACCCAATCAGATCAAGAGTGTATCAGTGTGAAAGCTAGGGAATTATTGAGTACATGAGATAGCGATGACGATTGACGTCAGAGACAAGAGACTGATGGATGCGATTAACTAGATGCGATTAGATAGCACTCGGTTAGATCCGCTCACGTGCTGAGTTGACGGTCAATGCATTGGGGTTCCTCATCATACATCACTCGACACTGCTATTCAGCCAGTTGTTACTGTAAGGTCTGGAATGAGGCCGCCGATACTGAGTCGCCGAGTAGGCTCATACACGTAGACTCATACATGCAGACTCACTCGCTACCCGCCACTCGCCACTCTATCATCTCCGCAGGATCTCCAGACTCTTCATGTATATAAAGGCATAGGCTCTCCCTTAGATAGTTCAAGAGACTTCGACTTCACCATAGAATGCAACACCAGCCAGACACGTATTTGTTCTAAGCCCCATCACATTTAACTTACCGTGGAGTCTCAGGAAGAGGGCTTACTTGCAAATAAGGCTCAACAGTAGCAATACCGCTAGTTTGGACCATTCTGTATAACAACGAGTCGACATCGGTGATAGCTTTCAGAAGTTTTCAACTAAAGATATCGGATGGACGATATATGAGCGTCTGATGTATATGTTTGGGCTTGCCGGTTGTTGTGTGACACACTTTGGAATAGGGTGCACGCCCCTTATTTGGAGTTTTTACGGTATCTTATCAATGTCATCTCCATTGTCCTATCGAAAATGTCACCCATTAGGCGTCGCTCCACCTGTGAATATTACTGCACTCCTCTAAACGCCGTACAGCAGTACATCACTCCCACACACTCTCTAGTGTCGTATATGTTCTGACCCATACGCCAAATATTTCCGTAGGCCTATGGGTCGACCCATATGCCAAATAGGAGGTTGGGGAGGAGGTTGGGAACAGCGATGAAAACCTCGCAGCCAATTTATCACAATCTTTAAGTTACCATCTCCATCTCTATCACCGCACCGTGACCCTATCCGTAACACGTTACACAATTTAAAATATCTACCTCCACTTCAAGTTCTGCCACTGCTGCCGCTGCAGGCTCTGCTCTTGCAGCATCTATCCTCGCTGAGGGCGAAGAAGAAGAAGCGGAAGATGAGAAGGAAGAGGAAGAGGAAGAGGAGGAGGAGGAGGAGGAGGAGGAGGAGGAAGCGGAAGATTAGTCATATGGTGTGAATGCTTGTACTCTAGGGTGTGTACTAGCCCGGGCCCCTGGCGGAGCAATGGAAACTTTTGTAATTGACTTCTTATTTTGGTTTTGAAAGCGCGAGAAATTCTTCTATGTCTGAACTTCCTTTTGTCTTATTCACGGTTCCCTAGAAGGGTTGTTGTAGAAAATAACAGTACCCTCTGGTTTGCATTTCGTCAACTTGGTGCACCGGTCGATGACCAACAGGTCAACTTGTTATACCAGTCGACCGTCCGGCCAATGGGTTGACCAGCACACCAAGTAGTCCTATTGACATATGGGTCGACCTATAGGCCTACGGAAATATTTGGCGTATGGGTCGGAACATATATGTATAAATGCGATAACTACAAAATCATCGGATGCACATACTCAGTCAACATTACTCAACGTCATAAGTTATAACCCCAAACTTGAGTGGTCGCCAAAACACCCAGAAATTGCCAGCGTATATCAAGTGTATTGGTTCCGCTGCGGAACCTAGAGGGTCACCTTTGTGATTGGTGTTTGAGTGCAGATAGAATGACAAAGTGTTCAGGAAAATTGTGAGTGTGCTTCATACAGAATTGAGCCGGAGAAGTTGCAGCTCCCTTTCTGGACATTTCGCCTTGTGTACTATTAGCTCGATCCCAACGTTTTCGCCAGTTGTAAACTTGACTCCTGAACTAGCGCTTACGAAAGAGAGGGGTTCCTTAAGCTAGCCTATCTCATTTGTTGTTTGCTTGCGTACTTGGAATACGCTAAATCTGTCCGTTGAGCGCGTGACATATTGTCCAATTTTCCATTACGGCCGTAATTAGAAGGTTGCCCATTCTTGTCCACGGGCACTTTCCCGCCCATCAACACATCAGTTGAATTTTCAATCAAGGCAGGTAGAAGTCTTGGTTAGACTAGGAAGTCAACCGAAGTTCAGGCCATCCATCGTTCAGGCAGTTATAACCGCTCTCCCTCGAGAACGGTAGGTGACCCTGAAATGATATCTTGTTCTTTATGCGGGTCCATCTTCGCATAACACTATCGCGTTCTCTTCTGGTTAGTAAATTACTGCTAGTCGAGTGCGTAGGAGGTCAAAATTCCACCAAAGTGCTGCCAGCGATGAAGCGGAGCCGAGAGTTGCTATTATGCAGCACATGCTTCTAGCGACAAATACTGTGCTATTTGAAACTTTGATCTGTAAATCTGGTTCGCTCTGATGGCTCACAGCGATTAGGAGTACGTGCAGGTGGGTATATACTCACTTTCGTATACCCGGTAGTCTCGTGGTGATTTCAGGTGCTTGCGTCATTCACCGAGCGAGAGAATGAAGACCATTTTACCCCTATCAGTCAAGTCATACCAGGTATACCAACTCTAATATCAGAAGCAGTTCCACACTCTCAAGCTTTTGACCAGCAGATCCAAGCCTAACCCTGAAGTGATGTCGCATGATCTCGGATGTGACAAGGTATAGCAAAGTTTCAGTTAGCGTATAGTTTAAAGTAATTCCCGACGCCTTGTCGGGCGGGTTGTCTTTACCCTAAACATACATTGCCATCGATGCATCTTTGAACTTTTCAATTCTCTTCATCCTTCGGTTTGGTGCATACTCTCTCTTAGTGAAGATTAGGTAGAGAGAGGCAGGGAGATCAAGTCTATGGCCGACCAAAGAATGGGGATTGTGCAGACATGGGTATCACTCAGTTTACAGTAGCCTCAAAGTATAGTACAGGCAAGGTTCCGAGACTATAGAAGTTTTGGTATGTCCTCTGCTAGAGTGCCGAGTATCTAGATACCCATAGAGGCACATTTTATTGATAACGTCTTATATGTAACTTACAGCAGCGGTACACCCTTACGGCAGGTTGGCTGACGCCAAGCCACTGCACTGTACTTAAGGGGGAGGTAGGGGGGTTATGCAGCTAAGGAACGCTTAGTGTTTTCGCTTAATAGCTAGAAAAGGATAAGGTGCCGGGATATGAATTGTTGGAAACACTCTAGTTCTGACAAAAGCACGATCTTTTGAGCGGCGCAATAGATACGACCACGAGAGCAAGGTGGACGTCAAAATAAGCAGGGCAGAATTGCAACAAGGGCTATCGCTGCAAGGGGCAGCGTGAATTGAAGACGTGCGATGTTTTTTCTTGCCATGGTGAAGGATGAGGTGAGATTTGATGAAGGATGCTCATTGTCTAGAACCTGTATTAATTATGTTGGGTTAGAAAAGGCATGCCGTGGTCGGACACAAACCAAACAAGCCTTGGAGCCCAGTCATCTATAACCCTATTGCTGCGCCCCATCGCCAGCACCGAACCTGGGTTCGGGGATCCCGGACTTTCCACATTAAACACAATCCATGCGGGACTGGTCCGACCCTAGATACTAGTTGGCGGAATTATTCTGTGCGCTGATCTGATCCGCGTTATCCACGATGAGAGATCATTTAATGAGTTCCGCGTCTATATAACTATGGGGCGCCTTAACATGGAGCTGTTCAGTTGGGCGGATGCCCATATGCGAGATTGCTGCTTTTAGTCTAGTGGTCAGCATTCCCAAATCTAAGGCTTGTCATGCCCTATTTGCCTCTGTGGGCAAACAGCCCATCTGAGAATGTAGCGTTCCGTAAATAGCAGTCCGCTTATGGGTAAGGCTCCATAGGCGATAGCGACGCAATAAGGCGGCAGTGAATTTTGTGAGCGCGCTTCGAAGGTATTAGTATTTCTCAAGTCAGTTAGTGCAAGCCACTTCCCCGCCTCCCGTAGGCGATTTTTGCCCTGCTCTCAGGCCTTACAGCTACAGGCCTCGGTTCGCGATCTCACCACTCCTAGTCGCCCTTGCTATGCACACCCCTTCTTCATTTCCCTACCACAGATTGAGGATTCCAAAGTGTACGATCATATCGAGTGAGCGCACGTGCACTGCTGCCGGAAAATAATTTGGCAAGAGTCCACGCGTCGGCCCAACGACGGCACGTCGAGTGCACAGCACACACAAGCCAGTTGTGGATATATTGCGTTTTGTATCGTAGGAACCCCGCTCTACTGTGCGCTCGCTGATGACAGCTCAATGTTACAGTGCAGGCAGCACTTCCAAACCGCCTGCGCAAACTGTATTCACCTGCCACGATCACAAACAGCATCCAAATGGCCAGAATATTGCATCTACCAAGCACTTGCAGAAGACCCTTACGTTTTCGGCTTTACAAGGTATTGGGTGGTTGTTGAGTTATCAAAATTCGCTTAATAGCGTGACTTCGCGATGAAAAGGACAAGCTACATAGAGGCGGATAATTGTCCGACCAGGAAGGTGCGGCGCCTGAAACGAAAGGATGGTTGTGGCATACCACCTCAGGTGCTCCGCATCATATCTATAAGACGCCGCCTTTCTCAGGATGATGTTGGTTCTTGTTCGTTATCCACCGCATTCCTTCGTTTGTTTGTTCGCTCGTTTTTTGAGATTCCTATCATTCATTTTAAGTCCAGCAAGTCTGTGACGATATACGTCGTATATATCCTGTCCTTTTCAAAATGGTCTCTTTCGTATTTCTCGCCGCCATACTCTCAGCCCTTCCTGCAGCTCTTGCACAGAGGGTCATTGGAACAGCCCCCGGATTCGCCGCAGGAACTACCGGTGGTGGCGATGCTGTCCCGCAGTCACCAACTTCACTCGACCAGTACCCCTCCCACTCCCACTCCCAACCACACACCCACCATTCTAACTTCGCAGTCTCAAATCTTTGCTCGCCGATTCGACTCCTCGCGTAATTGTCCTCGAAAAGGTATATTTCCACCTCTCCACCTCTCCATCCTGTCTAACGTCTGCAACAGGAGTACAGTTTCATTGGATACTCTGGCAAGACCACCGCAACCGGCTGCCGCCCCACCAGCAACACCTGCCCGAACAACGGCGGACAGGACGCAATCAACGCGAATAACTGGTGCTCCGCCTCAGCCCCTAAAGTTCAAGTCACCTACGACAAAGCCGGAACCGTACCCCTCGCCGTCGGCAGCAACAAGAGCATTGTTGGTATCGGCGGTGCCGGCGTCCTCCGTGGTGTGGGTCTGCGCCTCGCAAACGGCGCCACAAATGTGATTATCCAGAACATCCACATCACGGATCTCAACCCGCAATACATTTGGGGAGGTGACGCGATCACGCTCGTAGGCACCGACAAGGTCTGGATCGACCACTGCAAATTCTCGCTTATTGGCCGACAAATGCTGGTAACTGGATATGTCGCTGCCGGCCGCGTCTCTATCACTAACAACGAGTACGACGGGACTACATCCTGGTCTGCGACTTGCAATAATGAACATTACTGGACTCTGCTGTTCTACGGTGCAAAGGACAAGGTTACTCTCCAAGGGAACTATATTCACAATGTCTCTGGCCGTGCTCCCAGAATCGGCGGAAATGGGGATACCACCATGCATGCCGTCAACAACTACTTCTCCAATATCGGCGGACACTCATTCGACGTTGCGGAGGGCGGCAAGGTGTTGATGGAAGGTAACGTGTGGGAGAACGTGAAGACGCCCATCACCGCTGCGACACCGAACGAAGGTGGTGCGGTCTACAACAAAGCTGGCCCTGGATGCCAGAGCGCCATCGGCCGCAGCTGCGAGGCGAATGTACTTATCTCCTGCGGGGATTTCCCGGGTTACGCCGACTCTGCGGTTCTAAATGCGTTTTCGGGGGCAACAGTGGTCTCCGCCATTCCGGCCACTAGTGTCAAGGCACACGTTATGGCGAATGCGGGTGTGGGGAAGCTTGGAACGTCGTGAGGAATTTCGGTGGTTGTAAGAGGTGCAATTGGGGGGGGGGGGCAATGACAGGTTCATGGCGGTTATAGAATAGTTATAAAGATTGCATTTGGTGGAGTTATGCACGGATTGAAATGGTTGTCCTAGAGCACGATGTAATTCTATCATAATATGCGGCTTATGCAATATTTCCATGGGGTTACTTAGCTACTCTATGTACTGACTAATTTGCATCATGCCTAAAGTATGGTCTAAATCGTCCCTTTGTTATTCGCCAACACATGTAAAAAACGCACCTAGAAATTTTTGTTCGAGCACCATCTATGTTGGCTGGTGATAACCACGTTTCCTCTTTTAAAAACTTTAGTCGTTGTGGTTGTAGTTAGGTTCAAAGAAGGATTTAGCTCCGATTTTAGGAAAAGCAAAAACTTCAGCCCCATGAGGTATAATGGCTAAAGCATGCTTACTCTAGCTTATGGGAGCCTTGTTTCATGATACTATGACAGTCGCTGATAGTGGGGTTGCGTTTGAGGGAAATTTGTCTTCTGCGGGATACGTAACAGGTACCCAACGTGCAACTTCGATGAGCGAGGTTGGAGACCCTAGTCAGAAATTTAATGATTTTCTTATAATTGTCAGCTAATATTGCTTACGTCTCTAGAATGTTCGTCACTCGCAAACTCGCTTCAAGTTCTCTCCTGGGCGGAGACAGACAGCTAGTCTACAAGGAAATGTATACAATATAACTACTGCCACGAAGCGACACTGCGTAGTTCTTCTGTATCTCCCAATTGTACTGGCTGTCGATACTTCGAAGACTGCGAATCTGTATACGTATTTGGGCCCGGTACGGAAAAACGGAACTCCCAAACCCCTGCTCTCTTACATCGATATTTCTACACCGTACATAAGTACTATGGTCCGTATCGTTATCAGATCCACACCATTATATAACAATGTGAGCTAGATAGAACTCCGCCGGGAATGGCTTGGTGCTTGGAATCCGCTGGATGTAGCGTAAACTTGTTAAGAGGAGTCTGTAGATTTCACACACTTTACTTATCGCTCAAGAACTGACAGTGATGGTAGGGGCTTGTTCTATCTCATACTGTCCGCTCATATAGATGCTGTCGTCCCATGATATCCTAGCCATTGATAGGCGCCTCAACGTGCTACACCCAGCGTACCGAATTCACAACCCCGCATGGAAGCTCTGTGGAAATTAAGGGAGGGCTTTCGCTTCGTTCTGACGTTAGTTACACTGTTATCTACCTCTAGTTGTGTGCAGTTAGGGTAAGTGCACAACATTGCAATTGCCGCTGGTATATTCCCTGCTGTTTTGGTGTGGGGTAAGGTAAAAGGTGTTTACAGATCACCTATATCCAACAGGAAATTCCGTGGATATGTTGTTCGTAGCACGGAGTTATTTAAACATGATGCACTGTATATGTAGAAAACACAATTCTTTGGACGTCACGATGTCAGAGAGCAAGTACTTATTGTAGGTGTTTCTTCAGCTACCATGATGTCTGAATGTTCTTTTATCCGAGATTTTTAGCGCATCACACTTCATCAGCTAGAATTTGGAGAACTCAAAGCAGTACTGAGCCTGCCTTGGACTGTGCCTTATAATTCACCATGAGTTAGTCTTAAGTTCTGCCTCGTTTTTGGACCTTGTGGTCGTAGAGAAGAACTACAAATAACTGCTCGCCAATATAACCGGCTGGGCTATCTGGATCACTGATCGAAGATTACCCCCGATTCCCATGCGATTCAAATTAGATACGCTAAATATCTCCTATACTAGGTAATAATTATCATCTTACTGTAGAAGTTTCAGTGCTGACATGCCCCGTGTAAGTAGGATACAGAGTCTGTTGTCCGGGAAGGAGACTTGGAAGTGAAAGATATCGATGACTGGATACCTAGAGAGGTACATATCCCTGGGGATTTTTGTCTAAAGATTTCTGCTCGCCCTCTTGTATTAAGAATTATTACAAGAAGCTACAAGCTACTGCCTACTTAGTGGGAGGTTTTCGGCTTATGTGTGTCTCTGTCATGCGCGTGTCGACATGTCAACACCGATTGAAATATTGTAGTGTATGTAAGACTCCGAATACATCCGATTTGAAAAATAGCTTTGGGAACAAGATCCCCTTCTCTCAGCCAACTTTCAAGAGATTGGTCATAGAATTCAACCTCCCGAAGCCATTCCTTGAGCTTATAGCGAAGTCTGTGAGCGGAGTCTTCGCAAAGTTTCAGAGTGATGATAATGAAATTCCTGGAACAGGTAATCCTCATTGAACCGGTTAAATCAATTTGTCACTAAGCAAGCATAGGGTTGTAATCTAAACCCCTGACTGCTCCATCTTCGCAATGGCACCGAAAATGACGTTGGTTCTGATTCGGACGACTTAACAACTACAGTACAGGCTTGTTGCATCATTGCGCCCTCCACAAGAAAGTTGCAATGTGTTGACACGCGGGTGTTGCAGTGTGCGTGGAGAACTCGTCAATCGTCTAAGTTTAAAACAGCGAGAAGAGAAAAAGAGAAAGCTTAAGTACACGATGTCGAGATAACTATACTGAGAATGGCAACTCACGTAATAGCCAAGCAATCACACGATGCCAGTGGATGATCTCGGGCGAAAGCCCAGTATTCCGTCAACACAAGCGGTTTCTTAAATTAATACATGCCGAGGCTGACCGCGCTTCCGACCTGTGGTATCTCTGTACCACGTTTCTCAAAGCGCATCATCGACTGGTGGGGGGTTTTCGCCAGGATTTGATCAAGATCATGCACAATATTGGAGGGAAGATGAATGCCCCTGACCGAGAGATACGAAAGGGCAAGGAGGGGAGAGTTGAAGTTGATACGGTGATCTCAGATATCAAATATTGCTGGTTTTTGCTGGGAGCAACGAAGTCTATTAGGTAGCTACGATCAGGCTGACTGACATTGTTTGCTTAACTTGGGCCTATTGGTCTTAGTCTCATAGATACAAGATAGAGATGAGACTAAGGATATTGAAGTTAGTAAGAGACAAGCGATTGAATGGGACGGACTACGATAGAGATGTAAGCGTTTTGGTCACTCGGAGAAAGTGAAATTTTCAAGGGATTAATGGAAAAGTTAATTCCACTTCTACTGGCTGAATAGCAAGGAGTGTGATTTCATCGAATTAACGACTCTTACAATCCTATATGGTCCAATGAATCTGAGTATCGAGTAATCACTATTTGTCACTCGCTTGGAATTCCGTTTAGAATGTTGAAATGTACTGATTGCTAGAAGCTTGTATTCTTAAGTACAGGTACATTCGTGCTCTTATATATACGGTATTCGGAGTATGTCTT
>Ga0307512_10003362_pt1 | contig 18730 bp, 23 predicted proteins | sample 14_EM_MG_FD_200267 | JGI IMG/M metagenome (GOLD analysis project Ga0307512, IMG submission 200267) | Populus trichocarpa ectomycorrhiza microbial communities from riparian zone in the Pacific Northwest, United States - 14_EM | ecosystem: Host-associated > Plants > Roots > Unclassified | place... | reverse complement strand
CGGTCGAATGTCGACATAATCAAGGGAGGGTGTTGGGTGGACCTTGTGCCCAGCACAGTTACATTGATCCACTTCACTGTTGACAACTAAATACTTAAGCTTTGGGAGGTATGGGAGGGCGGCTGGGCAGCCAATCAGGCTGCCAACGGCAGCGCCGGTGATGGCCACGAGGTTGGGGGCGGCCTCGAGCAACTTGCGAAGTTCTGGGCGGCTAAAGAGGACGAAAGGATAGTGGTGCAGGTATAGCTTGCGCAGGGACGTTGCACAGATTTGGGTGACCGTGGCCGCGAAATCCTTGCCATAATATGGTGTGGGAAGGCCCCACATCTCGCGGATGAATATCGAGATGGAGAGGATTTGGAGACGAGGGAGGCAACGGGCCAATCGGCCAAGGTTTCCGAAACGCCGCACTACTCTATGCTCGAAAAGATCGGTCTCGTTCTCAGGTGCGGGGGAATCGGATAGTGCGATTATCAAGTGGCGTGTGAGGGATCCGAGGGGCGCGGTCCTACCGAGGACAACCGGCGTTGTTTGCGATTGTTCTAGGGTGTGCAACAACGCACTCACGCGGGTGGAATCGATGATGGCTAGACACCGGTACAGTCTTGGGGTACAGATCGTGTTCCATTGTTTGCAGACGAGGGAGAGTGAGTATAGAGATCGGGTGGATAGCTTTATGTCTGGCAAGGGGAGGGCATGCTCAGGGTAAATTGGATATTGGGGGGATAATGCGTTGGTGACATCGGGAAAGGCGCCAGCCAATTCGAGGATATATTCGAGGATTTCGACGGGTAACGAGAGTGTCATCTCGACGATGGGAACGGGGGTCAACACGTGTTGTCGGAAAAGAATGAGGGCAGAGCGGCTCGTTGACTTGTATCATTCAAAGCTGAAGAAATTTACGTTCACTGATAAGGTCCGGGTCAACAGTCCCTTGCCTGGAGCGAGTCTATCCCGTGTGCCGCACGAGACACGCAAAACACGGCTTGAAATGCGCTCACCGGTGCACCACTCTCCAGGAGTGCTCCAGGCCACATTTTTCCCAAGTGCGCCCCTCTTTCCCCCGCTATCGCCGCATGGCACAAGCCCTGGCCGAGGACGACAGCGGCAACACCATCCGTCCCCGTCCGCCTTCTGATCCCCAAGTCTCCTACACCAAAATTGCGCCCGCTTCCGCTCTCGCATCATTCACGACCCAGCCACAACACTGGCTCGATGAGGAGGATACCTACAATCATTATGGTGATGACGAGCAAGAGTACAGCCCCGACGACACCGACTGTGACTACGAACGCGAACATAGCGCCACCCCTCCTCCCGCACAGCAGCAGCAGCAGCAGCAGCAACAACAACCCATCCACCAGATGCCACCACACCAGCAGCAGCGGCCACCACCACTACAACCACAACAACCGCAGCCCACCTCAGCGCCGAGCCCGTTCGTCGCCGCCCACGTACACTTCCACTCGCGAGTGCGCATCACGAGCGGTCTTCGCCGCTCGCGTGGGGCGACGACACACGCACCACTCGGCGACTCCTCCGACTCTGACTCGCCCTCCTCCTCGATCTCTGCGCCGCTGCGTTTCCGCTCCCGCGACACGATGCCGCGCGCGCCGCTCACCGAGCGCGTGTCCCGCCTCGCCACGCAAGCACTGCAGAGGCGCAGGGCTGTCGCGGCCATGGCTCGGCTACGGGCGAGGGACTGCGAGTACGCGCCGCTCATCGGCGCGGGTGTGCCCGTTACGTACGGTGCAGCAGCTCGATACGGGGTCTCCGTGAACCATCATCGTGCTAATGGGGTCAGAGACCAATCGCACGGTGAGGACGACTCTGCTGCATTCGGAGAATGGCCATGGCGAGCGTTGAATCGACATGTGAGTGACTGTTGCTTCTCGCACAGGGGTTCCAGCTTATGATCGTTCAGTGGTGGAGGTGGCAGATCGAATCAACTTTGTGTTGCTGTTGTTCCGATGGGTCAGATGCTGGTGGATGACTGAGACATATACCTATACCGTACGCTGTAGATTCATGTCGTATCCCCAGCAGTCCGGTCAGTGAAGCCCACCGTGTTCCATCCATCACACAGGTTGTTATGTTATATTATACTGATGTATTTATATCTTTCCATTGATGTAACCAGAACTGTATCACTTGAACGTGCAGGATACCTCTATCACATATACTGTATACACGGATTGAATCCGCAGGATCACATACACGAATTTTGATGATTGGCCGCTATTTCCGGGTCGGAAGGATCATCGTCGGTGGCAACGTAGTGACTGGTGGGAGTAGTGATGAAGCGGACTTTCTCGCGTTCTGGATGAGTAATTCATCCATGATGACAAGCGCCGCCATAGCCTCCACAATGGGTACGGCGCGGGGAACAACACAGGGATCATGTCGGCCACGAGCGGCGAGCGTGCCTGGTGTTCCATCATACTGGGCTGTTTCCTGCGACTGAGAGATGGTCGCAGGGGATTTGAAACCAATCCTGGATAAAAAGCTGTCAATCCCCTTGTCCTGCCCGGAATGAAGCCGGAAATGCATTATTTACCGGAAGTAGATGTCCTCGCCATTGGTTATCCCACCTTGCACCCCACCGCTCCAATTGGTTGTCGTACCAAGGTTGCCGTCCTCCTTGCTTACGAAGGTGTCATTGTGCTTGCTCCCAGGGACCTCCGTCCCACGGAAGCCCGAGCCAATTTCGAAAGCCTTCGTCGCTGGGATGGAGAGCATTGCATGTCCGAGCTTGGCTTCGAACTTGTCAAAGACGGGTTCGCCAAGCCCAGTAGGAACATTGCGAATGACGCAAGTAACCACCCCACCTATCGAGTCCTGGGCATCTTTGGCCCGGATGATGCGCTAATGTGCGTGACAACGAATGGACGTTCACATAATGTAACCCGAAAAGCGAGGAAATAAAGAACGTGAAACGTACCTTAGTCATACGTTCTGATGTTTCAGGATGCGGGCAGCGGGTCGGGAATTTATCTACCTCCTCCCGTGTCACAGTCGCGAGCAAGTTGCGAAACTCGGGCGAGAGTGCATCCTCGATTTCGTCATCGTCTTCGTCCACCCCCTTGGAGGGAGATGCGATGGACGAGGGCAAGCGGACCTTTCCAACTGACGAGACAAAAGCGACGATCTCGATGCCGTGAGCCTGTTTGAGATACTTCTCAGCTATGGCTCCGGCGGCAACGCGGCCTAAGCAACCACAAAATAAGACTAGGCCCGTAACTGGGTAAAAACACAGTGAATTGCTGACCAATCGTCTCGCGGGCGCTGCTCCTGCCACCCCCGCTGCTTGCTTTGATACCGTACTTTTGGAGGTAAGTGTAGTCGGCATGGCTCGGGCGTGGGTACAAATCTGTTTCTGAATAATCCTTCGGGCGTTGGTCCTCGTTTTTGACGAGAAGGCCAATGGGAGTGCCAAGGGTGACACCGAGTTCGATACCTGATTGAAGGTGGACAAGGTCCTTCTCATCGCGCTATTTTAATCCCAAGATGAATTAGACGTCAAGAATTAAAAGACAAGGTTGTATCCGACCGGTGTGGTTAAGTTGCTTTGCCCTGGCCTGCGACGACTGAGCTGAGTCTGGACATCTTGGGCAGAAAGATGCAGCCCCTGGTGATCATCTGTGATCAAGATAGATCGTGAGACAGCGACTGATGCACTTACGGGAGGACAGCCATCGATGATTGCGCCCACAGAGGCACAATGACTCTCGCCATAGGTGGTGACACGGAACAGAGTACCAAAGGTCGACATGATAGAAAGAGAGAGGATGAGCACCGGTGGGCGGGCAGAGCGATCGTACTTATGAACGGTGTGAGGCCGAGAAATGACCAAGGCTGACCGCGATGGACGGATGTTTCAAACTGATTCGTCCGATGTGATTATGTACACCAATCCATCGCTTTCTGTCTTTTTTTCAAAGTACAGCATTCACCGTGCAGCAATACAAGTACAGACTGCAGATATGATATGATATGATATGTTATCTCTCGGCAGGGGTTAATTGGGTGTTACTGTATCTCCCACGATGGGTGGCTCGGTAATGTAATGTGACTCTACAAGTTGACCACCATGTCCATGCCCGTCCCCACATCGATTCCTAGTCCCCCGAGATCAGCGAGGCCGCTTGTAGCGCGGAAACAACCAAATGATCAGGCGTGGTTCTCCAGCAACACCACCCCGGTCACCTCGGTCAAGAGACAAGCGATGGAGCGAATAGAAGGCGAACCGCGCAACAAGAGAAAAAAGGTGGTGGAGCCCACGCTGCAAACCACTTCACAACTCGGGCGTAGGGTGGAAAAGCCGCAAGAAAGGCAGAATGACGAACTACCTGTGGTAAGTGTTGTGCTCTCGTGTGCTGCACATGAAGGCCGTGTGTCCCCAAGGGGCACAAATCCCGCCGAATCACCACCATCTGTCATCTCGACAAGGGGCGACATTTGCCGCCGTACTTTTTTTTCATGATGCAGAATCTGATCATCGTCCCCCTGAACAGATGGATTTCTCGACCTTACCGGCCGAAGCCTTGCACCGGTATCTCGCTCAATACGACCTCATCCCTGCAGTACATCCATCACCGCTAAGTGCGCATGATCCTCCGGCGCCGCCCTCGCTATTAGAACCAAATTGGGCCTCATCACGTGGGGCAAGTCCGCCTGCCGTAATGATGACTGTCGCTAATCGACCACGCCGCGAGCCGAGGGAACAAAATCGTCGTCGGAGTTCACGATTGTTGGAAGAGGAGGGCAGGGTACGTACGCCAGTGTTGGCTGATGTCGCAGAGGTGCAGAGCGTCTTGGCCAACATTGCACAGCGACATTTTGAGAGTCAAGTTGTCAAGGAGGTTGACAGCCTGGCGTCATTTATGTGCGCTGTCAAAGGAAGAGGTGCGTGTGCTCTACTTGGTTTCTATGCAGATGAACTGCCGTCCCTCTGATCTGACCATGCTATATTTAACACACGGCAACAAGTAACAGTTGCTTTCCCGGGCGCCGTGATCTGATTTTAAATTCGCTTTTTTTTAAATCACGATGGGAAGAAATACAACGCACGAGCCTAATCCGGTTTCCCTAGCGACTCCCGACGTACTCACCTCAGTACACTTATAAGCCTCCGCTTCTCCACTTTCCTTTTCTTTCCCCAGTTTCCACCACCTTCCTTCATTTCTCGATTCAGCAGCAGCGCTGCTCCCTTCCCCCCTGTGAGCCTCCATCGCACTCTGGTCTGGACCGTCCTCTTACTGATATCCTCTATAGGTCCAGGGTCCTCCGCCTACTTGCCCATTCGTGACTTCTGTGAAGCCTTTCGTTTTCCTCTCTTTTAAAAATTTCTTTATCTCTACGCACCACACAACGCAATGAAGTTCTCGGCTCTGTTCACATCTTTTGTTCTTCTCGTTCCTTTGTTCGCCGGCGAGGCCCTCGGTCAGGGAAACAGGAACAAGGGCGGCAATCGCGGCGGAGGTGGCAACCAGGGCAAAGGCGCTACCGGTGCCAGCTCTAGTGTAGCAGCCGCCAGTAGTACTGTCGCTACTAGCGCAGCAGCTGCCAGCAGTAGCGGCGCTGTTCTCGCCGATGCGGGCAACAACAACAACAACAATGGAGATCCCCAAACGTCGTTGAGTGCGTACTATTCCGCTCTTCCTCAGCGATGGCGCAGATTTTGATTCCTCTCCGATTAGCTCTCGATCCGAAGGTCATTGCGGCTGGTTTCGAGTCGGACGGCCAAGAGACACCCACCGCTGGTCAGGTTGCTTCCCTCACCTCGAGCAACAACTTCATCAATTTCTGCCTTACCGTTGGTGACAAGCCCATCACGAATGGCAAGCAGATCAAGACAGGTTCTTGCAACCCTGCACCTATGGGTGTTATCGCCGCAACGACCAACATGCCATCATCGAAGTTTGTGTCACCCATAAACGGTCAGGACTTCCCCGCCAACACCGCTTTCGACATCAAAATGGCGATCAACAACCTTGAAACCGGCAATTTCGTCAACGCTCAGGCCAACTACTATGCCGCTCCTCAACAAGTCAACGGCCAAGGTACCATCATCGGCCATACACATTTCACCGTTCAGGATGTTGGCTCCTTCACTTCGACGACACCGTTAGATCCCAATGTCTTTGCGTTTTTCAAGGGGGTCAATGGTGCCGCACAAGGTGGTGTCCTCACCGAGAGTGTCACGGCTGGTCTCCCTGCTGGTTCATATCGCGTCTGCTCAATGAACACTGATGCGAACCATACACCCTGTCTTGTTGCTGTTGCCCAACACGGTTTCCTTGATGACTGCGTTTACGTGAGTGGCACACTTTCAATGTGCCTCGTTTTTCGTCTAATTTGTGCCTAGTTCACCGTCGGTGGTGCCGGGAACAACAACCCCTTCGCCGGCAACGGCAACGGCGCTGGAGACGGCGCCGGAGCTGGTAATGGCGCAGGTGCTGGAGACGGTGCCGGAGCTGGTAACGGTGCAGGTAATGCTCCCCCTGCAGCCTCTTCCGCTGCTGCGGCTTCATCTGCTGCTCCCCCTGCGGCCTCTTCCGCTGCTGCGGCTTCATCTGCTGCTGCTCCTGCAGCCTCGAGTGCAGCGGCTGGTAACGGTGGAAAGGGCGGGAGGGGTGGTCGTGGCGGGAGAGGCGGACGAGGTGGACGAGGGCGCAATAACGGCCGCTTTGCGCGTGAAGACTGAAATGTGGGACGTCCGCGAGACAGTTAGACACCACGCGGGATGTTGCTCCCTTTCGTTCTCGTGAATCTTGCTATTGGCAGCTGTTGTACATTACTATACCATTGCGTTGCGTAGAGTATAGGCCTGGTTGGCTTCATCGCAATTCAAGTATTGGGCAGGTTTGGATCCTTGATCTGATCGACGGGTGATTTGTTGTTCCAAGAAAGTTGCCAAGCAGCCAAGAGTGCGTTGTTGTGAGGAAGGCCGTGAACCCCTGCTGCGGGTCGCACTGCACTGTATCCTTGGCGCTCGTATGTCGCGCTCACACTGATGGGCGCAACCGTGACCCCCATTATTCCAGGTTCCAGGTGGGTCGGCCGTGCCTACCCTCCCCCCTTTGCCATCAACCCTTTCTTTTCTTTCTTAAGTCGGTTTTTCTTTCTCTGTTGTTATACTGATGATGCTGCCCCGATTCTCTCTCCTTCGTCATCCACATGTGCTGGTCACGGTCTTTCTCATAATATCCTTCACGACCTTCACAGCAGGTAAAGAAAGCCCCACACGGCAACAGAGTCCTTTTTTTCTTGCCCTATCCAGTGGGTTGACTTTCGTTGTTTACTTCTAGCTTCGAGAGCGCAACGTCCCTTGAAACGCATACACCACCCGACTACCTTAGCTATCGAAATCTACCCCCGACCCCAGCATCCTTCAGCACCACATTATGCCCGTGGCATATCCCCAGATTCAACCGCCTTACACCATACTGACTCCTTCCGACTGACACTCTCCGCCTTTGGCGAAACCTTTTACCTCCACCTCCGCCCAAATGATCACCTCGTACACCCATCTGCGCGCATAGTCTACTATGACACCAACCCGGACGGCCAGAGCGTCGTCTCGCACACGGAACCCCTCCTCTCGTCCTCCGTCCGAGCATACTGGGGCGAGGTCGTCCCGGAACACATTTCAGGAGAGCGCATGCGTACCGATGCCGCCCGCGCTCCTTCCAACCCCGGCGACTCCCTCGGCTGGGCACGCATCACCGTGCACGACCAGGGCGACGCGCAAACAGGTCGCCCGCCCGTCTTCGAGGGTGCATTCTCCGTTCGTGGCGTCACGCACCACGTCGCAACCCGCGACAGCTACCTTCGCAACCGCGGCGCCCTTGACCCACATCCCCACCCACAGACGCCCTCTGCGCAGCAGAGTGGCAGTAGCAGTAGCAGCCTAGTCGAGTTTGACGGGGCCCTTGTGATCTGGCGCGATTCGGACCTCATGGATCTGTCCGAGGAACGTGCGGCGCGTGAGCAGCGGCGGTCGTGGTCGCCTTCTGATCTCGAACCCGACATCGACATCGACACTGAGCCTGCACGATGCGCCTTAGACGCCTTGCCGTGGAACTCGGACCCATTATCGAATCCTGTGCTGAGACGCCCATCAAGCACCGGCTCGTGGTACGGCCCATTCGGGCTCTTGGGTGGTGTTGGGCAGTTGGGGGGGCTCTTGGAGAAGAGGGATGATATAGCTGGATCCGGATCGACTACCAAGTAAGCGATAATCATTGCGGTGTGACTTCTCGTCGGCTGGGCTTCTTATTTCGACGACCTTCTTCACAGTTTCGCGGACACCATCGGATCAACAGACGGCTGCGCCAAGGAGCAGAAAGTGGTACGTGAGGGATGGGATGCCCTTATCCTCGTTTTGGGATTTCGACCGCGGCCCTCACACTGTTCAGATTTATATGGGTGTCGCAGCCGACTGCGAATACGTCAACCATTATGGGTCACAATCCAATGCAACACAGCAGATCCTGACCATATGGAACACCGCGAGTGTTTTATACAAAGTAAGAGAAAGAGACTTTTCCTTTGCCTCGTCACCCAGTCCTCACAGTGACTAGCAAACGTTCAACGTCAGCCTCGGGATCGTCGAGCTTCAGATTCAGAACACTACGTAAGCCCGACCCCATTATTGTGGGGTTACAACCTCCCTTACGTGACATCATCAGATGCCCGACGGTGGCAGACCGTGATGTCCCCTGGAACGTCAACTGCAGCACTCCGAATGTCGACTTGGACACCCGACTCTCACTCTTCTCTCAATGGCGCGGTAATAAAGGCAATGATGGTGCTGGACTTTGGCACTTGATGAGCGACTGCCCAACTGGTTCTGAAGTTGGGATCGCATGGCTTGGAACACTGTGCCAGGTTAACGCAACAAACGCTGGTTCCACCTTTGTCTCAGGCACAGGGGTGTCGACAGCAGGGTTGACGGAATGGCAAATTATCTCTCATGAAATGGGTCACAACTTTGGGGCCATCGTGCGTCTACATTTCCTCTTGATAACGATGTTTCCTCTGACGAATGCACGCATTGCGGCCGATTTTTTTTTTTAGCACGACGTACGTATCATATCGAACCACTCCCGGTTGACGATTGTTGACACATAGGGTCCATAGTGTACAGATGGATGCAACAATACGAGTGCTTGTTGCCCGCTGACCACCAGTACATGCGATGCTGATGGCAGGTTTTTGATGAGCCCAGTTGCGATGAGCGGAGAGATGAACTTCTCCCAATGTTCGATCGGGAACATCTGTACGCACTCGTATTTTCACCTCTCTAGCCCCGCCCTTACTAATCCTCTGCCAGGTTCGCTGATGACGACCACAACTAGCGGCAGAGTGGATACCAGCTGTCTCTCTGATCCGGACCCGAGTCGCCAGGTGTTCTCGCTCCAGATGTGTGGAAACGGCATTGTGGAAAGTGGAGAGGACTGCGATCCAGGGAAAGGCTCCAACTCGACGTGTTGCGACCCCGACACTTGCAAATTCCGCGGTACTGCCGTGTGTGACCCCAGCAGCTCGCCGTGTTGCACAGCGCAATGTCAGTTCGCACCGGCGACACAGGTCTGTCGAGCAGCCCAAGACCCGACTTGCGACACGGCGGAGATGTGTACTGGGAACTCGTCTGCCTGCCCCCCAGATATCTTTGCGCCGAATGGGGGGAGCTGTGGTTCCAATGGCCTGGCTTGTGCGTCGGGGCAGTGCACTTCTGAATCCTGTGAGCGATGCGATCTTTTTTTTTTTTTCCCGAAGCATCTGACGGGAAGGTGACGGCATGCCGCCTCATTAAGTGCAATGCCAACAATTGGGAGCATCGATGAATCTTCAATCCGCGTGCCCGAGTCGGAATGATCAAACGTGCAAGGTCTCGTGCCAGGACCCTACAACACCAAATCAGTGCGTGGTGTTGGACACATTACTCATCGACGGTTCTTCCTGTGGTTAGTATTACGTTATTTTTCTTTTTTGTGTTGTGTCCCTTCTGAGGCGAAAACGCCCTTCTCCTTTCTGACAGGTTACGGCGGCACATGCCAAAATGGAACATGCGAAAGCGGCAGTCTTCTCGATACTGCGAAGGTAACGCCCCGTTTTCCCATTTTTTCCAACGGGACCTGAGGCGATCACTCACTGATCTACGCGCCTCCCCCCGGGCTCGGGCAAAATTTCACCCAGGCCTGGTATGTGGCAAACTTGCAGATCTCAGTCCCGATCACGGTCGCAGCGGCCTTGTTTATTATCACCGTACTTTGGGGTATCATCAGTAAGCTGTGCTCAGTTTTGGTGTCCAAAACAGCCGTTGACAGGGTATCTCCGATACAGGCTGTTGTTGCTGCAATCGTAAGCCAAAGCTGACAAGCATCCCGGTCTACGGGCCACCGATGGGGAGGATACCGAGCGAAATTGGCAGGGAACCGAATTCTGCATATCCATTTAGAGGGACATCTGCTGCTGTAGGACGCTCAAATGGGAGGGATCCTTGGGGATAAGTACAGGGGAGTGGCTACGAATATGTAGCGCCCATTATTCGCCGCTGTTTTCTTAACGAACTGGACGGTATCAGGAAGTTATTTAAGGATTTTGCTCTCTGTATTAGGGACTTTCGGCATCGAACTTTGGTCTTCTTTCCAATATGCCATCGACAATACCAAACTGCAGAGCTTCCTGGGCTGCGGGCGAGATATTCAGTTGGGCGCCTCGGCGACCACGGAAGAAGCCACGAACCCGTCATGAAATAATCACGCTCCAGTGCCGTCTCTGTCGGAACAGAGAAGGCAAAATATTTTAAGTTAGACAAAGCCATCCACACAAACGCCGATAACGCGTACCGAAGCGGTGCAAACCCTCTACCTCCGGCTCCCCGACCTGTGCGCAATGCCGTTGGTAGATTCCCGTGAGGAGCTTACGGATGCGTAGAATTTCCTTGGCGTGAATGGCAATATCAGAAGCCTGTCCGGACGCACCCCCGGATGGTTCTGTGATGATGATGGCACCAATAACGTTCAATTGTGGACAGAGCGGCGTTAAGGAATGTTTGGCTCACGATGGATCATGATGCTGGCGTTGGGAAGGCAATGCCGTTTCCCCTTTTCTCCTGTGCGGGTGATCGCATGCATAAGTTCCCTTCACCAGCGCCCCAAGCCAAGTATAGAGATAACGGACGGACCGGCGGCGAGAAGAAGAGAACCCATGGACGCTGCTTGGCCTACGCAATAAGTGTGTATCGGCGACGAAACGTACTGGAAGAAAGCACGCGCGGCGATGACTGATGGTCAGAATGATGCCAGCAGAGTGTGAGAACGTGTCTGACCTGCATCTATCAACGCAACATAATTAAAAAAAAGATGTTCGCACTGCGGTTATGGGGGGGGCACACACTGTATCATAGATGGCTAAACCCGCTGTGACGCTACCACCGGGAGAATTGATGTACAAGTGAATGGGTTTTGATGTCTCTTCAGCTTCGAGGAAGAGAAGTTGCGCAACGATCAGCGCTGCGTCCGTATCGCGAATCTGAACATCAAAAAAAGATTTTAGTCGAGAGGGAAAGGGCAAAGTATAGGTGGGTGCGTGGGGACGGACAGGTCCGTAAAGCATGATGACGCGCTCTCGAAGAAGGCGGGAGAATATGTCATAGGAGCGTTCGCCTCTTCCCTGCGTGGAGCGTGCAAAAGGTCGTGTTGAGGAAATGAGCCTGCTGTGTGACCAAGTGCAGAGGCACATACGCACCGTTTGTTCGACGACGATCGGGACTAGACCATCTCCAGTAGGCTCGGACCAGTGAGACAGAGAGAAGGGAACCTGCGAGGCGCGTGTGTGTAGATGATTTCGAAGGGACACGCGTGTTGAAAACGCTGAGTGGCCTAGAGCCCTCGAAAAAGCTGAACAAGAGCGCAACATGAGATCTTGAGCCTATCCTATGGTGGCGTGGCGCGTGGTTCCCGTCTTGCTTTCCAGCACCACGTGACGTTCGCGTTGGCCAATTTGTGACTTTTGACTTTCGATCACGAAACGTTGGTTGGTTCGAAAGCACCACTCCGGCTTTCTTAGTTTTCAGCTTTCGACCATCACGACAGGAAACCCTTACCTCGTGGTGAAAAGGTGTGTGATGACCTGTCGTTCATTTGGCCCATGAAGTAGTGTTCAATCAAATCACAGACCAGGAAGCCCTTCTTTTGCGACGCGTGTTTGCCAGCCTGTCTGACAGCCAGCCCGCGACACACCATGGCCCAACGCCCAAGATCAGAACGGTCGACCGAGGCACCCATGGATTTCCAGTTCACCTCACGTCCAAGTGTGGACGTCGTTCCAGTTTGGAAAACACAGGCCACGCCTTTGAAACGTGAGCATGCTTCACGGTACACGCATGGAACCGACTGAAACCCCTCCCCCCTCGCCCCCAAATCCCCTTCCTTGGCGCCGTACAGGCACTCATACTGACATGAATCCACCTTTGACGCCATCTTCGGTCCCCACTTTCGGAACCAATCCAAGCGTTCCGTTCATTTTCCAGTCACCACCGCCGAAATCACCCCACGTACACGCCTGGGCACCGCCGGCGAACTTCTCTCCAGAGAAGGCCTTCCCTCAGGAGGAGATTAAGGATGTAGATATGGCAGAGCCGAGCCCCCCAAAACCTCAGGAAGCGGGCAATGATGGCCGCCGCCCCATAGCACTGGGCGGAGCCCGAAGAGTGTATAAGTCTCGGCAGAAGGCCAGAAGCAGAGCACTCGCGCACGCCGTCGAGGAGAATAGCGGGGAGTCTTCGGGCAGTGACGATGGAAGCGACGATGAACGTTTCAAGCCACGTCAACCCCATGTACGGAAGCTCTCACACCATTACACCTTGAACATGCCGTCGCCTGCACCTCTCAAAACAGATACGCCCTATGTCCTTCTGGGGTAAGTCGCACCTTTCCTGCTGGACGCGGCTGCATGTTCAGGGCTATGCATTGATAGGTATCTCCAATTCTTCTTTAATTCGGCTCTGGTCCTTCTATTCCTTTATCTGTTGGTGCAATTCATCTTGACGGTGCAACGGGACGTAGAGCAACGCGTATCGGAGTACTCAATGGGTGAGAAACCTGCCTAGTCCTTTCGATGGGTGCAAAAGTTTATTGAGGATCAACCTTGTTTAGACATTGTACAGGAGATATCAAACTGTGCAGCCCAATACAAGGCGAACTTGTGCGGCTCTAATCCCGTCCCAGCCATGCTTCGACAGTGCGGTGCATGGGAGACATGCATGAATCGAGATCCGACGGTTGTTGGACGCGCCAAGGTGGGGGCTGAGCTGATTGCTGAGGTCATCAATGGGTTTGTAGAGCCTATTAGCTGGAAAACCCTGGTTAGTCGCCCATTCCATTCTCGTGACATGTCTCCTGTCAGCAGGAGCGCTTAAACTAAACGCAATGACCAATTCGTTTTCACCCATCCAGGCGTTTACGTTGGCCTCGCTGGCATTCCTGACAATTTTTGTCAATTCTCTGCTTTCCCTCTTCCGCTCAAGACTTTCATCTCCAGAGCAGGCACCGGCGCAGCCACAACAGCTATATCCACTCCCGCCACCGCCACTCTACCCCCCACCATTGTCTCATGATCCCGGTTGGCGTCCAACCACGTGGGAGGAAGGGTCCTTCCAGACGCCTAGCCGGAGAAGGCGTTTGGAAAATGGAGCGGCGGCGAAGGTTTCTTAGGGATGGACAGCGCCTTGCCATAAATAACCAGATACCGTTATATGAAAAGGCTCAAACCTTGACGTGCATTCTGAGTCGGGGTCCACACAAGGGATAACATGATAACATTGCGAGGCCCTTCCTTGTTGGGCACGTCCTTTCCAAACTGGTCAGGTCCTTCCATACAGTCTCGTACCTGGCAGACCCAACCTCGCTATCATGACCATCTCCGAATCGTGGCCATCATATGACCCCTCTATCACGTCACAGGCTTTCTAATCAATCACCGGGCGTGTGGTCATTTCAATGGGTCCCTACACCTTAATTAAGCACGCAACGCCCAAGAGCTGTGTGAGCATAGGGGTCACGGTCCGTGCCTTGTGAAAAAACAAAGGCCCTTTCTTATGGAATACCATGGAGACATTCACGGCGCTAAGTAGCCGAGGGATGGTGTGGTGTCTGTCTGTCAGGTCCTACGCCCTAATGTGACGTGATGCCACGCACCTCCCACCTATCGGCATTAGTGTCCTCATGGTATCGGCGCCCCTCTATGGCACCCAGCTTGCGTGCCTTCTAGAACTTGCGTTGCTTCTTTTCCACATGGGGCATCGGCGTGGGAGACGGAGGAAGGGTCAAGGTGCCGCCCAATGGCGAGATCACTCACCCTACTTTGTGCGGGTCCTAGCGCGAGGGATCCAGATTGGGGCACCAAAGCCGAAAGGGACTCGAAGCAGTCCCATTTCCAAAACCAGCCGCTTCCAAGGACCACGCTCGTTGGCTTCCCCCCTCACGAGAAGAGAGAAGTAAAAGAACGACGCCGCAAAACGAAGTGAGATTGACAGATCCGATAATAATGTTTTTTTTTTCACCCCCTCGGCGACCTTGGACCCTGGGTGCGCACGCGCTTAATGGGGTCTCTACCGAATTCGTCCGCCGATTCCTTCGCCTGTCACAGAGCCTTCCCATCCCATCACTTTCGTCAATCTGTTGCGGCTGGGGCAAACGAGTGAGCAACCAACTTTTGCCTTGGGACGAAACGATTGTTTAAAATTTTTTTTTCCCTTCCTATTTCCATTGCCGGGCCTCCATTGTTATGATTCCGAAGAACACCCAAGTTCCGGCGAGACGGCTCAGCCACACTTCCCCAGTCTGTCAGGGTGATTGCGCCGAGCCGCTGAACGCAGTGTATTTACAATGCTATGTATGTGTGTACGATATATTACCGTACAAGGCGGCGTATTCTTGCTTCCTTCGGCGCCCATTTGCGAGGCGTTCTTTGGAACACCGTGTAGAACGCGATGTGTCTCATAGGAAGGTTTGACACTTGCGTTCCCAGGCCCGTCTCACCCACTCCCCTTCTAGGCACGAGGGAAACCGGGAAGATCTCCCCACCGCAGTTTTTCCCCTTTGCCCCCTTGAGGAGCCTTAATTGACGTGCCGCGAGGAGTCACCCCCCCCCTCCATGGCTTTCGAAGATCAGAATAGAAGGGTAACGTGGGAGGGCGTGAGGATGTCCCATCATGTCATAAAGTTAACGTATTCGTGTCGTTGAAATTCCCTCTGCTGGCAGTCCCGGCCGTTGTATACGTCGTCAGGGGGTTTGTGTGGAATCTGCGACGCGAACCACAAACGAGGTTGGGCGTCATATCACCCACTCACACCACTCACCTCTCCACCACCACCTACCATCAATTAGGGAGAACCCTTTAAACCCGGTTCGACGAATACGTACTCTTTCAGTTCTGACATTTTCCCACGGGGTGGTCGGAATGGCGCAGATCGGGCCAGATCGGGTGGCCTTATCGGCCTATACAGGGGCTGCGCTTCGGGTTTCTTCGCGTCGGAGACGAACCATCGGTTTTTCCGAGGACAGGCCGGCAGCAGTTTTCTCTTTGGTGATCGTGACTCGGGAGGGATGCGCAGTCGTAACTCTAATACTTGGGCGGCGTCGGCGTGGGTGAGCGAACGTGCCACTGACGCATACCCGCTCCGCAATTTTGCCCCGCGCCCTAATAGTCTAGGCTGCCGAGCCGACGTCCAACCCGGCCCCCCCTCCCTTCATAGCATTGAGGGCGCTGTTTCGTTTTTAGTATAGTCTCACGTTATCAAACAACTGACACTTAATGTCCCTGGTTTTTGACGTGATCGTCCTCGTGTTCCACCAACACTTTCAAGGCCTCACAGCAGGGTGGAGAGAAAGCCCGGTATCCCGATCACCTCAATGCCTGAGTACCGCCCGTTAAACGTGCCGGACACTGCTCGTCCGCGGAGTTAAATTTCCGGAGAGACGTTTTCAGCATGTGCACACACGGTACAGTACACGCATGCCCATTACAGTAAGAGTATCGGTAATCGAGTGCTGGGTCTGTGCCCTGGTTGCGTTGACATTGGCACGCCGAGTCACTCTTTCTCTACTTGGATCCCTAACCTCGCAGCTGGTGGTGTATCGCGCGCATGATTCGATCCGACCACAGAGGGAACATGGCTGTGGCTTCACAGCGTCTACTCTCCTCCTATCCTGAACTCTAATTCCTTAAGGCGTGCCAACCCAATACAAGGATGTGTAGATAGCTTTAGGCGCGACAATTATTGGGGCTAGTAGAGGTAACGTGTGGGCGCCGCCAATATACCGAATCTACCAACTGGAATAGGCTACTGCGTCGTGACAAGTCACGATTTGTCTAGGTTACGATGATGCTCCAATCGATAACTGCCGGATCGGCCCAGTTACTGCGTCAATCCAGCGATCCAAGGGTTATTTTTTGCCTTTGCCAGCCGTTGCTGTCCGCGCCGTTGTCCCAGATGTCCCTCCAGCTGCTGCCGCGGCGGCCCTCTCCTCCTCTTTTTTCTGGGTTATATATATCAGACAGATGCCCTTTGATGAGAGAACAATCGGGGCGTACCTTCTGTTTAGCCCTGAGAGCTTCTGCATCACTACAGCCACGGAGGTGGTCATCCCCATAGGACATAGAACACAGGTGAACCGCGTATCACCTACCTTTCCATGCGCTTCGCCAGAGTGGTGTTACTCTCCTTTGGCTTAGACTTGTTCGTGGCCGCCTTCTTTTGTGCCTTAAGGCGGTCCTTGTCTCTCTGATTTCCACCTGATCAACAAGAGAAAGATGATGAGCACCGCCCCTGTGGACAAAGTCGAATTGTGCTCACGGGTCATGATCGTTGTCGGTGTCGTTGTCGAGCTGAAGGACAATGTGACGAGATTTTCACGAGCGTGACACGTCACAGTCACGGCTTGCCTGATCTGAATTGGAGGGAATCCCTCCTAACCTTTTTATATTAGCCTTTGGTGATCCGATCCAAAAATTGATCGTGGGTCCTGACATGACCTGACTCTGAGACAGGCCTCAGTGCTTCCTGGAAGTTGGAAGACTTGACGTCAGCGCCGAGACTCAGTCCGGCAAAGGCCCGGCATGGGGCGAGTTCCATTTGACCTTATACGCGTTGGGCCGCGCTTCGTTTCGCACGATCACACCGAACCACACTTTTTGATGGGTCGACATTGGAGCGTGTTGGAAGGTTTTTCTTTGACTTTTTTTGAAAACATAACCCGATCCTGTGACTGATAGACTCGACGATAAGTTTTGCTCCCATGCCCTAGGGATCGTCGTGCCCACCTGCCTCATGGGTTCATAGGTGATTCACTCATACGCCTAGATTTAATTGGGACCCCGTCCTAAGTTTCATCCGATATGGCCACATAGTCCGAAGATTCGCTCCAGATTCGCTCCAACGCTGTGTCAAAGGTTACGTATCCATTCCACGGCTCATTTCTCTCAATCCGGGACGGTTATTTCCGGAACGGGATCTAAGATTCGGATCTCGATGACATTTTTGCGTGGCAGGGGAATATGAATTTTGCCCGCTTGCCTGGCGTTGATGTATGATGTATGATGGATGCCTGTCTCGGCGGCTGTGCCGCAAAAAGAGGCAAGGGACGGTTGAACAGGTGGACATGAATTTGACAACCGAGCCTAGTCCATATCAGGGGACCCCAAACGGGACGTCCCTGCGAGTAACCTGTCAATGAAAAAAAGAAAAAAAGGCGCCGTTGCCAAGTTTGACGTGGAAGCAACTTAATCAGTTGCTTGGTTCGGGAAATGGGTCTGTTGCCAAGAACCGCCGACCCCACAGGGGAAGTGCCTGGAAGGGTGGTGACGCGGTGACGCGCGGAGTTCGGAAGTAGTCTGGTGGATTTGGTCCGTACACGAGGCTATGCTAAGACGGAAGCTTCTTCAAGACCGGCCTAGATCTGACTGCGTCACCCAGATAACGCAAGCCTATAGGCTACAGCCACATTGCTGGGCTCTCTCCTGTTGTGGTCGCATGAGCATGACCGTCTAACGGTGCCGACGGCTAAAGACCACATGTCCGCAGCAAACAGACTTTTTTTCCTTAGTTGGCACTTGTGTTGGCACGTCTCATATGAAATAGGCGAAACGGATGGGGTGCGCTATTGTTGCTGTCATTTTTTATATATTCTTTTTTCATACTTGTAACATCGATCTGTTTGGCGAGATGAGGGGAAAGAGCGGGAGTGGATACCCATTAAGCTCTTAAACTTATGACTAATCAGCCGATAGATCTCGATTGAAGCGGAAGACGGGGGGGGGATGAAATTGGCGGATATAGTGAAAGAGGCACGAGGTTGGGAAGGAAGAAGAAGCGGGATTCAAAGCCGGGATTGAATCTGATGACAAGGTAAGTGACGCTTCCGTACGTTGGATGGGATCTTTCTCTGGCCGATCGTCTGTGATCGTGCGAGCGAGGGTTGGCTGGGGCTGACCGCCCTGATCAAGTACCCTCCCCACTTATATATCACCTTTCGTCCGCCTCAATTCATCTTTTCGCCTTCCTCCCCGTTTCCAATCCCCTCCCCCCTTCACGTGTCTCCTCCCCTCTCTTCCTTCCTCCCCTCCCCCCATGTCCTCGATTAGGCACACTCCCCGTCAGTCCAGCAGAGACCTTCGTCTCCATGAGCCCCATGCCCTCCATCCTCCCCCTCACCATGG
>Ga0307512_10003361_pt1 | contig 18731 bp, 24 predicted proteins | sample 14_EM_MG_FD_200267 | JGI IMG/M metagenome (GOLD analysis project Ga0307512, IMG submission 200267) | Populus trichocarpa ectomycorrhiza microbial communities from riparian zone in the Pacific Northwest, United States - 14_EM | ecosystem: Host-associated > Plants > Roots > Unclassified | place... | reverse complement strand
CAATAATTGCTGGTATCACTAGCTTACATGCCGTATGTGCCTTTCATTAACCTATTTGTGTGTATCTCTGGCATCCGAGTGAATCAGGTAGGCAAGGATATAAATTCCAGCAATGACATGCTGATCAGCCTGCTCGAGTCAATGAAGGACTCGCTCATATGATGTCTCTATATCCATGACCTGGTCCCTCCTACACCGATGTTGGGTTGTCATCAGATGTTAAGACTGACAGGCCTTGTTTTATCTTATTGCCCTGATGAGATTATATGTCTCCTGTACTGTTAGATCATAGCGCAGGAGAGGAATATGGTGTGGTTAATTAATATAGGATACGGACACTCCACCGTTCAGCATATCTTATTTTGCTTATGTGATCGTTATTCAATATTCAATACTTTTATAGGGTTAACTTGTAATGTGCGTGCAGGTGACAACCCTACGTGAAAAATCTTGTCAACATCGAGGACCAAAACAGAGGAGGATATTGTCCCTGTTGCCCGCAGTTCTTTTCATCGTCTTGTACAAACCCTTTCTTCTTTCTTCCAGACTTCCTTTCCCCTCACCCATGTGCTAAGCACATTCCCGCTGCGATCGAGAACGACCAGGTCGGCGTCCGCGCCCGCTCGAAGCGTTCCTTTCCGATTCTCGATGCCGAGGCACCGTGCCGGATTGAAAGTCACGCATTTTATCGCTTCGCCCAGTGAACATCCCGTGAACCGCGAGAAGTTCCGGACGCAGCTGTCGAGGGTGACGACGCTGAGGCAAATCTTCAGTTATACAACAATCGTGCGTCGGAGATGGGCGAGACGCACCTGCCAGCGAGGGTGTCGGTGCCCTCGAGATACAGCTTGGTCCCTTCCTTCACGAAACGCTTGCCATCGCGCCACTCATGTACTCCGTCTTTTAGATGCGGATCCAGGATTTTCATGGCTGCGGCCATTCTCGTAAACGGATCTAGGGTGCCACGCAAATCGGGAGAGCATCACCCACCATCTGTGATTAGGATGCACCCCTCTGGGTACACATTGTACGCCAACTGCAGAAACAATCAACGCGTCAGCGCACGAGAATTCGAGGTAGTTGTAGGTGGTGTCATACTCTAACGGAATTTGGATGCGAGTGGATGCCGTCAACGATCAGTCCGTAGAAAGGTCTCTCAAACTCCAGGTCGGCTACTTGTCCCTTCTCAAGATGTAGCCCGAGTCTTGGAACTTTGCCTGCGACGCGCATTGCGGCTAACATTGGGGTCTGTGGCGGGGTTTGGTGGTCGTCGAATGCCTCGCTTTGTGCCTTCGTCGTCATACGCAGCGACACTTGACTTAAGATGCTACCAGCAGGGGATACCGGAGACGCGGGTGACGCAGGTGTTGTTGGAAAACTGGCGATGGGTGAGAACGGGCCGTTGATGTGGGGAGAAGCACCGAGAAGACCAATGATTGATGGGTCGCGGTGATGCAGCTGGGGCATGGCGTTAAACAGGTGGGTAATGAGGCGCGCACCACATCGTACGGCCTCCGTTGCAGTATCCGATGTCGCAATACTAGTCACGTATACTCTTTAGTAAGTAAGCGATAGGGCGGAAGCGATTCAACATACCTATGCCCAATAGAGAACACTATCCCGCGTTGGTCCAGCTCGGGTATTGCGTCTAGCACACCAACGATTTCCGGCGCTGCCGTTATGATCCGCACACCGAGGAGGGCATCTTGTTCCATGAGCCAGTCTTCCTTTATCGCGAGGTTCTGTGCCCCGTACATTTCCTCGAATGAGGCAAACCCTTTCGGAGGAGACCGGATGAGCATAGGCGCATGCGCTCCTCGCTTTGCCACTTGTATGAAAGGGCCTTCTGCGTGCCATCCCAGAAGCGTTGCGCCTTTTGGGTTGGCGCAGGGACGAAGGAGTGAAAGCAAAGTCGGATAGAGCGATTTTTCCTGGGTCTATAAGCAATGGCTTCAGAAAAGTAGCGATGACAGGCTTAGAGGCGTACAATAATGGTAGGAACAAGTCTACGTCGGTACGGCGATCAATTCAGGACCGAACTGCCGTGAATGAAGGAAATGCGTACGATGTCACTCCCGTCTCTACGATCTTCTCTGCAACAGTACTAAGGCCACGTCGATAAGCATCCGAGTCGCCTTCATAGACAGAAAAGTCAAAGCCATAAGCGCCATTGATTTGAGAGTCTATGAACCCCGGGCTGACGATGTTCCCGGCCATATTAATGACTGTTTCGGGTCGCTGCTTCGTCGAGAAGAACGTTTCCTACATCAAAGGAAAGGTTATTATACGGGAAGCCATACAGGCCGCTCTTCACGCACCTGAGAGTCGAGCACAATGCCTCTCCGCTCATCAATCCAAAGGTCCTTCTCGACCAGACTACCATCCTCCATTGGGAGCAAACAGTTGGTAAAGCATATTAGGCCGTTTGGTGATATCATCTCAGTGGGGTACGTTGGTGGTGGAAGCTGCGATGAGTGCTGAGCTGGCGAGCCATCCGGGCTGTGGTCATCCCATGCCCCATCCCATGATGTTCGTCATCTGCTCCGTCCGAGTCCAAGTCCGAGTCCCTTCCGAGTCCCACTTCGGTGCAACGGACCGGCACTTCGGCATTATTACGAATCACATGATTTTGCATTGAACCTTAACCTTACTGTACTTTTACTTGGCAACGTCATCAAAATGTTTATCCCGCCCGAATCGCCTTTACCGTATTCGTATCCAACTTTTGCTGCGCTTGATTAGGGACCTAGAACGGATTCATTTCACACTGGGGGTGTCTCAGGCCGTGCCCTTCACTTAACATGGTCTTGTTGTCACCTAGACCCCATTTAGCAACGCCCGTCATGTGAAACACGCGCATCACTCAAAATTAAGGGTGCTGGTGAGGCAAACCTTCGTAACGTCACTGTGGCTGCCGGGCAGAAATATCTCAACGTTGAGGGTGGGCAGTCGATGGCAACATGCTGTAACGCATACAAGACAGAAGAGTCGGGTCGTCATTGAAAGTGAGGTATGTGATAATCAAGAACAAACTGACTACGACTTACAATTTCCTGAGCGAGCGAGTGCGATGCGAACCTCTGCAGAGGATGGCCGAAATCACCCTAACAACACTTCCACAAGTGCGCTGTGTGACAGAAACGCCGGATCGATAGACAGTCCGGTCCATTTCCTCCAGCGCCGTCGCGACAAAACAACTAGCTGCGAGTCCGGCCGAAGACAAACCTCTGATCGCATGTCATTTTGGGTACACTCAGAGCCGAGCCGGGGCGTAGAATTTGGACGAACCCACGGATGCTGAAAACGCCGTATGCTACGCGACCCGCCCAGACGAAGGACGATCCCGGCCGAAAGGACCGCAAGCAAACATTTCACCCGAAACTTTGCGCCTGACGAACCATTCAGCACGATAAAACTAAAGAGTGTAAACTACTCGTACCTCTTACACAACTAAATGGGAATCACTTGCCATCCAGCCCGACAGAACCTGAAAAGAAGGCGAGAAAAGACAGTGATAAAGCATCGGATGCCCGAGTCGGAACGTCTAGGTGGACATTCTGCGGTCAGTCTGGAAGTGTGGGCTTGACTCACATAGGAAATCCCGTGAATTGTACAGCCCAGCCGCCCGTCGCTTCCTGCATCATTTGCGAGATGAGCCAAGGTGCTCGAGGGGCGGATCGTTTCCCCACCGCTCGTGTCGCCTTGATCCTCATATCAGATCTCAGGCCTGGGAGAGTCCACCACCACCTCCCCATCCTCCTCAATTATGGTGGAGAGACGGTAGGGATGGGAAAATGACATGACAGGAAGAGTGATGGCTTCCTCGCCGTCGTCATCGTCTTCTCCAGTGGGTGTCAGAGCGCGTATTCCTGAAGGTGACCTCGACCACGGATGACGAGACAAGGTATATCGCTTTGTTGATCTGCGCGGAGGAAGGCAAAGACGCAGGCTCCAAAGCTCGGTACTCGCTATGTTAGTTAGTGGTTGGCATAGCCGATGACCACGAAGGCTCATCGGCAGTTCCTCTTCAACGTTTCCAAGTCCAACTGTCCAAGTCCAAGTCATAGACGTCGTCCGAGTCTTCCCGCGCAAACGGGTTGAAAAAGTCCAACGAATCCCAATCCGAGACGGGCGCAACAGAAGAGCTGCTCGTAGAGTGGTGGTGGAAGGGCAGCTCGTAGAAATCCGCATCCTCAGGAGCAAGCCAGTCTCGAATGGCGATACTGGTCAGGACCTCCGACGCAGACGCGGTCGAAGGGCAAAGTAAGGCCGCGGGTTCGCGACCGTGACCTGAGATTCCGCACCACTGAGCTGCTCGGCCGCCGGGCTGATGGCTGAAGGATAACATTCGATGCGCGACAGGTGCCAACTACGCGCGCCCGGCGGGCCGTCCAATTTGGGCGACGGAAAAGCGAGAATTTTCCCATCGCCATCAAATGATGGGTCGGACGAGAGGGATGCTTCTGGACGCTTGGAAGCGCGACCTGTGATGAAACGGCCGTCGCACCCTGGAATGCAAGATGTCAACAGACGCTTCGTGGCCTAGGTTAGGCACGGTCATATATCTTGGACGGACCTGTGGCGCGCGAGCAGAATCGCCGGAGACGCGCTAATCCGTTGCCATGCAGGGCCCCCGGGGTGCTCGGTGAATTGCGCCCGGCACCCTCCTGAGATACGATCATGACGGTGGATCTTTTAGGATGTAGCGATGTGACCAGTACAGCAAGTGTGGGGAACATTTTTTGGAACAATTAAATATACACAGGAAAAACGCGTTGAAGGTGTGGGTGAGGAATCGCAAGCGCAGCAGGAAAAGGGAACACGCGCTAATTCGACATCCTTTGAAGTCAACCATTGCAGTCTTGCCCATGAGAATTGTTGCATGTCTGACAGGCATATCTGTCGCGAGCTCGGAGCCTTACGTTACTGGTCCTCTCGCACACTGGCATCAGACACCAAAGAAGAGAGATTTACGACCACCGGACGACGAACAACAAATTCAGTTGACCCATGGCCACCAAATGAGGGAATGAGCTTCGCAAGTTGGGCGAGCAAGGAAGGTATGAGTCCCCAACTGTCGTTGTTCAGCCTTGATAGACGCCTCTAGATACACCGAAGATGCAGAGTAGTCGAGAATGGTTGCTGGCGTCGACGAACAATTCGCTGTCATCTGGCCCAAACCAAACGCGTACATAAATAATCAGGGTTGATTTCCACCGATATAAGTCAAATAGGTTGTACGACAGCCCGAATAAAAAAAAATTATGGAGACGAGACATCTAGATGAGATGGGACCGAATGGAAGCACACAAGTAAGGACATGCAAGAATGCGAAGGAGTTCCTATGATACAGTGGATTTGATGAGGTGGTAGCGACTGTAATCTACACGCGGCCAGCGATAAGCGATTTTATCGGTGAGAGGGATTTGGATGACTGGTCAGGAGACAACGAGTGTATCAAGCACCTGAAGGTAACAGGGAAAGGAGGGAAATCTCTATAAGCTCTCCGATTAGAGCAAGCTAGGACTGAGGCGTACCTGTTGGTGCAGGCGAATAAAAGTTGTTTTGTACGAACAGTGTCCGGCCAGCACCCTGTTCGCCCGTTCGCCGCACCATCACACCGAGCGTCCCGTCTTCGTCCAAGTCGACGAAAATGGCTACCCGAGCGTCCCTAATTCCAGCGAGCGCGTCTGCGCTTTTACGCAGCTCACGCCATCCGCGTCGTGCACCTGGTGCTGCGCATCCCGTGACGCCACGTGCGCACGGGGTGGAGATAAGGAGACGCACGCGGCCCTCTGTGAGGAGGTCCGGAAAGTCGTCGAGGTTGGCGTCTCCCGTGCGCGGAAGGATAGCCCGTGGAGGCGAGAACGACGTGTCAAGGACGTGGAGCCTTGCGTCGCCCTGCAGAAGATCGGGTATCGGAACGCTCACATAGTTCTTATGATCCAACCAGCCATAAGTCAGAAGGGTTTTTCAGAGGTAATACAGAACGTACCGGGCCTGAAAAAGATAAGGAAAACTTCGGATCCGCGATGCATAACGTAGCGGGGCTGCGACATGGCGTCGCGGTGGTGGGATCGCTTGGCAAGGGGGAAGAGGAGGATGGGGCACACAATGGGAGCTGCGTATTATAAGCAATGTTCAGCGCACAACTCGATCCGAGTCTGGTGGAACTGGAAACTGAGGCACAGGTGGTAATCAGGAGGTCAATGGTCCCATCCCGTCTGGATATGGGATTCAGTTCGGCGACAACAATATTAATGTCACAGCAGATAAAAGTACCCATGTCAGCGAACACGACGGATTGAGTACCGGTAAGCGGTCCAGTCTGGGCAAGGGTGAACCCGGCATTGGGGTTACTGATCCAGACCTGGAAAGACGTCTGCCCAGAGCTATTATCACAGACGAGGAATATATCTACGCGATCCGATCAGACACCAGGTAACGAATTCAAAGATCAGGAATGCAGACCGGCTACGCAGTCTCCGTTGAGGTCCACAGCAGCGTTGCTAGCGGATTCGATGTGACACTGTTGACCCGAAAATGGAGCATTGTCACCGGTAAAGACGTTGATATGGCTCTAACAGAGTAGAATACAAGGACTCTTACACCTCGTAAAGCGGGCCGGAATTATCTGTGACGTTCCAGACATTCTTCCACATCTCGAGTTGAGGGCTTCCTGGCTGGAGGCCAAGAAGGTCGATCCGCATCTGACCATCGCTATCAAATGGAATGGGTTGGGCTAGGGTAGAAGGTGGGAGTTTAATTGGGTTCATGTCTATCCGATTTTTGAGCAAAGAAGCACGCTGAAGGTGTGGTACAACTCACAGAAGCGGCCATTCTGCATGGAAGTGTATATGGAGAGCCATAATTATTGATTTGATGCACCTTGTGCCATGACCAGAACATCGAGTCTGCCATCATGAGTATAGTCGCCGGGGACAACATTGTAAACGCGTTGCGGATGACGAAAAGGCGCTGAACGGCGGAAGGAGAAATCATCTACATGGGCGGTGAATAAACGACCAGGTCAGGTTCTGTTGTGTACTCGCCGTGACTCCAGAGACAGACGGAGATGGGGTGCTGGTCCGAGGCCAGCGTCATGACGTCGATACTAACAACGAATTATCCTACTATTCTGGACCTGCTGGTACTCGAAAAATACGCACAAATGGTCGCCATTGGAATCAACAAGTGCTATTACTCTGCCGCCGCCATCGCCGAGGCCAAGTGTTCGGTCAGGGACAAGCGCGTTGCCCGAGAAGCGCTTTGGTGGAAAAGGCCATAGCGCGGTGGTCTGTGCGACAAAGAGAGCAAGGCTAGTGATAAAGAAGAGGAAGAAAGGCGTCGTGGAGGCCGGAAGACGGAAGTGGATCTTCGTCTGACTGGGCCGAGATGATGTCTCTGATTACATAAGGAGCACGCTTTATACCCTGCCCGTTCCCTGCCAGTGATAAATGACTTAGCCCGACGCGGAACGATCAGTACCGACTCGTGCGCAGGCTTATCCGCTCCAATGTGGACGTGTGGAATACGTCGAGCATGGTTTCGTCAAGCAACTTGGCGAGGCACGCTCTCGCGGGGGCGCTTCATCCACTCCCTCAAGTGCGCCGCCGTTGCTGTTGACAGGCACTGGTCATCCAGCACGTATCACAGCTCCCAAAACCGCGACAATTCTACTTCAACAAAGGTTGGTAACACAAATGGCGTCCCGTGGTTCACTTCCCTACAATACAAGTTCAACGTGCAAGTACCACAAGGGTATAGTTTCCAACCCATGAGCGTCAGAAAGGACTATTTCGTGACGACTCCCAATGCTGATGAGTTCGTAGACTTTTGCGTACATACTGCTTCGAAATCAACAACCCATCTCATCTGACCCATATGTTCCTATCGTAAACCGCGATTTGAACCTCGACGCCATCCAGGAGACTTCCACAACTCGCGAGAGTGACAACGACACACATACGATGACCCTAACGCAAATGTTCGCTATCCACCCACATACACGCAGATCTCAGAGCAGGCTGTCCCCAGGAGATCGTGCTGGCGTAGTGCGATACGACTCGTATCGGATATACTGTGGCGCAGCTCAACACCGTGCGTATGCTGCTTGTGGCTCTCCAAGCCGGATTAATTGTCGGCAACGACTAACCATTACGTTCAAAGAGACCGTCTGACAGACTTTGCAGCGAACATACTCCCCGTACCTCCTGGCTACTGCTCCATCTTTGCTCTCCTAAGCGCCGACGATCCCAGCTCTGCCGCCAACAGGGCCATATCCTGCATGTGCCGAAACATTGTTCCTGCCATCGCAGGCTCCTTCACTGACGCCCACGGCACAGACTTCTCACCGCCCGACGCAGACATCGACGAAGCGTTGAGACAAACCCTCGCCCGCCTCGATAGCGATGTCAGCGCGCGAACAAGCGATACACCTTGGACAAGGCAAGCAAGACCGACTTCGTCATCATCACCATCATCCTCGATACTGCTCGCATTTTTCGATTCCGACTCACACGTGCTGCGCGTCGCCAATGCCGGCCCTTTCTGCACCACAGTATTCGGCTGTGATAAGCTCTATATGGAATGGTCCCTTGAATTCCTTGTCCAATGTCCACGGAATTTCATGCCTTCCTTGATCTGCTGTACGTTTCCTCGCAGTCGTCTCTCCTTTAGTTATTACGTTCCTGGGCACTCGGACAAAGTGTCTCGGCTTCCCCTCGCTCCTTTCCGCTCTTGAATTGTGATAAGCGTCCATTGCTATACGAGAACCGCATACCCTGGCTGTACCTCGCTAGTCCTCATTGCAAATTTCAGGGGGTGACCTATCACCGTTCATGTTTCACATGACTTCTTTGTTGTATTATGTCGGCTTGTCTAACGCATGGAACTCTTTCTCCGATACTGCCATCACTGACGATCAGGTTTCATTTGTAGTTAGTGTTGTTTGTTCATTTCGTCATCCTCATATCTCCAGATCTTCAGGACCCTACGCCATCACGTCACGACCTCCTCCAGGTCTTATACTACTGCACCAGTATGATACAATGCAATACTGGCAGCATACTCGGTTGCTTATCTGACGCAAGGAACTCCCGCGGCCCAGAAGGGACAAGGAAGCACTGGTAATTGTATCTCGCCTGGACTGCTGTCCTCCTGTTATTGACAATTCGTGCAACCATAACTGAAATGGTACGAAACGAGCGTCGGTTTGAAGGGTGGATGCAGTACACCCAGTAATGCATGGCATCATCTGCACCACCCTATCTCTTCCACGCCTCCGCAGGTATGGAACCATTCTCTAGAAACTTCTCATCTTTACGCCAGTACCCAATTCGATAGTCACTCAATTGGTTTGTCATGCTTGAGACGTCATGGACACGCGTCAGTGAGCGCCGACAGGGCTGTCGTCGGGCTTCTACTCTGCATTACTATTGTATGTCCATCCGTCACGATCCGTGGTACTGTTTAGCACAGCACAAACCGAAGTCACAGGGACAGAAATACGGGTCGGAGATCCCAGAAGTCTCGGGAGTCGAACCCGACTTCCTCCCTGAGGCCTGAAGAGCCGAAGAAGCACGAGAGATTACATGATCTGTTACACCCTTGCGAGGCCTGAATGTGGTTAAATTGGGAACTGCCACCGGACAACAGAGAAGCTCGGACGGAGCTTGAACGCCCTAATCGTGGTCATAGGTAGGCTTATATCACGTTGCTATGGGGTGCTCAGAGTTTCTCAAGGGTATCCCTGGATAAAATAATAATTGACGTTATGACAAGGGCCCATAGTGCCAGTTGAGACGGAAATCTTATGAGAAGTTTGAACAAACCTCAAGGCCCCACCAAAGGACGAACGGGGTGCGTGAACAATGATTGATGAATACTTGTCTCATATGTATTATCCCCATAAAGTGGGCAAGTGAGGGGCCCAGGTCCGTCCCCTCCTAGTCCATCGATTTACCTTCACCCCCTTCTACGTCTCTCAACCCGCAGCAGCTTCGGGTTAAGGACTCGGGAACTTCCTAGTAGTCCTCCTCTCACGCTCTGGCTCCAGCTGGTCCCACTTTCTCTAAGCTTCGCACTGTCTCCCCAATCCTGGACCCTGTAGAATCTGTAATCGCTTTCAACTTGTGCGAGTCCAGGTTAGTACTTGCAATTTGTCACCACCGCCACCGGCAACTATGCCTCGCTTGCTGCCACCGACTTTCCGAAGGGCGCGCATGATATCACAAATGGGCCTCCGTCATTCTGAAGGGGGTCGCAAAGACAATGCATTGGCCTACCACGACATCAGGTTGTCTGTTGTGCGACAAATCTTTATCGCTGAACTGCGTTGACTCATATCGATGACGGCTAGCAGGCTGTGACAACTGGGAGTCACCACACGTCCACAGTGAGTCGGGCATCGTACTGTTCTTATACTAGTAGTTGCCATAAACAATACGGTGCTGATGTTCCTTTAGTTTTACTGATGACCTGAGATTGCGCTGACATTTACAATAGTTCCTTTGTGTGTACGATACTCAAGGCAAACGCCAACGACGCAGATCCGAGCACCCACTGGGACGTGCTTTTGTGTGTGCGCCCCTTATGCTCCGGGTCAATATCTCCAATCGCCCCTCCATTATCTTACTTGTCTTATTGGTTGTTTCGTAGTCTTAGCTGTAGCCCGCATGTAGTACTTACTACTTACTTATAAGCGCGCTGGTATTCGCCTCGAATGTATCCATCTGCATCCGTCCACTCTCGAACGCGCCTGGTGTGCTGTTCCCTAAGTCGCTCGTCGCATCCCTCGCACCCCTTTTACCTTCTCCGCGTGCTACGCATCTGCTTACTCCGAAGGCCCTCGAACTCCGCGCATAACCTGTTTGTTCTCTACACGGCGGCGGACACACTGAAGGCGCGGTATCATATGATAGTGTAGGTCGTATGACGTCACGTTGCGATCCATCGGACTGGGTATCGTATTAGGTATCAACGGACAGGTATGCTGCAGTGTATAAGACGAGTGCCTTCTAGAGACTGGAAATGGAGAACGGAGGAAGATTACTGCTACGCAGATGATACAACGAACTAGAAGGTACAACGCCTGCATCGTAGTTGGGGCTACATACAGTCTTATTGAAACAAACGAGAGTCTTAGTGAAAGGAAAGGAAAGGCGGGGCCAAAGGAATTATGTACGGCATCGTACTGGAGCGGGCGCGAACAGAGGAAGCAACGAGGAAGATTGATGCAAAGCTTTCGAGAAAGTGAAGAAGTTGCCTGCATATCGAGGTCATGGAAACGCGCCGGGGCATGGGGCGTTGTAGCGTTCAGGAATGAAGCTGGAATTGCTCCTGTCGCGACGGCCGACGGGAATGCTCCAAGAACTCACCATCAGGAAGCGCTCAAGGACCTCAACGCTGCGTCCACATAGGGACCATAATCGTCCGCTCCTAGGAACTCGGAAACCTGCTTGCCAGAGAAGGCCTTGAATTTTTCCAGAAATTCGGCAGTGAATGTATCAGCATGATTAGAAATGATGTGGTCCTTAATTTTGTCGGGACGGGTCCACGGGAAATCGCAGAATGGGCATACGGATGGGGGCACGTGTAAGTCCCTTACATGTCGTTTGAGCTCTTGGAACCTCCCAAAATCTTTGCCAGTGGGGCAGTACGGACAGGAAGAGGAAGGCCGCTTCTTGCGCCCCGTTGTACGATGTCCCTGGTCTACTGCGGCGCTTTGAATAGTTAACTGCCCACCAGTTCCGTCACTTCCGTGGGGCTGGTACTGGGACACAGGTTAGTATTCGATCAAATCATGAGACCGGTGAATGGCAATGATGCTTGCCTCGTAGGGTAAAAAATTGGGCCCTAGTAGCCCCATTTGAGCTACAAAACGCGCCTCTTCTACCTGCGCACGAATTAAGACGGAAGAATTAAGCTCGGGCAGTTTCATCGAGCCGTGATACAATACCGCCTTACCTGATCGTTTCCAGGAGTTGCTTCCATGGTTGAATTACCTTGCTGATGGACAGAGAAGACCCGGATTGTCGTATGGGACACCGATAAATACAAACTCCCCTCCGTCCGGCGGAGACGGAATTAAGGATCGTATTCAACGAAAGGGGAGAAGGGAAAGTGGGTGTTGGTACTAGGTTCTGCACTCAGAGATTTAAATCGATTTGTGAGGAGCGGGTGGCATGAGGAGAAAAGGGCACCACAACATGCCACGAGGACCGAGAGCACCGAGTAATTTGATCCCAAGTACTGCATTTAGTTAGTGATGTGCATGGCCGGACTCTGGTTGGGCCACAATATCTCCCAAGATGGGAGACGGCGCTACTCCTATGGTCAGAGTGAAAATTTTTAATTTCGAGAGAAGATGGCATAGACCCATAGTAGAGTACAGATAGGCGCTTATTACGCAGTCGTGGACACTTCAAGGCCACCGAGAAGGCGATATCCAGCAAAAGTGGTATCAGTGGGCTGTGTCAGTGCCATACCTGAACTTTATCGAAATCTTGGTGCAGTACCCAAAGAGAAATATTGCCGAGTTTGACCGATATGCTGGTGGTCCAGTTCGAACAAGATAACCGCCGCATGAATCCGTTTCTCGGCAAGACATACCATGAATAATGGCGACCACAGGAGGGTGGCTGTCATCAGTGAAAATATCACAAATCCCACGGTTGCCAGTGGGCACTGATACGGTGGAAATAGAAAATTCGATACTGTAATACGGCATGGCGCTACTGCTCACTCTTTGGCGCCTCAGGCTTTCACGCACCGAGAAGACTCCAGCCGACGGTGGTGCAAACATGGCAAGGACCCAGTAACACGGACTCGGGACCAAGTGGATATCATAACTGCCTGCTCACACAGTGACTGATTTTCTTTCTCCGCCAACTTGTCCCCACTAGTACTATTGAACGAAGATGATTATCCCATCGCGTAACGTAATGTCGTCGACTTCCACATCAGCAAATTGTTCAAATTCTGATGAGGCAGCGCGGGCACTCGCGACTAGGGTCCGGGCCGGTACAAGGTCGTGCCCCCAAACAACCATCGCGCGTCGTTACGACTCAGTTACAAGTCTCCACTATACTCGCCACTTAATACATCCTTGTTTGAGACTCATGCTAGATTGTGATCGATAACTCAGGTCATATAATAATCATATATCATTGTGAGTAACATGTCCGGTCATACTCTCCTTCTGAGGCACCTTTGAGCTCACACTATTCTTGTCAGATCAGTTCAAGCTCATTCCCCACTCATTTGGAGGAGTGCGTCATGTCCCGGGCCATGCAAGATTTGTATGTCGATGTGAGGCTAATTTTGTGTTGTGTTCATCTCCTGAGGCACTTCACGCCTACATTGCTTTCGTGTCTGCTGCCTCATCGTCACCACCTTGTGCTTGCCAAGCATACCCACCTTCAAGTTTCCTTTCTCAAAAAATATCACCTCATCTCGGCATACCTTTCCAGTCACCTCTACCTTACTACACAGCTTATTATTTGCTCATATATTTAACCAGCGTTACCTATAGCCGGAACAGCATATGGTCCTTCCCCGTTCTGCATCCTGTGTGCCCATCTGCCCTCGTCATCCACTGTTGATCACCCTCATTTTCTTTTCCATTCTCGTGCTCACCGCTTACAGTTGTGTCGCCATCCCATAACCACCTCACGTCACTGGCTTGCTGTCTTGCTCCGACTCGTCACCGTGCCGCGCTGCACCTCGCTGTCCCTGCCCTCCACAGTCAACTTCAGGCTCGTGTCGTCCTTCCGTTGATACCATGGGCCTATGGAAATATAATGCTACATCTGTACCTTTGAGGAGATTGCCATTGTCTCGTCCTCGTCTCTCTCGTTCCTCTCTTCGTCCCCATTTTCCACCCTTGTCGTCAACAGATCGGAGCCTTTCCTCAAGAAGTCAAAGCTGTTTTACTCGTCGCACACCAACCCTCCTGGCCGAAGACACGCGGATCGCCCACATCGCATCGGCCAACGTCAAGCCTCGAAAAGCCTGTCGTTCCACGTAGCACGCATCTCTCACGCTGCCCCTCGCCGACCGTCCCTCGGTCTGGACCTCAGGAGTTTTAGGAAGGATTTTAGGACGTTTATAGACTCATTGGGTTTTTATTGTGTACGTTTTCTGCCTCGTTTCGTTTTAGACTTGCCCGCTCTCTCCATTCCACATCTACCCCTAGATCTAGCTTTTCTGGTTCGACATTTGCCGCAACGTTCCTCACCCTCCTCACCTTTGCGCTCGACGTCGCGCACTTCACAACATTTCAGCAAATTTTCCTTTGTTTTGGACACCGCCGCTTATCCCTTACGACACTGAGCGGCCTGTCGCCAGCTGGATTTTCATTCGTTCGTACTTGTTTTTCATTGCTACCCATTGATCTTGTAGGGTACTTGTCATTTTGCCGAACCTTGTATAAAAACCTCCCCGTCTGGCCTTGTCAAAGGCTAGGCAACTGCGGCCCCATTCCCTCCTCTCATTTCTGTGTGCTTTTCGACCGTGCGACGTCTTGTGAGCCTGCTGTGCCGCAACTGTCTTCCTTATCTTCAGCTTTCGCCTTTCGCTCGTTGCCTTCGCCATCTCTCTTGCTTCTCTCATACCGCCGTCATCTCCGTCATCATCGCCATCATCGCCATCATCTTCAACACCATCTTCAACACCATCAGCTTCATCTACCGCATCACCAATCGTCTTGTCGACATCTCGCGACACTAACAAGTCTCGGCGGCAACACACCGACGTCCGCGCGAGCCCGTTCCTGCTTACTCATGCGTTCTCGCTAGTTGGGATCGCGGCCTCCTTCTCTCTCCCTCTCACCTCTGGGGATTCTCTTCAAACTTATTCGCAGACGCCGACTCTGCCCTACACAGTCATGTCAGCACCTTGAGCGACGATTCGGACTTGAAAGTTCCGAACTTGGAAATTCTGTTGTCATAGTTACGAACGCAGATCAATCAACCAAAAAATTTTCAATGTTGATATGCACCAAGGGCCCATAAAAGACGTGGCTCCCGTCAAAAGTTACCTCCGTCCCTCTCTCCAATCTCCCCTTCCTTCATCTCCTCATGGCACAGACAACCAATTCGTTGTCTTTCATCTGCCCACTCTCCGTTCTTCAATTGTATCTTTTACTTTTAGCCCTTTGCCATTGAATGTTGCGCACCACACTCTTTACTGTCACCTTCTCAAGTCTCAACACAGGATACCTTCATCTGGTATGTGTTCTATTTTTATTTTTTTTGCTCATTTGAGGACACTAATTTACGGTACATTAGCAGCCCAGTCCACATCGTAGGTCAAGTCATTTTCGGTGTGACTATCGGCTGACGGTCCATGTTTCATGTAGTGCTGCCCCTGCAACTTCAGAAACAGCTGTTGCTGCACATCTTTCACAGTCCCCGATTGTTCCCTATTACTCCCCTGTCTTCGTTATGGAACAACATCACGTCGAATCCCCATTTCTGACGGTTCAAGGGGAACGGTCTGAAATCACTTCGTCCAGCTCCGACAGCAATTCTGACACATCAGGACTCTCGCCATGATCACTGCTCCCACTTGTTGCCACCCGTCATTATGGGCGGGATTCCTCCTGCCGCAGGCAAAACAACAGTCGGACGCCATCTCCACCACCCCGTCACCGTCGGGACTTCCCACAGCACAGACGCGCGATGATAACTGGTCCCTGTTGCCATGTCGCTCTTGCAGAGATGACAATTGACGGAACGGTCGAAGTGGTTATGGCCGTAATTGTCGCGACTCACCCCCACCAGGCGGTATCATCGGCACAGTGACTTGGTCTCAAGGATGCCACCTCGTGAGTATTCTCCACCTTGCCGAGAGAGTGCATGGGACCGGGATTGTTCTTGTGATTACAACCCCAGAAGAGATGGCCCATGGGACAGATACAAGGATCGCTGCCGTTGATGAAGGTGTCTGTTCATTGGGGGTATCTACTTTACATGTCTGCATCGCGTTTCTTGCCTGTATATATAAAGTTTCACCTGTTGCAATATAACTTGAACACTGTGACTTGATTACATTCTTGTGGGGTAGAAATGCTCTGGTTTTTAAGTCCTGAGTGCTGTCCAAGACCGACAATATTGCATGAGTTCATTATGAGATTGACATTGGACTCATAGATGTAACATCAGATGACAGTGGTCTTGTGCTTGAGATGTACTGTGATTGACAACTCATGAAAAACTTATCAGGCGGCACCAGCTCATGCATCAACAGCAGATTGCATCACCTCATGAGTTCTCACAGAGCCTCCTGAGGCATTGCAAGCCCAATACAGGCTGATAGTTGACTTGTACCGTTTGTAGCAACTCACAACACATGTATTAACTCACAAGGCCTCATCAGAATTTGGACCATTTGCTGATGCAGCCATCACATGTCACTCCAAACGGTACCCACTCCTTTGTAGTGGGACCTTCAAGTTCACAAACAGGCCAGACTCCAGTTCCATGAATGCTGATTGCATCGGCACTCGACAACCCATCTGGTTGTGAAAGAAACAATTTTTTCTTGCTCCCCTGTAGTGCTCGGCGTACTTTCTACTATGTCTCGCCAAGTTCTGAAATGCGCAACCAAGCGCCGAACCCCCAAGTTGGTACGGGCGTTCCCAAGACCCAAGGTGGTGATATTGGGTTGTGAAAGCTCACAAATTAAACGCACGCTATCCACTTAAACAATGCTCCACATATTCCAAGATGGCTGACATCAAATCATCAAATCATTGCAGGCAGATGCCATGTTGGCGATGGTATTCTGCACAGGTGCAGGGCCTAGACATGCGCGTTGTGTCACTTGGCCCATGTAACCAGCGCCTTCATCTTCTGGGTTCAAGTTGGGGCAAACAAAATCCTTACTCTCACTGATGGTAGCACCAAGCGCAAATACATGTCATTCATTTCAATGTGGATGTTCAGCCTTGTTTGGCTCAACTCCAAACCTCTGTAGGGAGTTTAACAGAAAATCAGCGCAAGTGTTGACCCCAACAGACCGCCCTCCCAAGTGTTTATGGACATATTCACCATTCACAGGGTGTTGCAGGCAGCAGCCTGGTTGGAAAAGTCATGTGCTCACATCTCCGAGGCCTTCTAACTTGAAACTTGGGCCATCTTCTCACTGCTTGCGTCCCGGACACTACCGGCTCCACCCCCACACCAAAGAAGTTGGCCTTGCAGGCTCGGTTTTATCTTGTGAGGCCACCTTGCTTCGCATCGGAAATTGCAATATGGGACTTCTATCTTATCCCACAGGTCTCCACCTCTGGTTTTGGAAGCAAACGATCCTATGACTCTGCATCCGTAGCGTTGATGCCCTTCAAGCATCGGTAAGGACTCCGGTGCATTCCATACTTGAACAAGCAGTGTTATTCGATCTGCAGAAGTGGGTTGTTCGTGCGTTCCAGGGGAAAGGATGGGTAGAGGGGAGCCGGAGCCGGTGGTCACAGGCCAAAGCCCTTCTCATACTGCAGGTAGTCACTGGGACTAGCACAGCCCAACGATGATAATCAGACACCCAGAGTCCCGCTCGCTGATGCTAGTCCTCTTGCCATTTGTTCTGGTGCTGCTAGCTATTTGCTAGGCCATAAGTTCTGGCAATGAATGGCAGAAAACGGTAAGGGGAGAAGGGGCATGCGTCAAAGGGAAGGGATGAGCACTTAAGGATATGTACATGTTATTATGAAGGGCCATACGACATGTGGAGGCCAGTTTGCAACGAAGAATGAAACATTTCCGCAACAGAAAGGCATACTATGGGCTACCATCATTTCAGCACTCACCATCATTTTGGCAGTCACATTCATCATGAATCGTCACACACTGTCATGGGTGCCTGGATTCAAACCCCAGTGGTCAGCAGCAGAGACAGGTTGTGCTTGCATGTGCTATGATACTGCTATGATGCAGTAGTTTGTATGTACATACCTAATTAAAGTGTTTGTTCCTATGAAGGCATGAGTAGTAGGTGTGATACAGAAAGTGTTATGCACAGACTCTGCATATTGTAAATACTCGCCTTGAGCACTTACTGGGAGTTATAGAGTCTACCTTTAATGATATAAAGGTCGCACAGTTGCATTAGTGCAAAGCTAAGTTGATACTAACTTAGATAGTAAAGCAGACTCTAAACTCTGTCTTAGAGCGTTAGAGTGCAAAGGGGATTGACTTAGAGTGTGAGGGAACTAGAGGATTGCTCTAAGGAGCTTATGGTCCTATTATTATACAACAAGACCAAGTCTGGAGAGTTGGGGCTCTCTAGAAGGGTCTTATATACATGAGCTACCTAGTCATCTGTTACAGCTCCTTTGATTTATCTTCAATTTACGAGGTTATCAGTGACTTATCGCGACGCGTCCGCTGATGTAATGCCTACCTTCCTTATTTGTGTAAACCTGGCCCGCGTTCCCGCGTTCCACAACTTACCGTTATCTAGATACTTAGCAACTATCTCCTAACGCGTATTAATTACAGTTCAGCCACTCAACTGCCTATTCCGTACGGCTTACTCTACATATTCCCACACACATACCCAAATCATTCCGACTCACTTAGAGTCATTCCCTTCGGTATATCCTTAACGCGTAGAGCAATACTTACTTGCGCTCTGTAATCTCTTTTGCACATTACACATTACCTTAGTAACTACTTACTCATGCATTTCCAAGCATTACTACGCATTACTGCGCATGCTAGATAGATGAC
>Ga0307512_10003360_pt1 | contig 18736 bp, 20 predicted proteins | sample 14_EM_MG_FD_200267 | JGI IMG/M metagenome (GOLD analysis project Ga0307512, IMG submission 200267) | Populus trichocarpa ectomycorrhiza microbial communities from riparian zone in the Pacific Northwest, United States - 14_EM | ecosystem: Host-associated > Plants > Roots > Unclassified | place... | reverse complement strand
ACAACTTTGAAAGATATTCTGATTCTTGTTCTCTCGATACGCACTTCGAGCTCAGTTCCGCAACATCCATATCACCTGCGCCCGACCCCGCCCGTTACAGAGACACTGGTAAGGAGTGATACTACAGGATAATGATGTGCTAATCGACATTTAGTCAACGCTCAGAGTAGGGGATACAACAGTTCACTTGGTCTTCATGTCAGACGGAACACATCTCTCGAATTTTGCTGGCGACAAGAAAGAGTGGCCTGTATATATGACAATTGGCAAACTATGATCGAAGATCTGCTAGATGCCCTCAACACCCAGAGTCGTAATGGTTGCTCTCCCGCCAATTCGATTCAAGAACCGCAATATTCCTCAGACATGGCTGGATGAGTAGAGGCAGACGAAATGAGAGGTGCTGAACATTGAACTCCGGCGGATTCTCCAGCGTCTCACGTTTGAAGAAAATCCCGTTGCGGAGAGCGGGTATTACAACCTTCTCTGTGCAGATGGCAACTTCATGCATTACAAACTGGTTATGGAAGCATGGATTGCAGATTGCCCTGGGTATAGCGACCTACATCATCTCGAGCGGCATGTCTGTTTTTTGTGCGAGTTCCCGAAGAATGAACTTGGAGATTATTTCCGTCGCGACTAGCAGCACCCCAGGTGGGACCACAACCTATATCACATGCTCGGCAATGCCAACACCAAGGCAGCCAATGCTGAACTATCGTTGCCCCATATTCACCCAGGATTCAACGTGTCTGGAAACATTCCCTGTATCGTGAGCACCCTCCCTAAGCCCGACCTCCTCGATACAATGCAGATCGGCATGCTTGACTACCTCCAGCAGTGTATCTTCCACTTCATGAAGACGCACGAACGGCTCGACACGTACAATGCTATCTGGTTATCCGTGCCTGCTTACCATCACCTCACACCAAAAAACAAGTCATATGAAGAAGTTTCTCAACGGAATGGGAAGGTGATGAAGGAAATGAGCCGGTACCTGCTTGGAGTTGTAACCTAGTCTCAACGAGGCAGAAGGCCCGCCCAGCGTCGCATATTCCATCACACAATTGAGTGCACAGAGGCATTGTCAGAATTCTATATGTATGCTCGATATAAATCTCATGATGATGCAACATTGAGCTACATGGAGCACGCCTTGTGTCGTTTTCACACCTTGAAAGATGTTTTCTTACTTGGGCGATCTGGCAAAAAGGCAAAGGCCAAAGCTAATGCCCTGAGAACAGAAATCGTGAAGAAGCGAAAGGTAGACGAGGAACCAAATGCGGAAACCAGGACGCCATCTAAGACGCAGTTCGAACTCAACGCCTGGTGGGATTATATTAGCCATGAGATAGATGTTATCAAGGATTCAGATGCCGACTTCAACTATCCGAAGGTCCACTTGATGTATCATTTGGGCGAACAGATTTGTAGATACCCAGCCTTGCAACAGTAATCTGCCGTGAGACATGAAGAAGCACATAAAACGTACCTCAAGGACAGTGGGAACCCCTCCCTTCACAATCTCAACTACCTGCCACAAGTAATCACCTTTAAGCATCGCATTCTCTACTTCAAAATCAGAGAGTTCAATCACCAAGCCCTCACTCAGCATCGGGAGAACAGCGCTGCCGCCTGCAAACTCCTCCCTTCCGGTGCTAATCTGGCTGCCCCCGTGAGCCCCCAGATATATAACAAGCCTGAGTTCATGGGACACCAAAACTACCGTGATGGAAAGCATCCTGACACTCTGATCAAAGAATCCACAGCATTGCTCGACAATACGCAAGATGCAATGCACCGTGTGGCAATATACAGTGGCACACGGGAGGTTATCATGTGTAAGAGTCTTATCATGACTTCTATATCGAATGAACAACTGCATGCTATGGAGCTCTGTAGTTACCATGGTATTAAGGTTCAAGTTCAGGGTTTAGATGGTGAATGTATATCTAAGATGTTTCGATTCACAGGAAGCCAGAGCTGGCGGGGAGGGGATCGACGGAACGACTGGGTGTGGGTTAAGCCACGCCCGGGGAGGTGTTTTGGCTTGCTGAATTGGCATCTCCCGTGGCAACCGCAACGACTATTCAAAATCAAACTCCTACACGAGGATGGAGCTTTCGTTGAGTACTGGTTGGCCCTGGCGCTCACTACAATACCTGGAAACTCTGTTAACTCGGATCCCGTCTTGAGATTGGTACAAGTGAGAAAAGCACCAGCAGCTGTTGCTTTGCAAGTTCTCAGCGTGGGAAACATTGTCAGCTGCGCACACATAAGTTGAGAGATGGCTACTCGTAGTAAGACAGGAGATGGACGGAACGAGCGATGGATTGTCGACAGCCACATGGATCTGGTGACAAAGAATGATGTGTATAATTGGTAAAGAGAGAATTGCATTTTGCGCGCAGGTAGAAGGAACGCAAGGAGAGATTTCTGCAGCGTCACCCATCGCATAGCAATCCTGATGCAAGAGTGTACCCAATGAACCCATTCTGACGTATGGTCACAGTTGGCCACAACGCTAGAGTGATCGTTTGAAATTGGTGACCGACACAATGCGATGAAACAGTGAAACAGCAATCTGGTGGCGATATCCAACATGACACGTTGTATTGACGCCGGCCGCGGAGTAATCCGGCAGCGGGGTGTCTTTGATGGCTCTGTCAATGGGCGTCCACTCAAACGGAGCCATTCAGCCCGAACGGAATATTATTTTGCTGATGTAGTATCGCCTGATGAACAGTATTTACAGTTGATCGCAGTGATGACAAAAGAAAATTTCTCTTCTAACGATGTTCAGTAAATTATGTGCAGTATCATTGCGCAGGATTTAATAGATATTCTCCTAGTTTGTGAAGAAAACTGATCATAAGGTGACTTTGTTTTACCCCTCCTCTACATTTGGTGGGGTGTGATACAGCTTTGAAAGTGATACGCTGACCTGAGTCAGTTCACTTTCAATCACATATCCTTAAGGCCCAACTCCAGCAACACACCATACCCCCTCAAGCATTATCAAGATTCATCAAAATGCTGAGAGACTCTCAAATTTGATCAACACTAGCCGGAAACATACTAAATGCATTATCTGCAAAACAACAACATTTGATCAGAACTGACTGGAAGCTCACTATCAACAATATTACCCAATATTGATGAATGAAGTGCCATTACCTGATGGCATTCTACTACCTGCCGGCTGGGATAACCCTCAGTCATGATAGTTTAACTACATGAGGTGCACCTGAATGGCCATCGACAAGCTGTCAATTCATGATCCATTCATTGACAACATACCTGCTGGACCACCACTTGAAGTTACTCACAAGGAAGAACCAATAGACCTGCAGCAGCCTGATCTCACCTGTACCTCCAATCCAATAAAGACAAAGGCTCATAGGCAGGGTGTTGGAGTGGAACATGCGTGGGGGAAAGCGTATGGCAAAGCAACTGGATTGCACAACAAGCATCAAAAGTACTCAGAACAATGGGATCTATCACATCCATTTTGGTCCGCACATGACTTTCAGCAGGCTCAATCATTTCGCGCTGAAAAGAAACCATAGATAGATCAATATCTCAGGCGTGGACTGGACAACTTCAAAATCGAATCATTCCAATCAGCAGATGTGCGGTTAAAGCTCCTCTCTGAACTCGATTTTGGGCTCGGTGACGAGTAGTTGGATTGTAGATGACTCACATATCTCCAGAACATTATACTACAGGGATGTATTTAAATGTATCCAGTTCCTCCTAGCACATCTCCCATTTCAGGCACACCTCGATTTTGAACCAGTGCGCCTCGCTGACTCTGAGGATTGTCAAATCTAGAGCTAGATAAACATGCGCGATTAGTGGTGGGATATGCAGGATCAACCTCCTGCCAGAGCAACGATTGTGTCAGTCTTATGTGCATCTGACAAGACTCATTTGTTTCATCTTTCGGGCGATCAACATGCCTGGCCGCTGTATCCCACAATTGTAAATATTTGAAAAGATATCCGCCGCACACCCAAAAGTGTGCCTGAAATCGCGTCCGGCTAATCCCATGTCCCCTGAAAGATGCCAAAAACATTGAGGAAGCATGGCATAATGCCGTTGGAACTCTGCTGTCCCAACTCAGGCATCTTGACATCACTGGCCCTGCCTTGGAAAGGGATTGTGCAGATGGATTCCAGCGACAATGTTACCCTCTGTTGGCTGCCTGGGTTGGGGATTATCTGGAACAAGTCATGGTTGCTCAAGTCTCAAATGGCTCATGCCCAATGTGTGAAATTCCTACAGGTGCACTGATGGGGCATTCGACTTTTTGACCACTTGACAACTCAAGACACCGGCATAGATACCTCCAGCTGCTGGAGGAGAATAATCTTGATCCTCTGTACACTCTAGGTGTCCACTCAATCTGCAACCAGTTCTGGCAATACCCACCCTGCAATGTCTATCGGCTTTGGCAGACTGATGAATTGCATCAGCTGCTGCCGGGTTTGGTTAAAGACTTATTGAACTGGCTGCTCAAATACCAGATAGGTAGAAATATCAAGGATCAATTTGACATTCGTTTCACATCGGTGCCATAATATCTCTGCCTCCAGCACTCCTCTAAACCATTGGATTCATTGAAACGCGGCACATGGCAAGGTAAAGAGATCAGTGGAATGATCAGAACTGTGGCAGTGATTTGCACTGCAATTCTTGTCTGCTCCATAGATGACAGGAACACTGCGGCGGCAACAACCTCCAATGAAATGGTAATGGGAGCAGTGCGGGCATCATCTGAATTCTCTCAACTTGTCAGCCAACAGAATCACTCTGATCTATCTCTCACAGCACTAGACGATGCAATCAAGCGATTGTATCAGAACAAGGGAATTGTTCGAAAATCGAAAATGTTGATGTCTATGCTGGCCATAGCTCATGACCTGTTGGCAAGGGAATCGCATCAGTTTCGCAAACATGAGATTCGTATGATTCGTCCTGCAATGAACCCCATTGTGTACTGGTCTGAAAAAGATTCCACAATCCACTGCAGGCAATGTCAGGTGTGGCTGAGTACTGCCCGATATGCGGCACGCAATTGGTGAGATGTTCAGGGTCGGAAGGAAATTGAGCGATTGGAGCACCAAATCCATCCAGTGACAACTGTTAAACGCAGGCATTTCAATAAATTGTTCCAACATCATGGGCCACAACTACTGCAGGAAGTCGCGACCAAGGCAACCGGTCCCAGAAGCCATTTTGCAAAAGTGCTTGCCCTAACGAAAACTGCCGCCGAAGACAAGCCTCAAGGGTCAGCAACCATTACTGCCGACATGTGAATGCATTGTCAGATCCGGCTATCCAACGCTGAGTCAGAAGCCATGCCCTCCAGCTTCGCTGATACGGAGCGTGTTACTGAACAGATGGAGAGAGAGATTCATGGCATCACCTCGAATGAACAGAAGCAGTTGTTGAAGGAAATATCCATCCACTTGAGCGAGTTTGAAACTTGGTGGGAGAAAATCGGCATGCCGGTCCTCCGGAAAGCCATTGAACAACACATGATACATTTCAGATGTCGAAAGATGCATCTTCTGAGCCATATATCAGAGTCAATCTGGTGAACAGGTTCCGGTGACAATATTTCTGCTGATATTTCTGAACTACTGCATATTGCCAATGTGAATAACGCATATCGATCTAGCAACAAAGTGAATCAGATTCGACAGATGCTTAAGCATAATTTCCAATGCAACAGTCTTGACTATATGGAGGAGACACTGTCATATCTTGCACTCCCAGGCAGGTACGATATTGACTCTGCAAACGTTTTCAACCTACTGTCCGCTACCGATAAACAGCGAAGTACACACGGTTCCCATCTGTTATGTCGCGAAACAATTCAGGTCAAGCCATTTATCTGCCCGGTATCAAAGCATGTATATCACTTGAGAGAAATGCATATCTGTGGAGTGTGCAGAAGTATCAAATTGACCTCACTCAGTGAGAGTGTTAGCAACTGTTCCATCTTGGGACATGTCCTACTATGGCGGTCGAAGAAAACATGGAACAGGCCGGTTGGGTTCTGGTTTTCGCCAAACGGTTCCCTTCATCATGTCCACCAATATTGATCAGCGAATCTGGAGTTTGGTATGTGAATTATGCAGCTTTGCATGGCACATCATTTGGTGGTCTCTGATTTTTCGATATCTTCACACCTCCGCAAGCTGCTTTGAAAATACAGTGATTTTTCGCCCAAACACCGTGTTTTTGCACCATTGCTTGCCGAGTTTTGAAGATATCGACAATAGAAGACCACAAAAACATGCGCCACTCAAAGCTTCATAATTCACTTACCAAGCTCTGAATTCTCTGATCAAGATTAGTGGACTGAATTGGGCAATTCACTTAAAAAATTGTCGATTTTGGATGTGGTATGGCTGTTGCCATGCGGAACGATAAAACCAGCCGGTTCTAAATCTGGAACCGTTGCTAACACTACTCAGAGATGCATCAGAAGGTTTTGGAATTCCCAACTTTGGACAGCTATTCCCAGAGCAAATTGAAGAGGACTGGGGACACGAAGTTTGTGGACTTGTGCTCAGATGTGATCAGAATGTGCTCATTGACAGTACATTTATTAAACTCCAGAATGGGCTGTTATATTACCGTCAACCATTTCACAACCCTACTTCTGTTGAGTGTCTGCAACTTGATTGCAAGGCAGAATATATTAATGCCAACCAACAGATCATGCCTGAAGCACATTACATCTGGGTCAAGTATATGCAAAGTGATGGGAATGACCTTGATAACACCTTCCAAGGACGAACACCTTCGGTTCCTGGAATATACTTCAGATGGACCCCACCGAATCAGATCCCCCAATTTCAGTAGTGCCTGCCTGCTGGAAAGCAATATCAACTATTTCCACGAGGTGCAAAAAGACTCAACAATGGGTATTCCATGCTCAAGCCCAAGAATATGCGGTGGCGATACCAACAAAGTAAAAAGATCTTCATGGTTGGGCTGATTGAGTTGACAGGTTCATCTGGGTTGTCAAACAGACGAATAAGATGCATATTGTACAAGTTGGAGTAATGGTTGGACCAGCACATTAGGTGTGGGAGATTGCTGCATCGGGTGGCATCGATAATATATGGCTTTTAAATAATCATGTCGTTTCAGATACCTACTGGACTGTATATCGATGAGATTTGAATGCATGATTCGGATGTGTAGCTGCGAGATAGATTGTGGAATTGTACGATTCAATATTGACATTATATATTATCACTCACGGAGAGTCTTGCTCCAGGTGCCCCAGAATCGTCTTGGAGACGAGTGTCATAGTCCCAGCCGCTCCGAAATTTTACCAACTTAAAGGCATGACGTTATAGCACTCTGAAGACCACTTAACACTCTTCAGAATATTCTGGTATTTCATTCCGCTACTTCAGAAGCACTGAGGACTACCGGGATGTACTCCCAGAGCACCTGAGAAGCACATCGTTTTGCATTGAGCCTGTTCATGAGCTTCTGGGAGCTGCTGGAATGATCAGTCTGGCTGTTCAGAGGAGCTGAGTCGTTGAGTTATGACTTCCGAACAATTTTACATTTTGCTGATGCCGTGAAGTCATATCCACTATTACCAGTGAAGCCTGATTTACCCCTACCAGCGAAGCCAGATTGAATGCTATCAGCTTGATCCTAGCGAGGTCAGATTGTCAGAGAGATGGATGTGAGGATATCAGAATGGTGAAACGAAGCATGTGAGAGCTTTAAAAGCAAGCATGACAGAGTTGTGAGAGCACGCACATCAGTTGAAAGTATGAGCATGTCAGAGTTGTGGGTGTGAAGACAGATCCAAAGCTTCTTGTCAACTCATAACAAATCATGATACTCTGCTACTAGTGAAGCTGGATTGACCACTCCCAGCTTGCTCCTTGTCAAGTCAGATCTACAGCTTCTTGCCAGTTCATAGCGAATTGTGATCCTCTGCAACCAGTAAAGTACCATCCCCCCAACCACCATAATTGCAGCCAGTCCAGATCGACTGCTACCAGCAAAGCCGGTTTCACCTCTACCAGCGAAGTGGGATCCACCACTACCTGCAAAGTCGGTTTCACCCCTACCAGTGAAGCAGGATCCACCCCTACCTGCTAAGTCAGTTTCACCCCTACCATCAAAGCCATCTGTACCCCTACCAGCAAAGCCGGATCCACGGCTCCCAGCTAACTCCCAGTGGAGCCATTTTTACCCCTACCAGTGAAGCCGGATCCACCGCTACCAGCAAAGCCAGTTTCACCCCTACCATTGAAGCTGGATCCACTGCTGCACCCAAAGCCAGTTTCACCCATACCTGCGAACCTAGTTTTACCCCTACAAGCAATGCTGGATCCACCACTACCAGCTAGCTCCCAGTAAAGCCAGTTTGACCCCTACCAGCAAAGCTGGATCCACCACAACCAGCAAAGCTGGTTTCACCTCTACCATTGAAGCCGGAACCACTCCTACCAGCAAAGTCAGTTTCACCACTACCAGTGATGCCAGTCTCACCCCTACCAGCCAAGCCAGGTCCAGCGCTATTAGCTTGCTCCCAGGGAAGCCAGTCTCACCCCACCAGCCAAGCCGAATCCACTGCTACCAGGTTGCTCCCAGTGAAGCCAGATCGTCAGACAGGTGAGGGTGAGCATGTCAGGGCAGTGAGACCACTCATGTCAGAACTTTAAAAGTGAGTATGTCAGAGTTGAGAGAGTAAGCATATCAGTTGTGAAAGTGAGCATGTTAGAGTTGTGGATGTGAGGTTCTCAGTTGTGAGAGTAAGCATGTCAGAGTTGAGTGAGCAAGCTTGTGAGAGTTATGAAAGTCAGAGTGTGCGCTTGTCAGAGTTGTCCAAGCAAGCACGTCAGAGTTAAAAGTTTCCATGTTAAAGATGCAAAAGGAGATGTCAGAGTAACAAATAAATGAGTATTTGTAATGAATATATAGTATAATCCATGAATTGCAGTATATAATACATGCACTACAAATGAATTACAGTAATAATTCAACTGTGCTATCAGTACATTACAGGTGTATTATTGGGGGTCATATAGGAAATGGCTCTGAGGTAGTGTGTATAATTTGGTGTTATTGGTGTTACAGAAGGTTCCTGTAGGCCATATGGCCTATGGTAGATTACATGTAACAGAATTCTGTTTTCCAGATGTACCACCACCATCACCATCACCACCATCACCTTGTCACTCACATACTCTCAGCCACTTTTGGGGATGAGCTTGGTGGGTTAGTGGCCATGTGCCCTCCAGTGAGTAGCGAGAAGTAGGAGGGACAACTTTGCCAAGGGGAGAGGTGGGTGGGCTTGGGGCCTTGTGCCCTCTGCTGACTGAAGACCGAGGAAGTTCCGGGGAATTCACTAGTTGAAATGATATGACCGCCGGTGGTTGGCCGGCTTGGGAAACTTCGCTGCGCACCCTGTTCTGGGCTGAATGCAAAATGATTACAGACAAACAAACAAACTCTGTGCCACCTTTGGGCCATTATCAGCTACCAGCTGCGAGCAACTATATATCACTCACCACGAGCCTACTATACTTGATCCACACCGAGCCGCTGCAATGGGGGATTTTTCTATCGCTATTTGCCAGCTGCTATCCAGTCTTCCTTGCAGTCCACCAACCAGATTTACTCAATTATCAGCCATCACCTGCTACCCAGCTGTGCTCACTCCATACAAGCCCGCTTGGCTCAATGATCTGCAACTAGCATTGTACAATCTACAGCTATCTGCTCCTGGCTAGCGACAGTCAGTCACTCAGAGCTTGCTTCGCTTGATCATCAGCTGGTAGCTTCTACCATCCTTCCCTCAATTGTCACCACCCACCACCACTCCTGTACTAGCTGTAAGCCCATACCCAGTAGTATTTGATCACCACTAGTCCTCTTTGTTCAATACACAGCTTCCAGCTCCTACCAAGGTTCACCCAATCATTACCAGCCAGCTTTACTCAACCAATGGCTGTCAGCTCCAACCCAGTTTCATTTCCATCACCATTAGCAATCATTGGTCAATCAATACACACCAGGTTCTAACCAGCTTCACTCAGTTACCACCAGCCAGCTGTACTCAATCAACAGCCGGCAGCTGCTACTCTGCGTTGCCGAATCACCAGCAGCCCTCATTGCTCTATCAACTGCTCTCTGCTCTTACCCCGATTTGTGCCATCATTACTGAGCAGCTTCACTCAATCAGTAGCCATTAGCTCCTACCTTGCTTGGCTCCACCCACAGCAGCCCTCCCTGCATAGTCAACAGCTGCCAACTCCTACCTGGTTTCGTGTAATGTGAGGGTTGGATATAGATGATATTGGCAATGTTAATGTGATATCGGAAACAAGGACAACAGCATGCAATGTTCACAATTCAGAAACAAGACAGGACACCAGTTAAAAGTTTACTCTCAAGTCATCTGTTGCTGTGCGACACAAGGGAACAACCAAAGAGAGAAGAAAAAGACGTCGTGCAATACCAAACAACCTCTGTATATATACAATTCTGCTGCCACCCTCGAATCATTCGCTAAGCTCTAATGTACCATGCAAATCTTCCTCCCTTATCCTACCTACCACCAACCCAAATTGTATCAGTACAACCATGCCACATCATCGGATGTTGCAACACCTCAGACCACCTCCTTGTTATAGTGAATTATTCCTCCACCACTACACCATTTTCTCACACCATTCCTCTGACTCTCAACATCTCCGCCTTTCCGTATCACTAAATCCTGTCTTCCATACCATCACGTGTAGCCTGAGCTGCGACAGTATCCCCCCCTTCGGTCCGAGGTCCTCTGATGACTTCTTCTAATGGTCCTGGTTTCCCAAAATGTAGTTGATGAAAGTCTGCAACTGCTTGTTGACCATCCACAAACATCCCAGGTTGCCATGTCAAGGAATCGTATCACATCCACTGTATATGGTATTGTAACTAATTGTGATACATCTGGCTATATTCAATATTTGAAACCAGACACTCTTGCTCGCCATTGACCTCCACTGGGGGTGGGAGCACAACCCGCTGTCCCTCCATTGGATCCTGCACCACAAGAACTAGTAGACATAGTGGCTGCATCTGGTGAATGTGCATCATCATGTCAAGATCCACCTGATAAGTGTACGGGGATATCCAGCAACTCACTGTAAATGGGCCTTCCCAATGCCAATCTGACTTCGGTGTGGGCCTCATTGTTCGACGATGTCGGGCATCCACCCACACAATGGATCGCTCCGGGATAGTAGAAGCCGGAATTGAAGTCCATTCGGCCCACTCTCCCTTAATTTCCTTACTATACCTCATCTGCACTTGGAGGTGATTGCTGATTTCTTTCGAAGTCGCTTGAACCAGATTGCCATCTGAACATCAATGATTCTGCCCAGCTGTAGATCTCTACATAAATGTCATTCCTGCGTCAACATGCTGGATGCGAAAGAATTTGATTGCATTTCATCGTTTCTGATGCTCCATTCTGTGAAGTAATCTCAGCAATTCGAAACCACTTCACCCAATCATCATGTTGACAATTGACAAATGATCACAGGTACTGTTACATACTAGCATTTCTTCGTTTCGTCTGGCCATCTCCCTGCGGGTGGACAGCTGTTGACATTCTTCAGGCAATTCCTAAGCGATTGCATAACTATCAACAAAATGTTGAGGCGAATTGAGGTCCCCAGTCCGAACAATCATTACTGGAAGTCCCTTGAGTCATACCATCTCGTTCAACAACAACTCTGCCAACCCAGGAACAGCTATTGTCATGTAGCGGGGAATGAATTGTTGCATTTTTGAAAGTCTTTCCACGACCACCCAGATCTCATCAAACCATTTGTATTCCGGTGAATCTACTACAAAATCCATCGAGATATCTTTACGAAGCTTTTACTGGTAGCAGTAAGCGTGGAATAATTCGAAACGTCAAATGTCATCAGCTCCGGAATCCCTGACAGCTATGGAAGTTCCACACATAGTAATTGACCTTCCTTCGCATTTCGTTCCGATAATACTGTTAATCCAGAAGGTCAAATGTCTTCCCTTGTCCCGGATTCCCTGCTAATGCCACTATCCCATGCTGCTCCTGTATCAGCCGTAGCTGCAACTGACCATCGTCTGGAACATTCAACGTCACTTGAAATTGTATTTGGCCTTTATGCTGTCTTCATTCGGCTACTGGGATTTCTTTCAACCTGATATTTGTTCGAATTACTGCCCGTATCTTCCCTGGTAGCAGGTCAGCCTGATCTGCGTCTGCAAAGCCATCAGAGATACACGGACGGCCCTGAGTGGGCGGACTACTAGCCCTCAAAATGAATTGTTCTAGTAGATTCTGTGGCTATAGAACCACCTGTTTCATATTGTTTAATCTTTCATCCCCCCTTCAGCAAGATCTCCTGGCCTCTTTGTTAAAGCATCTGCCTTTCCATTTGATTTCCCTGGCCTGTAAACAAGCTTAGAATCAAACAGGGATAGAAACTCAGACCACAGTGCATGTCTCTGATTTAATAACTTCCTTGCTGTAAAATATTGCAGGTGCTTATCATCTCTGAATAACTGAAGAGAATGTAACTCCGATCCACATTCCAGTCTCCAATCATCGAGAGCCTTTATAATAGCCATATGTTACTTGTCATATATATCATATTTGCACTCTGCCGGTGTATGTGTTTTTGGAAAGTACACCACAGGATGTAGAACTCCTTCATTGTTATACTATGACAACATGCCCACAGAAACATAATTGGAGACATCTGTTTCAATAATGACCTCTCTTTCGTCATCGAAATGTCAGAGTACTGGTGCTGTTGTCAATGCAGTTGTGGTCATTTCGAAAGCCAACTGTAGTTCTGATTCCCATCAAAATGGTTTACCTTGTATTGTAAACCTTGTTACAGGTTCTGCTTTGTTGGAATACTGGTGCATAAATCTTCAATATTGGTTAGCAAATCCAAGTAACTGTTTGATGTCAAATAAGTTGTTCAATCTTCGATTTGCTGTCTGGTCCTGCGGACTCCAGTTCTGAACTGTTTGTACTTTACCTACATCCATGGCAATTGCGTTTGTTGATATAATTAGGCTAACAAATTTGAAGGTCTGCTTGTGGAATTTGTATTTCTCCGGGTTCAAATATAATCCTACATCCACCAGACATTGCATTATCCACTTCCCATGTTCAACATGCTCCTCCTTTGAATTGCTGTATATCAAGATATCATCCAAATTATGGGATGCATTGTCATCCAGAGCCTCCCTCCTTGAATGCGCAATACCTATACCGTGTATAGTTGACAGAAGTATTTGTCGTTTCGAAATACATAACCTTGGATTCACACAAGCTGAATCTAGTTCAAACAGACAAGTTATATTCATCACCTTGTTGACTGATATCACATTAACAGCCCCTCGGACATCAAGCTTCGTATATATCATCCTTCCATGAAAGAGGTTGAGTATTTGTCATATCAACAGCGGAGAATACAGATTTGACACAGTCCGGCTATGTATATTCCGATAATCAATGCAAACCCGAAGTCCTTCATCCAGCTTCTTTGTCATTATCACTTGTACTGGAAATGGTGATGGTGATGATGACTGATGGATACAGACTATTGTCATATTTTCATCTAGCGATTCCTGAAGAACAGCCAATTCCACCCTCATGATGTAATATAATGGGCCCCAACTTGATGTCTCCGTTTCTTTCAAGCATACCTCATGATAAGTACATATTGGAACATCTATATATACATGGAATATAGTCAATTCTATTCTTTCAATCAGACCTTACATTAATACTACTGCCATTCTCTTGCCCACTATCCTTCACTGCCTCCACCCTTTTATTCTCCTTCAAACCCTCTGAAGTCTATATATACATTGTACCAGTTTGGCATAACTAGCCTCAACATGAGTTCTGGGGATTATCCTTGCAGGTCTAATAATGTTCTTTGCACTGTCCTCATCTTGAGCTATCCTCATGTCTACAAAGAATCTTTTCAAATTGTATCCCAGTATCAACTGGAAAGAATTTTAAAGGCAATAGTGGTATGAAATCTGCCAACATATGGGTTCATTCATCATCTGCTTTTGTGTGTACAATTCAATATATTTTTCATCCAATTTATTCTGCTTTAAGGTACAAGTGAATGTTGCAAACGCACTGTAAGGCTCTTTCAGGATTACAATTTTTTTTTCAACGAAGTTGAGCAGCTCGTCCTAGTACCTCACATCTGTGAACACGACTTGGAGTTGTTTGGGGGAAATATCATTATCATTGCCATTCAACACCCAGTGAATTAAAACTATAACTGGTGCATTTGGCAATTGAAGGAGATTACATTTTGACTTTTTGCCTGCATGCATTCCCAAATCCAATTCCTGTCACTTGTTACCTGTTACATGGCCTTTCCTTCTTGCTTGCCTCCTGAACCTTGCTGGCACATTTGTTCAAAATGTTTTTAATTTAGTGTTACCAAATTCATTGAACTTGATCAAAATTTTCTAACTGCAGCCGGTACTCAAATCTCCCCAAAATAGTTGCAACCACCATGTCCAACTGTAGGGGACCATGCTGGAGGTGTTTTGAACAGTACTGATCCCAGATGATACCCTGCTGCTTGTTTGACAGATGACCAGCCACCCATACTTTCTTCAAATTTTTGTATGTACTGATGTTGGGTTGACCCATTCTTTTGACCAATTGCTTCACACAGAATTCAGTCAGGTTTATGCTATGTGATACTTGGTATTTGCCACTGCCCAAGTCAGACAAACCCTTACTTTCATCCTCTGCATTGTCTTCATTAAATGTAAGCTCCAGAAGTCGGGGTGAGTTTGCAATTCCTGTGACTTGAGTTTTCCACTGATTTGTTGCTGGCTCTAATGATTTGATCAGGAGGCTTAGGATGGGTCTCCCAGGTGTGCTGGACACAGGGTCAAGTGGAGAAGAGGTGGAAGATGTCAGCCGAATGACTGGAATATTTCCCACCAGTGTTCGGGAACCTTGATGTGCATATGGAGGTAACACATCTCGTTCTGATAACTGCAGAGAAGCGATGATTGGACATCTGCATCTGGAACAGCTTTGGCGTTGCTGTGACTGAGATTTTTCATGGTTACTAGAGTGGCACTACAATACATTATCTATGTTACCACTTCACCAGGGCACATTACACATTTAATACCCTCAGTCACAGGACATTATGGTACATTTGCTTGCATTGTTACAATTTATCACGATATTTTAGCAGCTCATGTGTGAGAATCTCAATTTATGCACATCATTTTTCATATTTGATTTGGATACCAACAAGTTGGTATTCACATACAATAATGAAAAGGCACAATTGGGTATTATACCAGAGCAATCATGGTATTAATAAGGATATATGCTACTTTTTTGGTGTAGAATCTCATTTAGCAAAATATATACACAAAGCTCAACTCTTCCGCTACTCCCTCCAGTAGCTCTCACCACTCCAGTAAAGCCATCTGGAACTACAAACTTTCATATGGTCAAAGGTTTCTGTGTAAATTGGATAGTATGATTGCATGAAGTATGCAGACACTTGAGACATGTTCATCAACTACTGGCAATGTGCACATGCTGAGAATAACTTGGTTTTACTTGTGTATTGACAGTATGTGACATTTCTGAGATAATTGATATCTTTCTCACGAGATTGGAACTGCAATAGTAATTGGTATGTATCACCACATTACCCTGTCAAATGTGGCTCTGATATGATCTGGCAATCTCAGTGTGATTAATCAGGCTCTGACAAGTGTGGCTCCAACATAGCCTCTGATAGTCCTGGCTATGGAAGCATGCTCTGACATTGTTTCTGACTCCGGCTCTGATATATGTGGCTCTGACAAGTATTGCTCTGTCCTAGTCTCTGATAATTCTGGCTATGAAAGTATTCACTGACAAAGTCTCTGACAATCTTGGCTCTAATAAATGTTGCTCTGACAAGTGTGGCTCTGACATAGTCTCTGATAGTCCTGGCGATGAAGGTATGCTCTGACATAGTCTCTGACAATTCCAGCTCTGATACATGTTCCTCTGACAAGTGTGGCTCTGACATGCTCTGACAATCCCAGCTCTGATAAACATTGCTATGACAAGGACACACAGAGATGACCTGACAATCCCGGCTGCAGTAATGTAACTGACAAGTGCAACACTGACATTGTCTCTGGCTCTCATATGGCTCGGACAAGGTGCAAAAAGTGGCACTGAAAAGTCCCGGCTACGGATACCAGGCATCTCTATTGAGATCAACATATTTAAGCTATCTAGTATATCATGTTGTACAATTCCAAAGATGCATACAGGTTGAGTAGGAATTAATAATCATCACTGCTCAGAATAAGTTGGATGGGTGTAAGAGCGGAAAATTCATCAACAATGTGTCATACTCGTTGTGATGCATCTCGACACATTATTATTCCATGGGTTCTGTTTGCCTTCTATGATGATAGATACTCCATATCCTCAACTAGCAATATGTAGTGATGTACCGTCTGCGACATTACACTCCCATTAGTGATTGCTTCCCCTGTATTGATTCTATTGCAAAAATAACAAGTGTATAGCAGTGCAGCAGGGCAATATCCATGTTGACATACCCAACCACTGTTTCGTGATACTCCATCTTCATATAACAAAATATTGTCGTATCAAATGCTTAGTCAGCGCCACTTATCTACACACCTTATTTATTGAACAACTAGTGTTAGCAACTGGTCCAGGTGACCGGGCAGCAGTCCAGGTTTCTACCGGAGAAACGGTTCGGTTCAGTTCCAGACTGGTCGATAATCCGGAACTGCATTGTGTCGGAGTGGTTGTTACCCGGACCAGACATAGAACAGTTGGTTTTTGGCTGGGTTGGAACTGGACCACAGTTCCAACTTTACATTTCATACAGCTTTGGCTGCATTCAAATTTTTGAGTTCTGATTGTATCATGACATGATGAATATGCAGATTGTGCTGTTTTACGAGCTCTTTCACCTCCAGCATTCAGAATTTGCGATCACACTGATATTCGTTGAGTGGCTGTAAAATAAATGCAAATTGTAAGCGAAATTCGTGGGTTGTCGATAGCTACTCGACGAATATTGGTTGGATTGCAACTCTGAAAGTTGGTGGTGAATGAGCGGCTACAAATACACAATCTCAGTAATGATCATGTCACGATACGATCAGAACTCAACTACTCAATTTCAGGCAATGTTGTGAGGTTGAAATGCCCGGTTACTGTTGGTAAAACCGACCCTATTGCAACGGGCCGGGTTTGTATCTGGTATAACCCATCGCACAGGTTTAGTTCTGGTCCCAACCCTAACCTGGAAATGTTCTACCGGGTTGGATCTGTTGCTAACACTGTGAACAACAACTGAATCCGGATTATGGTGGTGATGTATAGGGACTTTGACATTGTTTGCTCGGTGTATCTTTTGAAGCAGAATTCACGATGCATGAGATTCACAGGTTTGTAGGTCTACACTGGCACTCATATCCACTGGAAATGTCGAAAAATAGGATATTAGAGCATCAATCAACTCTAATCTGTTGATACCCTCTGGAAATGTCAGCATTGCAATTGTGTTGCATTTCCGAATCACTCCATTGATGTGAAGTATAGATCCCAGAGCAAATTTGGTAGACACCAGGGAATCCCCCAGAAGAGCCTTTCGGCCTATATCTGCCATTCGCAAGAGGGGATCTGATTTAGCAATATGCGTTACAATTCTGACTGTCTAGTTAATATGAAATAGATGAGATTCTAATGGTAACATTTGCAGAATATAGTTCACCTTGATGGAAAACTGGTAGCAATCCATGATGAGGATTTTATGAACAGCTTAAGATATTTTGGTGCTCCTGTCATCGTGATAGCCCATTTCCCTAATACATGCAGCATAATAGTGAAGGGAATCAATTTTGGTAAATATTCTCATATAGTGAGTCTTGCAGTATGGTAGGAAAAGGTGGATGTTGGTGCTGATGACACTAAGTGCATCCTGTAGGTATTTGAGTGTAGTTTTGGTATGGGAGTGGTAGCTGGCAAACAATGTAAAGCCAGTGCCAGATTTAATGAACATGAAATGATCAAGATGCCCTGTAAAAAGAGGGGTAAGAGCTGGAAGCCAGACCATCACCATGGCCTTGTACTTGGCACCAGTCCATTGTTTCATTCTGCTATGTTTGTCTTCAACCTGGTGTATGTCAGAGAAGAGAGGAATTATGGAGAATAGTTTATCTATTAGATCCAAACCCTTTTCCTGGCTATAAATATCTTTCAGTAAACCAACAATCCATTCCCAGGTGTGATTTTTGAATGGGCCATTCAGTAGCTGGTGCAACTGTTCAATATTCATGCAACCATACATAGTTGAATATTCATGGGAATGAAACGGCGACACGTGACCCAAGGCCGGGTAAGCGCTATTGTATATCGGTCGGTGCTGCGACACTTAGATCGGTATAGAATATCTTACCACTATACTCTCCATCTATACTCACTCGCTCTTGTGTGCAACCGTATACCATATCATACCTCTGCGGTCAAGTGTAGATGTACAGTCGCGTCCGATAAGTCTTGGCACGGTTCACGAACCCTCCTCGACAACCATTAAATTCCGAACTACACAACAACCAGACAAAAGAGAGAAGCAAGATTAATACATAT
>Ga0307512_10003359_pt1 | contig 18738 bp, 17 predicted proteins | sample 14_EM_MG_FD_200267 | JGI IMG/M metagenome (GOLD analysis project Ga0307512, IMG submission 200267) | Populus trichocarpa ectomycorrhiza microbial communities from riparian zone in the Pacific Northwest, United States - 14_EM | ecosystem: Host-associated > Plants > Roots > Unclassified | place... | reverse complement strand
CAAAAAAGGCTTTGGGTTGATGGGCAAGAGGGGGAGGATGGGTATGAGGGCGTTGAAAAGGTTTTAAAAAAGCCAAAGATTTCGTTGCCAATGTCTCTCGTTTTTGCAGAAGAAAAATGTTCGCAGGCTTTAATGGATTTTTTATCTTGTACAGATGTCGGCAGAATTAGCGGAGTGGTGGAGGAGGCGGAGAACTCAGATCATGAGGAGTCGAGTGATGGGGGGGTGTAAAAGTTTGTTGATGTTGTTTTTTGGCGGTTTTTTCTTTTGTTTGGGGAAGAGGACTCGCGACTTTGCTTTTGTTTCTTTATGTTACGGAAGAAGTGGGGAGGAAATATGTACGGGATATGCCATGGCCGGCAGCGGCCGAATGCAATATGATTACAAACAAATAAAACGTGGCTCTCGGTGCGCTATGGGCAGTCGTTTCTCGGGACGGAACACGGCACTAGCCCGATGACCTCCGTTGGCTGTGCCCACCAGTATGTAGCTCGTCATTGACTAAATTAGCGACAATCGCACATGTCGGGCTACCTCTTCTTGGACTGTGTCGAGGCGACAGAAGAGACCACGACGTTCCACTTGGCAACTCAAACCAAATTTCCGCTCTGTGTCATAGGACTCCCTCCACAACCGTGAACGAAACCCGCCGCCTTATAAAAAGTGCAATTGCTACTGTGATCTCTAGCATTAACAACAGAAACCATAAGCTTCGTTTAATTTACAGTTAGAGTCGTGCGCACGTTTTCCCTGGCTAGTAAGGCATATGATATCTATTTCAACAATTTAGCTATTTCCTGTAAAACCCTGGTACTTTACTGTATGAAAAAATGGGGGTTTTTGCAGACGGACGCAAGTTGGTCTATTGGGATAAGCAGTCGTTGGACCATCATCATCGTGTTAAGGATGGTCAGTAGTCTATATATGAACATGGTTCTCTCCTCCATATTGCACTAACTGAATCACTTGCGTATCACTCGTTCGTTACCAGAAGACACATGTTACGATATGGTGAGAACCATGTGCATAGACTATGGTACAGAGAAGACAGAAGGAGAAAGACTTGAGATATATACAGGAGGAATCAACCCTTTCAGCAGTGACCATATATCAGATCTGTAACATCAGTACATCTGTAACACACTAGGTTTACCGTCCAAATTTAAATTAGTACGTCAAAAAGTCCCACATTTTCCTGCCCTAGAGATGTTGTCCCAGGATTGGCTGAGCCCTCGGAGGAAGACGTAGAGTTTTCTATCCCTGATCAGCAGTACCACCGATATCAATATGATAAATGATAGAGGTGATATCGTTGAAGTCGCGTGAGCCTTGGTAAGTGAAAGGTGCTTGGTGACAGAATGAGAGTAACGACCGTTTAGCGGATCTTGTGTAGCTTGGCAGAATGAGAATAGCTGAGGCGCGAGTGGAAGTAGTAATTGAGCTTGTTGGTCTGCTATCTCTGTGATAGAATATGATCACACCTGTAATATGTATATTTCGTTACTACCAAGTCTATTTGTAATTGTGAGGTCAAAATATTTGAGGTATAGTTAGAGCTGAGACTTTGCCGAAACAAGGTACCGAAGACACTCGAATTGGGTTGGACTAGCGCGTCAATATCCTGCATAATGATACTCTATTGGGGAAGCTGCCCTCTAACAGGTAATTTAAATCTTTTCGCGAGACTATTAATTTCCGAACCTTTGCCATATATAGCAATTCCACAGCCGCTAACCCAACCGAGGACGTATCTCATATCCAGAAACGAAACGGTAGAGAGAACAGGGTAGTTATACGGACCATCACCAATGGAAGCTGCGTAAAGAGACATAAGTCGACGTCCCCAATCCAGACAACCCTCACCTACACACAAACAAGCGAGTACAGATTCAAATAATTACCCACATGCATCCAGTTGGCTGCCACAGCTGATGCCTTCTGTCGTACTTGACGAAAAACCAAGAAATAACATAACATAACCCACGAATCTCCCAATACACATTAAAAGGAACAACCTGAACTACAAAAGAAAACATCTTGTATTGGACCTACATATACAGATCCGTCGAACTCGCCAGCAGCTCTGATAACCCTAGCCGTATTTATTGGAGATATTGAGTTCGCAAAAAACTGCGGAGAACTCGCAACCCCATTCAATGTTGATTAGAACTCAGGTCTAGGAAAAACTTTACAGGCTTTTGCATGCTTTTTCTTGTAGTCTGAGCGGTCTTTGATCCACCTGTTACAGTGCCCACAGATAACATTTCTTCCATGAACAGATCTCTCGTGCCGACTGCGATTAGATCCTGAGGAAAACATCTCCGGGCAATGTCTGCACCGGGATTGGGATCGGGCTTGCACTACACAAGCTGGTGCTTTTGCCGAGTCGAAATCGTCGAGTGCCTCGCTCTCCACATCCCCGAAAGAAAATATGTTGCCACCAGGAAATTCAAGGCCAGTTTCATCGTCAGAAGTCGATATTCCGAGCTGATGCAAATGGGATGTACAGAGAGCACAGATTTCCAGCACTGGTCCAATTGCGTCATGCTATGTGGTACATTAGTCCCCTGTCATTGAATCCATTGGAGCGGTAATATTATTACCGGTGCTTGTTCTATCAGCAACACCTCAACTTCTGGAACTGTTCTCAATACACCGTCATGTAGCCCCTTAATGATTCCCCAAAAAACGTCGCCATCGAAGAAGCACAGTGAAGCACTATTGTGGGAAACAAGGGAATATACTCCGTAGGCGAGAAATGTATCCGCAATGTATGTTTGTCGCTCGATGTTAGGTGGCAAAGAGTACGATGGCCACTCGCATCGTATGGTACTAACGCTTCCTACAGTGCCCAAGGTTACTAACTGTAACAGAATGCCAACCCTTTACCGGAACGAGCAGTGTTCAGCCAGTGTCTTCGTATCAATGAGCTTATGCAGGGCTTATGCAGGGAGACAGGATGGGATATTAACCGTGGTGGCCCTGCAAAAACTCATTGGCAAGATGACATTCGGCGTCAACATTGAACGACAACACTTCCAATAAGGGAAATTTTTACTGGGACTTTAGGTGGGGTGTACATTCTAACAGCATCACCCCATTGGGAGAAGTTTTATGCATTAGTTCAAATCACGCAGTGCACCTATTACCACGCCCCGCCGTTGTAAGCAGAAGCGAGGCGGCGCCGTTTCTGGCTACCTAGGAACACATAGACACCAACATGGCGACTGGAAAAAACATTGATATTAAATTGCAAAATCACGTCTATTTACTATATAGGCCGTGCTAATAAAAAACCGTGGGTTTTTTTTGTCCTTATCGGTATCGTTTCACTACAGTTGCCAGGCAACCGAATAGAGAAACAACACCAGACAACAAGCCTTTAATATCAAAAGAACCGCTGAATTGTGGCAATTCTGCAGTTCCCACCTTGCATCGGGATCGGACCCGTTGCGTATTACAGGTGTTGTTGTGCCTGGGTGTGAACCGCTGCACTGTTCAGGACTGAGATTATAAATCTAGTGCCTGCCTCGGAGTGTAGTCCTGAGGATTATCCAGATTTTGCCTGTCGCCGGGGACCGTCCCGTACTACGACTAAACAGCAATGGGATCCAACGGAACTCCGTTTTCACCTGTTGCCGAAGGCAATCTGCGTATTGCAGATGTTGTGCGTTGGCGTGTACAACGGCACGGTTCGGGACTTGATCACAAATCGATCACAGAACCCGCCTGGGTAGGGTCTCGCGATCGGTCGTTCACGAGATCCTATTCTATCCCAGGGAAAAACCAGTTTTGCCTGCCGCCGGGGACAATCCCGATTGCGGCTGAACAGCAATGGGATCCAACGGAAATTCCGTTTTCACCTCTTGCCGAAGACAATCTATCTTGCGATATCGATGGAACGGCAACGGAATCTAGATCCCTTTTCAATCCCGCGCTGACCATTGCCGGTGCAGCTAACTTCTCCCTCAGTCATGTTGCTGCCAGAAATGCACCCTCACCCCCCTTGCAAATCGTGCAATCGTACCTGAGCATTGGGATACTATATGCGAATTGTCAGCCTTATGTTCGGAACCCGGAATAAGGTATTCGAGGGGATAGGGTTCGGGACAACATGACATGCACTGGTATTTGCACACGGATCGACTAGGAACCGTCTATGACACCGTCGCATGCACCACCCGTGCGATCTTCGTGACAGCTTTAGGGGTTTCAAGTTACATACCACTGCATTGACCAACTTGGAATTCAGAAGCCTGTACATCAAACACTGGGCCCACCAAAGCGCATGATTGAGGTCTGCCTGCGATGCATTCGGCCGTAGACTGGAACTCGGGGTTTTCAGCGGGGCTGGTTGCAACATCTCGCAGGGGATCGGTATCGATTTCTTGTATCCACAGTGGTGTTTGAGATAGAGCCGAGCGATAAAAGAGCTCCAAACCGGGATGCGGCTGGCTATCGGTGGACATTGCGAGTGGGATAACGAACGCTATCTTGTCATGTCAGTCCCCAACACAGGCTCTCGAGAATCGAAAATTGGAGACTCGGTTGTACCGTTAGAACGACAAAGGTTGCAAAGACAAAAATATAGAACGTGTATTCCGCAATTGTATATGTATGTCGCGAGTCAGAAAAGCGCGACTGCAAAGACGGGAAAATATCGCTGTTATATATCCGGATCCTAGTGGTATGTACATTCCATACGATGTCTGCAGCTGAAACAGATAGATAGAATGATAGGCAAACATCCTGTCTGCGTGGCGATACACTGCAGTAAATCCTATCGTTACACTGCTAATTAGATGAATATTACACCCTTTCGCATCCAAGGCGTGAAACTTTGCCTTTAACGTGCGTGCAGTGGCCAGATAATGGACAGCAATAAGATTGTTGTGCATGCAGTGGCCGGATAATGGATAGCAATAGGATTGTTGTGCATGCAGTACCCTGCAAGACCCGATCAATCCGGAGTAGGAGCCTTGCATTAGTTTTCGTAGGATTTTACCCCCACACCCCCGGATCTGCGATCGACGCTTCTTTCAACAATTTCTAATTTGGATCTGGAAAGCCATTGGGCCTTGCATGAATGAGCGTGTTCTGCATTCAGGAATTCAGACACAGACGAAGTGGGACAGGCCATCATTCCGTTCCCCACCCACCGAGCGCTAGAATCCTATCGTCATTAATTAGCCTAGGGAGTGACAATTGTGTATGTACAGGTTAGAAGGAGTCATAGGTTACAGAGAGGAATATTAATTACAATTAATTATCATTGGCCTCAGCAGCTCAGACCGCACTCAACACGGACGATCTGCACACTATCCAAAGCACACCGTATCATTGGTATCATTCAGACAACCCTTGTCTTAGTACGTGTTCTAGCTACCCCGCACCAAAAGATGCCATACCATTGCATTCGGGTCATTGGCTAACTTCCATGGCAGCTGGAAATTGGAGGCTATATATTAACCCCAGTTGCCGGATAGGACTGAATGGAACCCTGCAAGTTCTTATCGTGACCCAAGATAAACTAGGCTGGACGACCGTTTATTATCATTGCCAATTTGCCATCAAAGGTTAGGGGTTCTTCACCGCCGTATGCGAATGTGCAAACACACGCTCGTATCTGGAGTCGATGTCCGTCTTATTAACAGGTATCAAGGCTGGGGAAAGGTTAACGGCTGGCATACAGGATACATAGGAATACCGGATGCGCCGGTTTTGGCATGCATGAAAATCCGGCTCAGCTTGTGACAAAGTCTTCCACAGTTGAAACTTGAAACTTGAAACTTGACAACAGTTGATGCTGTACCTCATTCCACTCGGAAAATTGTGGCTCTAGTCATAATGAGGTTTAAATTGCTCAAATTACTCTCTTGTACTGAAATGCTACAGCGCTTCCAAACCAATTGTATGCAAGTCTAGCCCGCTTCTATCTATAACGCCGGCAGTCTATCAAATACAGAAGATGGTTACAAGATCCAGGGAGCATGTGAGACCAATCGAGTCCCCGTCAGTTTCATCAGATATCGTTCCGATTCCCGTAAACGTGAAGGATAGCTACAGACATTCCAATAGTCCGGGTAAAGGCAGGACTGGAATGGGACTATAATACCCATGGAAGTGAACGGCTGCGGAAGACCAGGGTAAAGATGTCAAAAACAAAGACCGCAGTCCACGGGGCGCCGTAGGTAAATAAACAAACACAAGGCATAGTCGAGACAACTAAAGTAGCTATAACTGTATATCTTTTGAAAAATAAATCGGAATTATCCTTACTCCATTTGATATCTCCTCATTCTGAGTATGGGCGACTTCGGTAACCTCTGGCTAAATACTTCCACCACTTCCGTTAGAATCTGGACGCTGATCCTCACGCGTACTCATGTTAGCCGTTCCAGTACCATCCTACGTTCATTTATACGAAGTATGTCATTTCGGTGGGAGTCCCATTTCCTGGGCCCCAAAAAACTACAGTCGGACCGGAAGGTTGGGACCTCTCGATAGTTATTAATAAATGCGGGAAGATTTCGCAATTTGAACCCTATAGTATGACCACCCACTATGATATATACTGGCTGTCAAGCCTCCCTATACGAGAGGGTACTCCTGTAATAATCTGAACTACACTAGTACTAACTGAGTGTAGAGGGTCAGTGCTGGGGTTCTGAGTTCTGAGTGATTGAGACGCCCACATTGCGTTGAGATACACCATGTCAGAATTGCCGCTTCGAGTAGGTATCCAGTCAATTTCATGGATACTTTGGTATAAATACCCGCCACAAGTTACCGGGTAAGAAAATGTTATTAAATGCAAGGATCCATATAGCATCATTATCAAAAATAACTACCGCTTTGCAAGTTTGGTACGTCCGCTCGGCAGTCAAGCTCCGGTAATACTTCGTTCAACAAGGGCGCACGTCCTTGCAGTCAACTCGCGCCAAATCCAGGTCAGGCGCAAATACAAACAATGGGTTTACCTATGGGGGTTGTTGATAGCATACTACCCTACGTGATTAACAGCGATCCGTAACGTCTATACACTAGGATATAGATGAGCACCTGTGATGGACAGCATGAAACTAGGATTGCTAATTTTGTATCTTCTATCTGTAGTCATTCTTGTTGCTCGCAAGGTTGGACGCTCGCTAGGTAGCAGCCACAGCAGTTATATGCCTCATCAGATAGGAGCGAGAAAGAGTCGAAGGCTTCGGCAGCGTTAACACAGCTGTAACCTTCGCCTAAATCAAGCGCCCACGAAGGTTTCGCCCGCAAAGTTCATCTATCCGATATTTCTAAGATTGGTAAGGATGCAATACCCACACCCAAGGGATATGTACTTATCAAAGTATTTAGAGGCCCCGAGGAATGAACACGACCCACTTCCTACGAAGAAATTCAGATTCCAAACGAATCGATCGCGAAGATGGAAGACTAGATTAATGTTTCTCCCTGCATCACTTGGACCTGTGATATTTTACTTGTTACCCTCATTCTTTTACCTAGGTTCATTCTACGACGACTTCGACAACCCTACTCTTTGGGCACGCTGCCCGTCGACCGAAAACCATTTGATTATGAAGATCTTCTCAGCAATTTCTTTATTGGAAGCTATGGTGTTTGGGCCGTGGTCTTTTGGGAGGCAAAGTCTATTGACGTTGTTTGGGACCTTTGTGTTGGTCGTAGTGGGCAATTGACCATATTCTGGATAGCTGGCAAAGTCTATATAGCTGTCTTGGACCGAGTTCTCGAATCTAGATCAATAAATGTATCCTACGACCTCTATATCTTAGTCGCAATATCCTAAATAACATGGAGCTTATTGAAAGTATGGATTAAACGATTGTTTACACCTATTTCGTTCCCACCCAAAACACTCTTTATATTTACTCGGTTCTTTATTTGCTTGCCTTTCCAACCTTGGTCTCAGCGATAACTAGTTATGTGGCACTTAGTGTTAATAAAGTTCAGATGCGAAACAGTACGATGGTGGACTTTAAGGATTTCACACCTAGTAATTGGCTGGAGGGTAATGGCGATCCGAACACGTATATCGTGCTCGGAGGGGAACGGTATACCAAGGACTACGTTATACAAAATTGAGCATAAACCGTCTATGTGGATAGATATAGTTATGTCTTGTCTCAAAACCTCTACATCACTGTGTGTGTGTTGCACCTGATATGGTTGCTTGGAATGTACGGCCTTTGGGATGATGCTTGTAGGAAAAGGCAGTTATACCGAGCTGGACGGCGGTTGGGTATTTATTGAGGGATTGTCGATATAGCTACGGGCATGAGTAACGATCTCGGATCACACACTTGTGCATATTCGGATGCAGAATTACAAAAGGCAATATCAAAGCAAGCGTCTATAAAAGGACTGTCATATCATCAGTCGGATGGCCAGTCGCTTCAGCTTGCCAGTATATCCTCGAAAACAGCCTGTGGTCGAGCGGGTTTGAACCTGAGTTTGGAGGATGAGTATGCGTATACTAGGTTAGGCGAAGAATCTCCGCGACAAAAGTCTGAGACAGTGTAAGTTGCGGAATAATATTAGGAAGAGGAAGATGGTGAAATTGCAAGCGGGAGGATATTATGTGGTTAAAAATGGGAAATGATGAAGTTGATCAGAACGGCATTGGGGAAGGTGGGGATCGGGTTCAGTCGAATTCTCCAGTACCGTGATCGATGACGGATGAAGGTTTGTAAATAGTGATGACGATATCACCATCAATTGTCTCTTATCTCCAGGTCATTTCATCCACCCTGTCGAACTGTACTTGATTAAACTGGTAGTTCTGAACGGCGGTATGTACAAGGACCTTGGCGCTAGTTAGAATGAGCAGTTCGAAGTTAGGCTGAAAAGTGAACCACAGGAAGGGAACGGGATAGCCCAAAGATCGAAATCCAGTAGGTTCTGGATGGGATTTCGTGTCATATCATATCAAATGCACAAATGCGGCCAGCGCTCTAGAACGGCGGCCATTTATGCTTTATCATCCCCAGTTTTACCCAGTAGTGTAACTCCTGTCAAAATATCGCGTTTTAGTCCGGTGGAAATGCCGTCTTGGCACAAGCACGGGACCGAGTCGGGACTGGAATCCGATCCCGATTAGTTCCGTTACCACACAACGGACAAATAATAGATTTCTGTTTTATGTTGCACGGGATATCCGCGTGCGAGTTCGTTCGAAGTTCCTGTACAGTTTGAAATGATTTATAGTATTGCTAGTGGTGGCAAATGAATGTATATCTGCTCGACACCATTCTTGGTTGATAAATGCAGTATCCGCTCTAGTCTTGCAGCCCTTTTGACGATTCACGGGATGGGGGCTGTTGATCATAAAAATCCGACGTGAAAGTGGTGATAAATTATGATTAATGCGTAGAATTGAAATATTTCCTAGTCGGCTTTTAGCTGCGCTGGCTTTAACCATTATTACATAGCCTCGGCAATTCGAAATGAACCCTTACCCTCCACTATTCACTAATACTTTATCGCGCAGTATTGTCCACTTAGTAGTACCGTGTGCTAAGCTATCATGTCCTCCGAAGCTATTGAGTGAATTCTTTTCAAACGGGTGAGTGAGGCTGTAATGAATATTATACCAAATCGCTGCTCTCGAGTCTATCATTGTTTAAATGACATCCGAAGCTACTCTAGTTGCACTAATCCTAACAATGCCTGAGAGAGGTATATTTTAGAACCAAGCCCAGAAATACAGGCAGTAATGATCACATTGACATATACAACTGATAAAACGCAATGAGGTTTTCCGAAGAACAAATCGGGAACCAATAGGCCATATTCTATGCAGTACATGAAGAGTTGATTTGAGGTCCACAAATGTATAAGAACTCACTCCCACCACTCACTCCCAAAATATCAGAGGTGGCATTACGATTAATAATATCACTTTCTCGACTCTTCGCTGAGCAACTTGCCATCGTGGGAGACCGTGTTGAACCTGTGATAACAAAGCGCTCTTGCATAATGCGCTTCAACTGCCGCTCCTACGACATATGTTTTGTTGTATCTTCGCAACGATTCGACTATCTCGCAGGCAATGCCGCTAGCATCGTTGGCAACTGGTTGAACAATGTGTTAAAATACTATTGTTCAGCTACTTACCACTCATACAGTCGTTATATGGTACGTATTGTTCCAATCATCGAGAATTATTCCAACATTGATAGTATGTACATATCCTGACGAGGTTAACGTGAACTAAATAAGCCAATAATAAAATCCTTCAGATCAAAGTCGACACAGTATATAGCACAGCAGTAACCAGGATAGCACATAGTACATACAACACTGTAGAAAATAATGGCACACATTCGAAATACAAAAAACCGCACATAAATACAGACAGCACGCACCAGAAGAAAAGACAGCCCACGCCAGCCACTTGACAATAGGAAAGAGCTTGCGCGGAATAAAAGGCAATACACTAAAGACGTACGTCTCACTAGCCACGAAGCAACGAAACAGCACGTTCAACATAAAAAAGGCTATAGCGATGACAGACATTAACGACAGCATATTCATCAAAACGTCATGGCCGTTCCCATGCTCATTTTCTCGCCCTATTAGCAACTATTCAAAAATTGTATCGGCGCCCAGTAGTTTTCCCGACACCCACCACCCGGCGCTCTGCTCCTGATAACCGTAGGAGACCGCAATGGTCGCCGAATTGTCGGCATGGACATTGCCTTCTTCACCCTTCTTAGATTTGCTAGCCACTCGCTGGGCACTCTCGCTTGGCTCTCCTCAGAATCCAAAATTTTCTTTGTTACCATTGCCAGAGCCTCGATCGTCAATTTTGCAGTTCCTCCTAAAAGCGGCTCCAGCACTCGTGATGGGATGATGAAAACGTTGTTAAGCTTGACGTAGCTTGGTCTAAACGTTACAGACGGTGTTCCAGTCCACTCTGTCTCGAATATCTCACTTGTATCCGGATGCGGATCCGCTGGAGCGAGTGGTATATGCCCCAGTCGTAGACTCCGTTGAGACGGGAACTTCGTCGTTATCTATGCGCAGCATCAGTAGGTAGTTGATGTGAGCAGAGGAAAGGTACGGACCGAGCAAACCATAATTTCGGCTCCCTGACTGCAAAGGATCAGTACTGGGTGGTCGAGGAAGTAATCCGGAATAAAAGTATCGGTAGAATCAACGAATGGAAGCCATAGGATGTCACCAACGTAGAAATCCATAGTTCGCAGAGGTTCTGGGTGGTATACGAGAGTAGTGTAGGGTGCTTCAGGTCACGTTGTACTAGTGCCGCAGTGTTGCAAATCCAAATGGTTTCCAAGGTTCTGTTGCGGCGCTTATATGCCTTTGTAGAACACGACGTGGCGGAGTGAAATTGCCGGGTGACGTTTATCAATGCTCAGCCGATTGGTTTGCTATTTTGTACACGTCGTTGTTGACGTCCGCATATGCAGCCTCCACAAAGCACTCATGGATGAGCTAACTGGCGCGAGATTTACCGTGTCCGTGTATTCGGGATACCTGTAGCACCGCGTGATGCCTGACGCATTGCTCTTATTTGTCCACTCTGTCAGCCGTGCTGGCTTCAATGCAAGTTCAAACTTTGGGGCGAATAAGATATTGCCCTCGGGGTTGCGTATGTCTCCTGTGGTGCTACAAATAAACCGGAGACCCCCAGAATTTACATTCCGATCTGGAGGGAATTGAGACATGATTGATCTATTACAGCCATGCGACACAAGAGGACGAACGTATCTTTGATCTTTGACATCCTAAAGATTGGCCTGGTTCAGTATAGATAGGATAAAATATTTCTGACGTGGCTACTCGCTCGGATTAGCCCAATAGCTTGTGAATTCAAACTTGAAGTGTAGGAAACTTAGGCTAAAGTTTGGAGCGCGGTAACTTTTCCCGCAGCCAATTCCTATCTGTCTCACTTTGCCTTGCCTCCCAAGCAAATGAAAAATTAGTTCCGGCATTGCCAAGAGACAAACTAGGGCGGATGTAACCCCACATTATGTTACCTTAGCGAGGGCTGGTACAACAAATCAGATAGAGTCTGTCGTGGAAACCAGGAGATACAAGAATTGAGACCATCTAGCAACGGGAACCCCTGACTTTAGAGCCTCAGGACCCGCTACCCGCCAATTCCGACCACATAATCCCCACGGTTCACTCTAACGCAGCCGTTGGAGATTCTTATCTCGCAATGCATGCATGGCGATTAGCGAGAAACCAAAAGGAGCGCAGGCTCACTATTAAAGAAAACAAATGCATTACCAGCAGCATTAAACTGAGTGCAAAGCCTCCTCCAACTCGCATAAACCAAATTCCCGCCCACTCCCTCTCGCACCACAGCGGCGACTGCACTAAACTACCAACAGGTTCTTGCCCAGACATACGAACAACTAATAACCCCACCTATTCCAGCGATTCTCGAGGTGTAACGGAGACTTTTTGTGCTTGCTGACACCACCACCCGGTTTCATTTTGCATTCGCAAACATCGCACCAGAGCTTACCACCTCGACCTTTCTTCCGACCATGCGATTTCTTTTTCTTCCCTCCTTTATTTGACTTGGGTGCGGTATTGGGCGTAGAGCGTGTGGCACTAGTGCCTTGGACAGGAATATATTCATTGTCTGCGTTGGCGCCCGACTCGCTGGCGGCGCTCGACGATCCCGACCGTGAGTCCGCATCTTCATGGTTTGTACCATTGCGAGTTGTAGATACACCATCACCAATTGAAAGCGCCCTGACCATCTAGACATTGAATACAAGTAAGCAGCGATTCATAGAAGACCTAAGTTGTCCAATGTCGCACCTCTTCAAGTGTTTCATCCGATTCAACAGGCATCGAAGTGGTGTTCGTAGCGGTCATGTTCTTCTGTCGCCTAAGGTGTGGCAAGCTATATAAGATGTGGTTTTCCAAGCCACGGTGATCAGGATACGTCATATGGCAGAGGTTACAGTGATATCGGTCAGAAGCGTCTTCGTACTCGTCGCGGGGATCATTAGCCGGGATCAACGCCGCGATATCTTGACGAGGGGGTGTGGGCGCAGCAACTCTCTGCGATGTATTTCGGCGTCGTCGGGTGAGATTGCCGGCTTTCTTATCTGCTGCCTTGTGCTTGTTGGTGTAGAAATGAGAAACGAGGGCGCGACGGTCCTTGAATGAAAGATTGCACGCATTGCAATGGGGAAATAGACCTGTGTCAGCCATGGCTTGCGATTGTAGTGTCGAGTTTCGGTGGGACTGAGTCTTTTGGCGGAGCGGGATCATGATGAGTATAGATATAGCGAGATTTTGGCCTGTAGCCAATCACGGTTTGACAGCAATATCCCTATAGTGCTTGCCTACGTGCTTACCTCGCCGGTCATAGTAGAGGAAGGAGCGAGCATTTCTGCAATGCCTACGAATCACCATACCGACCGGAATCGTAACAGCGGCACGGTAAATGTTACTTTGGATGCTTCCTTGAGTTGATTGATTGATCTTCTCGAGGCCAGAAGGCCCGTATATATACAGACTTGTCTCCCATATTCACAACCATATTCGTCTCCATATCTATCTCCGTTTGCTCATCCGTTTGCACTGATATGAGCCGCTCTGCACTGATACGAGCCGCACTCCTGAGGCATATCTTCATACACCAACTGCATATCAAACAGTCCTGAGCTGTGAGGCTCACGATGTAGGTACACATGCAACAGTTAACGTTAGTGAAGTACCGAGTGACAGGTTCATGATTGCGAAGTTCGATATTTCAACCAAAATATTTCATTTTTGTATGTAGCCGAATATCCGTTCTTTTCTTGCCTCAAGAGCAAAGTGAATGAAGTATCCCTACCGTGCGTGTGATTAGGGTGCGGCCACGTTTGAGTGAACTACGGAACGAGGATAACATGACGGCCGCGGACAATAAGTGAAACTTCTCGAGATATCATCTTCGCAAAGTAGCTAGTATCAATTGATACCATTACAAGATGTGTGTCTCTAATTAATAGACAGTTTCATGGTACAGTCCACGTAGCCACTGTTAGCGTCACATACGGAGGACAAACGTTATTGAAGTAGCTGATGCAGTACATCCTGACTCTTAGATCATTCTTGAAGCTCTACCGACAGAACTATTTTACATAGGAATATGTGAGACGGTTATCTTGAATAATAGAGCCGTTCGGGGGTTATCCTACACAATAACATTTGAAGATATGATATTCCACTATCCAATACCACATGGTTACAATTAGAACCTTAACCACACGAATCTGCATGTGTCCGCCGAATAGACTTGCCTCCCGTGTTGCATTCTTCACCGTGCTTAGGGGTGGTGGCTATTCGGTAGAGACACGGAGGGCATATGTACACCAATGGGAATGCCCAGGTGTATGGAATGTATTCATTCGGTCACGGCTGTATATATTATTGGGATTCTGATCATTTTAAAAATTTGAGTTATGACATAAATAACGGATTATCTGAGAACGAATAAATTGCGATGAGTGTAAGCAGCACCTGATCACGGGATCTATAGATTTGAAAGCATCCCAGCAGTTAATTTCCTCGGTGGTGCTGATGATAAAGATCTGCTGCAAGACACGTCAATCTCCGGTTAATTGGAGATGTTGATAGTATATGGTGTAACGTTGATGCGCAATTTGGGGAACGTCTGCCGCATGTTGCAGAGTTTGTGGTTGTGTATTTGGGTGTAGTGGCACCGAGTTGTATTGGTCCGCGAGTTGAGGAGAGTTTATGCGGGGCTGCAGTGATGCTGTCAAATGATAGTGTTGTGCACGAGACAACCGAAAAAATGTCTCAGCAAAAAGCGACGCAATGCGTGTGGAACGATAGTTTCCTCTCGGGACTGTGTAAATAAAGCACCCTCAATTCCACAGAGCTTCCACCAATCGATCCATCAATTACCATCAGATCGCCAGTTCCATCAGAAAATACTGATATTCTGCTTCTATTTATATCTCGGTATACCAAGCCAATACTCAACTGTCTGGTCCCATTTTGTTTCCAACTATGCTTTACAAAAGCAAATCTCTATATATTGACACGTGAAACAGTGTGATATCGCATATCGATTCTCTTCTCTTTATCCTACTATCGATAATGAGACTAAGCATTGACGGTCTCATTGACCCCTTCAGCACATGCGCCCAATCTTACGATATGATCAACCTTGGGGTCTCCCGCGAACGGGATTATCAAGTTCTTCTCACAAAACTTAACGTCGAAAAGATGCTGTTAATAACCTGGGGCAAAGCTGTTGGAATATATACTCTAACAGATCAACAACGGGAGCACCAAATTACACGTTCCTGCAGGAAGAAGTTACTCAAACCAAATATACGCAAAGAAGTACTCAATATCCTAAATCGCATTCAGCATACCTTCACAGATCCACATACGCTGGTAAATCGATATGGTCTAGAGCAAGAAATCGCATCCGTTACACATCAGAAATTTTTGCAAGCGGTGAGCATTAGTGATCAACGCTTTCCCGGCAACATTCGATGGAACTTGGAAAATAAAAGCCAACTCGGTCTCCTAGCCTCCGATCTCAATGAGCTCAACAACAATTTATTAGACCTAATTCCGGACCGGAAAATACATGTGCAACGTCTGGTGGAAGGCGAAGTCGATTCGCTCAATGATGTTGATAATCTTAAGTTGGTTGAAGACGCTGCGAGAGAAATACATGCCGATATTTGCGGGATGGCTATCATTCGGCGGGTACTGATGGAAAATGGGCAGTTGCATCCCTCTAGTGGCGAAGCCCACGTAACATGTCCTTCAATACTGTCGCAATATTTTTTTGAAATTTCGTTCAGATTGACGGTAAAAGCGATGGAGCCCAAGTCAGTGAATTCCCAACTTCAAGGTACGGACAACGAGTTACCCAACAACCAGATCCAAGACACCGAAAAAGAGTCGAATTCTCAGGGTAAGGGGATTGAAGACGGGTCATCCAATGGTCAACGTCAAGAAGCAGCAGACGAGTCTCAGAACAGCGTTTCACATTCATCCGAGCCTGCCGTGCAAACCTACGTTGCCGTTTCTCCGGAAACAGCTACCTTGATATCCGAACAGGAATTTTATCCTGAAGAATATCAGTATGGACAACGACTTGCTCCTATCATCGCTGCGCTGAAGGCTGCTGATGGACATCGTACTATTCATGATCCACCCGACTCACCCGATTACCACGTCCGCACAAGATCCGGCATTTGGCACAATCCGGCTCACGGAAGGAGATTGGTAACTGAGTTAAAAGCAGCCAGGCATGTATCTGCTATTCAACTGTTCAACTGGTTTAAATGTATAGCTGACTTCACTCGGGATTCCGAAAGGACTTCAACTGACAATATCGGATATATCACACCGGTTGATACGGATATTGTTAGGAGCAAAATCATTTCTGGTATTAAGGAAGAATTATAAAGCTAATTTGATAAAATAGTCAGATTGCCTTGCCTGTTTTGAAGGTCCCGTAAGTCACATTGTGATGAACTCCGATGTAGTCGTTTGCTCATGAAGGCCTACAGTTATCTACACCGTATCAAGGCGGTATTTTCTTTCTAAGTGTCAAAATTCCCGATCAGTACCCTTTTGCGCCACCAAAAATACGTTTTCTTACACCGGTATATCACCCCAACATTACCTCCGACGGCCAAATACACGCACACATGCTCGGAGTTAATTGGGAACCGAACCTTAACCTGCGAACTTGTAAGTTCAGGTGTAGACTTTTGTTTGCGGCCAGTTCGCTTTGGTGTGAATTAATACTGACCAGTACCAGTGATTCTATCGATGTTTGAGTTTCTGTCGTGTCCAAACCCCGATGAATCACTTCTACCTGAGATTGCTACAACATATAAGAACAATAGATGTCTGTATGACACGAACGCTGAACTGTATACTTCCATGTATGCCACAGAGGATCAGGTTTCTTTGGATGAACCACGTGTATGGCTTGGCTCTCGGAATTATAGATTGGGGTAATCCACATGTTGGACAGAGAAATTTCACTGATGCCAGCGGGGTTGATCTGGGCCATGTAATGTTTAGTAGGATGGTTGCGTAGGTTTATGGGACGAAAATAAGTTCAGAGGTGGTTGGCATTTACTTTCGATTATATACGGGTCATGATTTTGACTGTTTAGTATGGAGGTATATCACTGAGTTGAATGTTGGATACGATTTTTACCAAACTAAGTTGTTGAATTTCACATTCCCAGACATAAATTTCGGCCAGTGTTGTAACTTTAGGGTTCAAACATACCGTGGGTTAGGGCTTACGTCTCGAAGATTTAAGTTGGTTTGAGTTTGAGGTCTGTGCGTAAATAAGTAATTAACGATAGCAATGACTAATTCCCTTCCTTGTCTGCAGCTGTAGAAGGCCGGCACTGGCTTCAACGTTGAAGTTTGTAACTTCTTCGCAATACTAGATGATAGGCTAATTACAACGGGTTTGAACCTTTTAGCAGTGTCTAGTGTGCTGGCGAACAGCTAATATCCTATGTCGTGTTGATAGAGGAAAAAATGACTCTTCCAGTCACCGTTGGGAATTGCCACGGAACCGCTACACAGGTATTGGAGATCTGCGTTCGCTTCAAAGTTAATCCCATTTAGCACAAGAAATATGGCAACTGTGGGGAAGGGGAAGACAAGGGTTTGCGTATGTGACACACTGCCGTTCGATGCATGCGGTCAAGGCGGCTTTGCCAATAATTTAGTCTACAATGCTGTAACACGCAGGGGTCAGATGACCCACAACCAGTAACCGAATGTCGTGGAAAAAAACTCTTTAAAACCCGTCCGTTCTTCCCGAAGTTCATATTCTCACGTTCCCTTTGCAGCTCCCCCTCATCCGAAAGCCTCCACAATGTCGAGCACTACGAATACGTCAAAAAAATCCTCTGGTTGCACCATGTGCAACAAACCAACTTCGATGGTTTGCAAGCAATGCGGCAATTCCGCTTACTGCTCGCAAGCCTGTCAGCGTGCCGACTGGCCTGTACACAAGCTTCTCTGCGCTCAGTTCAAAGAGTTCCAGAATCCCCCGAGCCCTTCCATGCGGCGCGCAATCTGGTTTCCGGAGAATGAGCCTGATGTGAAGTTCATTTGGGTTCCAGTTACTAGAATATCCGAAGAGGGCGAAGACTATGATAGAGTTGATCTGAAAACATACTTCGCTGATACGGCCGAGTTGAAACCTGAGTTCCGCGGATATCAAGGAAACGGACGTCCTCTCACCGTAAATGTGAATGCCTTGCGCGGGAATCGGCGGCTGGGGAGCGCGATCGATATTCGTCACCGCGAGACATTTTCGATTGACGGGTCGAAACGGAATCAGGCAGTTTTTTCAGCTACAAAGGGGAGATCTTGTCATGAGTGGCGTGGACCGATGGTAGCACTCAAGGAGAAGAAAAATCGGGTTGCGTATGACACGTGTTCGTTTTGTGACGATATGGATGTGGCAGGTCTGCGAGATGTGGTTGATTATTTGACAGGATACGGAGCACCAGGGCTTGGTTGGTGGGTGGGAAGTAAGGATCCGGAGTGAGCGCAGGTACGAATGTAATGTAGCCATAGTGAATTCATGTCTGATTACGCAGTTACACTTGGCTACGTGGCTGTTCTATGGTTGGGGACACCTTAACCCGGTGTATTTTTAAGCCTCAACTTTAGCCCGCCTTTACTCCACCAAAAAAAGTCGGAAAATTCAAA
>Ga0307512_10003358_pt1 | contig 18746 bp, 7 predicted proteins | sample 14_EM_MG_FD_200267 | JGI IMG/M metagenome (GOLD analysis project Ga0307512, IMG submission 200267) | Populus trichocarpa ectomycorrhiza microbial communities from riparian zone in the Pacific Northwest, United States - 14_EM | ecosystem: Host-associated > Plants > Roots > Unclassified | place... | reverse complement strand
TGGTGTGCTTGTTGCAGTGCTTCTTTCGTAACCCTCCCTTAACCTTCCCATGGGGAGATTGACATAAACAGGCTCCGGATATCGAAGAGATGAATACGTCTCGCCATCGAATTGGAGACTCTGGCGGAAGGATTTCAGAAGAGCCGGTGGAGCTGTGTGACGATTATTATATGGGGCCATCGTTTTGAATGAGTTTAACTCGTAATATCCTAATTATCAGGCTAAATGATGTCGGTGGCTGCTCTCGCGCTCTGGCGGAGATGTTTTCGCCTCGCTCGCAAACTAGCCCGTGGAATCAGACGGTTCACTTATTGATGGTGATATTTCGAGGTTGAATAGTGTCAAAAACAGCGCTAGGCTAGAACGGCCCGTAAACTGAGAAGAAATATCTTGAAAGAATGTGCTGAGAAAAACTGTCGAGGACCGGCTCGTGATTCCAATATATATCTACCAGCCCGCTGGGCCAAGGCTCGTTATATGAATGGGCTCTCGATTAACGTTAACTAAGCCATTGCTGTTGCTTCCCATGAACAGACAGAGTCTGGCCCAGGGGTTCAGAACGCCGATCTTACACTCGATACACCGCGGATGCATTGAAGATCCGACGATGAATTAGCTGTTAAGCCCGGATTATACAAGTTTCACCTCCGGAGCGCTAGTCGGAAACAAAGGAGAGAAGATTTGTGCAGGCCTGGACCAGTGCTGGGAAGCGTTTGATTGAACTTTAATTGCTGCGTCAGCGATAAATATAGTATAGCACACAAGGAGGCATCATGTTGCGACTGGCCGTGTCAAGGATTTTGGGACGTCTCGCAACATGATACTAAAGTAGATATCCAATGTCTCGTGCTCCTCCTCAACTGGTAAGTGTTCTTACACTGGGAACCTGCAGGAACAACCCTAACGATATACTCAGCGAGTGTCCGAAGTGATGACGAATTTGCGGACTCATTCGGGGTGTTGTCTACATCGTCTTTACAAGTACCCGGTTAGATCGCAGGGCGGTACAAGCAATGCATCCGCAAATGGAGTAAATAGACCGCCTGCACACTCCCGGAAGGGTGGGTAGACTATAATACGGCCCGGGCAAATGGCCGTAACCTTCCATACCCCGATGATAAACGTTTGTACATAAATTCCCTGTAAGACCCGTGCTTAGGCTTCGGAAGAATATGTTGGAAGGAGTGCCGTTTCAGGACAGGACGGGGAAAGAGGCACACGACATCAGCATTGGCATGTGGTGGGCGAACTAACCTGTTAGTGCGCTGGGCGACTAATCTCACAAGGCGTCTCAAAGTGTGTAGTACACGCGTTGGCGATAGGTATCCGTGCGGTACGTACCGTAGACTTTCATTCAATACAAGGATAAAGTTTGGCCATCAGTAAGGTACCATTTGATGGTATTTGCACGAGTAAGGCACTGCACGAGCGCAGTACCATTACAGAGTAGCTCCTGAGATCGTGAATGGGGAATTGAAAGCGATGTCGAGTTAAACAATCTACGCTTTTAATTTGCCGAATTGCTTTTCCTCCAGTGGCATAACGGGAGCACCAATAGGGAAGCCTCGATAGCGCCACTGAAATCCTTCTCTCCATTTTGAAGCAATTCTATACTGCGAAAGATAGGATCGGTGTACTTCGCGATTCAGGAACTGTACTAGGATTTGGAGAAATAACACACCATGTAGAGAATGTTCAGATACATGTATTTTTGACAGTGGAGAAGTACCTCCTTGTTGACATTTCCTCTCTCTAAATTTCAACACTGAATACTTCTTTGTGCCTGGTGAATCGGTGCATAGTTCCATCGGTGGTTGGAACAACGCCATCATGCCTCATTCGAACAACTTTTCACACGACCCATCATAACACACAGCTCAGCTTAAAAACCAAGTAACAATGGATAATATTTATACAACTTCTTTCACTCGGTTGTTACGCAATTATTGGGTCTGTTTCATGATTTTACTACGTCAGTTCTAATTCAGTACAACGGTCAACCTCTAGCTAAGTGGATCAATCAAGATCTATCACAAAAATACACCTCAAGAGCCCTGGAATCTACCCAACATTCTCCAACTCAGCTTTCCGCTGTCGACGGCAGTGTTTCCTGCGCCGCGCTGCCGCTATAAGTATGGGTCAGAAGCTGACGCTAGCATACAAGGAAGAAGTTTTGAGATGCATACGTCAAAAAGAAAAAACAGAGATAAGGTACACTTTTGCGGGATTACTTTCCAAACAGTACCTGAGAAGCAGCAAACAATAACGTCTACATTTACCGAACATGCAGGGCATATGCATGCGCTCGGCTCTTTGTTCTCTGTACCTCCCAGCAAAGCCCCCGTCGCAATGTCATACTTCTAGCATGACACACTGCATGCTATAAGAAAAGTCAGATTTCTTTTAAGACGGTCTTTCCGATGTCGCTTGAAGTACAACTGTCAAAAACGCCTTCCAGGCCTTTTCCAGAATTCCAAAGTGGCCGCATGATAGTTACTCACTTCACAGAATTTCGCCTTGCCCGGCAACACTTAATGGTCTAACAACGGATTGATTACAGATGTAGAGTGTTTACAACCAACTTCAAAACCTACTTTTTCAAGAATTGGTTTGGATGAGTAATTGCAATCGTGATCCCCTGAGAACAGTGCCGCCCACAATAGTATTCGAACTATATATCTCGCTAACATCTCACGAAGGCTACAAGACGCTCTCTGCGTCCCAGTGATTCAAATTTTCACCTAGTCTGCCAATTGTGCTCTGACTTGTTGAAAATACCTATCGATAAGCTTGCAAATCATCCCGTCATAAACCCATTGGGGGCTGGTACACGTGCTTAACCTACAGATACCCGCCCGTTATCTTCATGAGTTTTGCACATCAGTATTTTCGGAGTTTCATACGCGTCTGATACAACTTAGGGAGATACTTAGTGTACGGATTTAGTACTGAAAACCATAACATTCTTGAAATGGCAAACAAATGACAGATCGGTGATCGTTCACATCGTTCTAGGTTAGTTTCAGCCACTTTCCGCGAGCATTACGCGGCCTCGGTGATCTACCATCCGTTGGCGAATACTCATCCGGCGATGAATCTCAACAAAACTGAAGGTTAATATTAAATGTAGCCGCCCGACAGCAAGAAGCCACAGTAAAAGTTGTTACTGTGATGCCCTCGCCTGCAGATAGTGGGTTTTGGGGTACAATTTCTCTCTATCTCCTGCACGCTTGGCGCAGTTTAGCGCGATCTGTAGTAGAGATAAGCTTTTATTATGCTGATCAGATTACCCAAAAGCTTGGCTTGGAGCTTGGCTTCAAAGCTTGGCTTCAAAGCTTGGTTTTACATATGAAACAACATGGAGGTGATAGCGGTTGGCGGCTACCTATGGAAAGGCGTACTACGAATAAACCTGGTGATTTGTGGCATCAGCTGCACAACAAAGCCACCTGAAAATTTCTAAATCTCTACTTGACCTCGGTCAGCAGTGGTTAGTGTACGTTGAGTTGAAGTGCATTTCATCGCGAAACAGTGGCTTCCGAAGGCCTGACATCGTGGCCAATCCTGCAACACATGTATGTGCGATATAACCTCTCAGTCACCGTAGGGCTGGAATGCAGGCTTAGGTATGTGCAAGTTAGTCTTGAAACCGAAAGACCCGAAAACCGGGCGCCGACCGGTACAAATTCCTATGAGAACAGGGACTAAAGCGTCCCGATTTTTTACACCGAGTGTTGCGATGAGGCTGACCCTAACCCTCCATCGTCGTATCCACCCGCGGTACCATAGGGGAAACATGTTATGCAGATCTTCGGCGTTGACATGGTTCCGGTTCTATTTGGAGTCACCTCCCAACATCTTCCGCGGTACGCTTTGGAAATGACAAGTACGTGTGTGGGATCGGCTATGCCACTTAATGGCGATCAAACATAGCCATTCGTCCTCGTCACAATGTCCATGTCTAAACAAAGACTAGACAACCTTCTGTACGTGATGAGTACTATTACGTTGTCTGTCTCTCTAGTCCTGAGTCGGCATTCTCGTCCGTGCATCACGGCTATTCTGTTCCTACTTGATGCAGAGATAAGAAACCCGCTTTTCCAGGTGGACTTGTCCTGCAGTTACCGGAACACCGATGCCGAATAATCAGCTGATTTCTCTGCCAATAGGGAACGGGTATGAATCTTGGAATCTTTGGCGTCTTGCAGAGCATTTCTCTGGGGCTAGTTGTGATCGGCGAACTTCGATTGTCCGAGAGAAGAATGGCCGTCTATAATTGGTCAACTGTGTGTGCCAAATGCAGGTTTTGGGGAACAAACCGACGCAAAGGCACACTTACTGCATGCACAGAACCAATTAGTAGGTTGGAACGGCCCTCACAATAACCAACTATGTTTATGGATCGACGCAAGGTGACAGATTCGGCCTCGCACTCGGTAGCTGGAGAGCGGCCAACTGGTCCTTATCATGAGTGGTGACAACAAGAACACACTATCACCTCTAAGCTTTAGACATTACACGTTTAACTATATCTAGCTTGAGCAGTTTTCACTGTTATCACCAGTACTCGTATATTACTTCGTCCTAGAAAGGTTCTGTATGGTAATAGCGGCTGAAAAGCTTTGCTTGCGAACCGGGTTCAAACGACACTCTAGCCGCAAACGCAAATCATGGATGATCGATGACTTTCGAACCTCGTCTATTGGTATTGTATGTTTGTATGTGGATGTGGCGAGTGATAGGTAACGTCCCATTTCAACCACTGGCACTACCGATGATGAAATCTAGGCCTGGTCATGAAATTATTTGTTTCAAGTCGATCCTTACAATTGAAACAGCTACTATTGAGAAATTCTATGACTAGGGCACTAATTTGCCTTTAGGCCACCACAGAGAAAACGGGGGTCACGTCCAACGCACTACCGGGGAATTTACTGAGCACGAAAGGAAGGGGGCGTACTCGGAGGTAGGAGCGGAGAAATATCTGTAGCATTTTATTTCTACGTCACTCATGTGACATAATTATAGCGCCATATAACCCCCCACGCAACGTTCCCCAAGCTGCGTACAGTAAACGTTGTCTATAAGAATATATCTAGACTGGGGATTCTTAATCTTGTAGAGTACTTAGGTTTTGTGCGCTTTGTGGCTCGGCGCGAGTGATCTTTTGTAATTTATTCTACGCTTGCAAGGATATGACTCTCTGAGGACGTGATATTGATATCCAGGATGGAAGGCTTTCAGGGTGCAAATAATCCGTCTACCCAAAATGTAGCAAGTTTTATAAAGATTCTCTAACAGACATATTCTATTTTCATACAAAATCAGTGGGACCGGAGGTGCGTATACTATACAATGTATACTCTTATACGTAGAATTCGTATAGACAGCGTTTAGTGTCCAGTGATGTTCATGATCGTTCATCTATCGATATAGCATTCCGAAACTTGGCTTGATAACTGATACACTACAGAATTCGGGCATTCACGAACTCCCGATATATCTGCTCCGTCCAGCTTACGGGCCGCACACCTCGGACTTGACAAAGGCGCTCACCATTTAAACCCATCAGACAATACCGCCCTTTACTCCTATGATCAGAGTCGCAATTTACACTAATGGAACGAGATTTGAGGATTGTGGTGTGCGAATGCAGGTGGATGATGCAGGTCGGGTGATTCAAGTTGGGGCATTGCAGAAGCGGAGATGAAGTGCTCCACATATATGAGGGATTGATTATGTACTCAGAGCTGACGTATATACATGCTGGTGTACGCTAGAAATGTGTGTTAAGTGGAATTAGCAATGGCCTAGTTAGCGAATCGTTCTCCAGATTGCGCACTGAATTGGTGTGATTTCCAACCGGATGAAACAACAGTTCAGTGTCAACCCAGATAAGCTTCACTTGTGCATGGCATGCAGGCAACTCAATTAGAAAAGGAAGCGATCTGCTGGCGGCGCCTAAAAAGTAAACACGAGTGATTGGCTATGCTACTCTTGTCACAGAAAATATCCTGAGCTTCAGCCCTACGGCACGTATACGCAATTCTCTGTTCCTGACTCTTTTTCATATATAATTCGGTATTTCTGTACCTAGAAACGAAATATCGTTTGTCAAACACTCTAGCTAGCCCGCTAGCGCGAAAAGTGAGACTACATAAACTAAAAGGAATTCTACTGCTCCCATTTCGGGCAGGTACTCTGTCCTTCGCAAAATGCATCAGAATGAATGTTTACTATTCTGTGATTTCATGGATTGTGTGTGAGATTCAATGGGCGGACTCATTCCGGGGAGTCGCGTGCGACTCCATGGATAGTCCATGGAAGGTAAAGTTGCACGCGTACGGATCATATGCAACATCATGGATAGTCTATGCAAGGTCCAGTTCTACTAATTGCCATGGAATTGCATACAATCCATGGAACCGGATTTTATAAAGTACTCTATGTATACAATATATGAAATCTGACCATCCATGGAGTCGCACCGAGTCGGACTTTAGAATTCAATTCATGGAATCTGGCCGTCCTCTATAGCAACGCACACCCAGGATGAAAAATATATATGGCCCCGTACCGGTTCAATATGTTCATTTACTAAGTACTTGGAGATTTTGCTAGTTTCTAGCTTTAGTACCATCATCATTCGCGTCTGGTCGTCCATGCTGCGCCAGCCGGCGCCGTCCACCGTTTCTACTATTCACTACTCCTTAATCCCCCATCCCTACTCCCTCAGCTCCCACTCAACTATGTTCCATCCCGAAATAGAAGTACCCTCTCTCTGTAGCTGCTGGGAATCAACGGTTCTTTGTCTAGTGTAGTATACTTATCCCAAGGTCCAATCGTTCTGCCTCTCGTTCGTTCGGCTCAGTACAACTGTAACCGGGGATCCACACTTCGAATCAATCAAAAGAGTCTCTTGGCATAAACTGTCGACAACACAAAAGTGAAAAGATGAAAAAGACTGTTGGAGTACCGAGACGGGTTTTGAACCGGCGTCCGGTAATTTCAACACCATGCTCCACTAGTTCGGCTTGGCGATCTAATCTTCTTAACGCAAATAACCAGTGTATTTCTAACTCACTGGCAGCGAACAGGGATGCCATTTCCCTGCCTCAGCGTTGCGGTCGTGCATGTCTGTGCGCGTCCGGGATACGACAGCAAGAAGCAAAGTTCAACTGTTAATGGAGGCTGACTGCCAAGAAACAATAATAGAAAGAATTACGACTGCTTCAACATGGGGTTCACTTGTATCATACTTTAGGGGTATATTGATCATGATACTGGTGGCTCGACCGGTCGGTTCATGGATCTTGCGGGATTGCCATTGCTATCCCGGGTCCAGGGGATCGGTAATGCTTCGCTAGATAGAACGCCAAGACTAGGGACTCAGACGAAGTAAAAGTAACGTACGAGCTAACTGCTTCCTGCAGTTGTCTTTACTGTGCCGTGTTACCAAGGTAGATGTGATATTCGGCTGTCGGAACGTGGTATGCCCGAACTCCTTATTCTGGGAAATGTTGTGCGGGTCATGGCCCGTCACTCGAATCATGTAATCATGCCCACTGTTGCAATAGTACTTAGGGGAAAACCGTGTGTGTTGATTCTATGATACAGTGAAGGGAAGGAGGGAAGGAGAAAGACTCGATTTATATACAGGGAATCATGAGAGAAAGCTTTGATGCTTCGCCACTCTTCAGTCACTCTCCACTCTGAGTCACTTGTCTGTTGCATGTGTACCTGCATCGTGAGCCTCACAGCTCAGGTCCGTTTGATATGCAGTTTGTGTATGAAAATATGCCTCAGGAGAGCGGCTCGTATCAGTACAGAGCGGCTCATATCAGTGCAAACGAATGAGCAAACGGAGATAGATATGGAGACGAATATGGCTGAGAATATGGAAGACAAGTCTGTATATATACGGGCCTTCTGGCCTCGAGAGATCAATCAATCAAGTCAATAAAGCATCCAAAGTAACATTGTCACCGTATATGTAACACGAGTGCTACTCCATCATCTCCGCGGGACATCCAGACTCTCCATGTGTATAAAGGCAAGACTGTGCCTTAGATAGATTAAGAGACTTCGTCTTCACAATAGAATGTAACACCCGCTAGTGCACGTCCTACACTCCGCTAAGTCAAAGATAAGCGATAGCTAGGAACGAGACTAGCTATTACAAACTGCATCATCGAATGGTTGGAATTATTTGATGAAGTATTCACTGTGTGCAGTACGAAGACCTAGTTATTTTGTCCACATATTTGCTAAGCTGAGGAGTCTCATTCTTTAATTCGCTTTGAAGATACTTTTACTCCGCTTCGACTTTCGGTTTGTTCTCTTCGAGCTCGTTACATCCTTGACTCCCGTTCCAGCGTCTTTTCATTTGCTTTGGGACACATTACCAGCAAGAGGATAGGAAAGGGCAGTTTCGCGCAATCGATTGGACTGCTGGAGACACATTCTTCGGGCTGAGATTTACATCTCAAAGGGGAAAGTGAGCACCACTGGTTTTAAACCCAGGCTTGGCATTTACCGGTCTATCGTTTATATCACCTTAGGTGTTGCGTAGTCTCGGTCAGACGCTTTTTTCCCGCTGCGCGGAAGCTTCACCGCAACTTGTTGGGTGAGCGGCTAATCGAGACTAGGTGTTTCGAGCCCCGGTGTTTAGAACGCTTGATGTTTAGAGCACTGCAGGTTTTAAACCCATGGTCTCGTGTTTGTAGCTCTATGAGGTTTCGAACCCCGGTGTTTACAGCAGCAGCAGGTGTTTATAGCATCAACAAGCCAAGCAATTAGTTCTTGATTATGCGATGGTTTTCATCATCTTGTAGGTTTCGAAACGATGTCATATCTCGACACTCAGATGCTTGGAGATAGTTTTGCGACTTTGCCCGTCTCAAGCACAAACGGGGTTTCCGCACTGGTAAGAAATTCACTTCCGTGATACACTACATGTAGAAAATACAATACATTTCCGCCAAACCGCCCTGCATGGCTTGCAACGATTGTCCACATTGCCCCGCCCAGAAATTGAACGATTGTCCATAGAATCTCTCTATGTGCATCGCTACGAAAAGTTAGGGTTGACAGTACTATCTTACTTTAAGTAGCGGCAATGTGTCCACATTATAATGGATGTGAAGGGCGCTAGCTAGCTTTCACCTCCGCTTCATATTAATACCGCCACAATTGGCGTGGTGATATTGCACGTACTAAATACCGTTACACCAAAAAGAGCAAAAGAATGATCACAAAGGTGTCGAGCCTTGGTATTTTCAGTAGCTGGTGTTTGTAACACTATGCACTGCTAGCTTAACTACACAAATTGTTATACCCTACCCTTACCGCTGTGTTCGGCAGTCGTCCTGATTAGACGCTAGGGCAGCACGTTGCAGAGCTGCTAACCGATCACGAGGTTAGGACCCGAGTAGTTATCCGCCATAGGCGGCACAGGCTTACATCTCGCGTATTAGAACGTGTTGTCAACATTAAGTTCTCACCCACAAAGATGGCATATATAGGGTTTTGAACGGTTTGTTGCATTGTTTGTTTCGTTGTCAACACACTTGGAACCGAATTCGCGAATAAAGTGAGCATCTGGAACATTAATTCGTCCATTGATCTACGGAGCTCGGATATTATTCATTAAATCCGCTATTCCCGCGCCTTGAGGGTGGATGATTATAATATACGTAATTCTCCTGCTGATCATAAATGACTGACCGCAAGTTTTATGGCTTATCATGCATATATAACAGCCATCACTAGCTCACGCCAGACAGATTGCAATTTGCTCATGAGCTCAGCCACTGGCCGTGGTATACTTGAGTGATCTTGCAAGCAAGACCTGGAGATTGACCAAAGACTGGATCAGGGACCGGGACTTGGGGCGGAATGCGAGAAGCTAGTGAATGCATATATTACTTCATATAATTCCGATGCAGGGACTCTAATCTATGTGCACCTCGTCCCTTACCCAGTTACTCTACTAGGGGAATATTTGGGGGATTATTGCGGCTTCCATAGTGATGGGCGTGAGCCAAGTCAGCTCGAGTCAAAAGCACGAGCCTTGGAGCTCCAACTGACTCTAACAGTAGGTGAGTCGGCTCGAGCTACTCGTCGAATTTTCAAGTCTCCGGACACCCGATCATAAGCGCCCTTGGCGGCACATCAAAAGATCAGTAGCTACACATCAAAGTTAGATGACAATGGGATAAGACATAACCTTATCGGAGCCATCTAATCATTGACAAGGGTGTCTAGAGACTTGAAAATTCGGCGAGTATATTCCTACTGAGCTTGTGCGTTGACTTGAGCTTTTGCCGTGTACTCGTTATGAGGTTCCGACCCGTTACTTTGGGCTCTAGGGATTGTAAAACGTGGCATATTTGGAAGTTAGGCTCTGATACCCATCCAACACCTACCAATCTGGTATGTCCCTATATTTTTTTGGTTTGGCCTCAACTTAGTCAACTATTGGAGAAAACTGGCTGTTATCTTCCTATTTGGGATAATTATTATCGGAACTCGAAGCTCGAGTCGACCCACGCCTATTAGTGAAGTTAACCGTCCCGTCCGACGGTGGTCCGTCCGAGATTTCTCCAAGACGGACGGGATGGTGCCAAGGCTGTCCGTCCCGTCCTTACTCGACGAGGACGGCATGACGGCCAGGGACTGCCGGACGGCGAAAACACCGTCCCGGCTGACATCCACTGACACTAAGTATTTAGGTGTTTTACATGACTCGATATGAGTGAACTAACGTTAATGGATAGAGTTTACTGTATATTCTACGGGTAAATTTAAGGTTTTAAATAATTCAACTAGTTTTAATACTTGCGAATTCCATTGTCCACGGATATTTGCCCGAGACTGCCGTCATTTCCGTCTGTCCCCGTCCTCGCTCGGACGGACGGCGTGTCACCGTCCTGTCCCCGTCCTGAGTGATCCCGGACGCACGGGACGGTTGACATTTCTGACGCCCACCACTACAAGTTTCATATAGTGTATAAAGTGAATATACCAACGGTGCGAGAATCGTCCATGAGTTCGTCAGATGGGGTGCATTGTTATTCCCACTTTTTACCATGTTCGATGACATTTGGTGCATAGAATACACTGGATTGCTAGGAGCCGTTTAGGTATAAGTGGGATTCACAAACCATCTATTTAGCTCTTTTTCTTGTATTAGTTTATGTACGTATACTGTAATAAGATCATACAAGCTACAGCCGACCGAAAGAGATAGTATTTTGTGTCATATATCGTGCGGCTTGAATCTGCTAGCACTACTAGCGGGAAGTGATTCTTGCTGTCATTCCGAACCAGAATATAACATCCCTAGTCGGTATGAGATGGATCTATTGAAGAGACTCATCATACTGGCTGTTTGGGGTGCCGGGGGCGCTGGGTGGCAGTACGGATATCTCTATGCATTCAGCCTCTTGCGGGGACCTTACCATATCTTGCATTTGATAGGTGCTCTGAGTTGATGCCATGTCCTGGAATGATCTGGAGATAACTTGTATGGGGTGCGTTATTTCCGTCTGCATTTAGAAGACATTTAGGTGGTTCGCCAAAGTCTAGTGCAAGTGATAACCCATGATGCCATCTAACTACAACCAACACCTTTCATGCACTAGGCAGAATATATGGGCCGCTTGAAAACAACAATATCAATGTACATTTAACCGTAGGGTGAGAGAGCAACTGGTCGTTTGATCATGAATTCTCACCCGAGGTTTCAACTTTATCAAATGTTACTTTGGTACATGGATAGTTGATTGTATTCAGTAAGAGAACTCGTCTTGTCTCCCATGTACATAGCCATGTGAGAAGCTATTACCATCTATGGAGTCACGCATAGAGTAGTTAGCCTATTAAGTCAGGTATCTATATGCATATATGCAACATCAAAATCCTATCCATTCCACCAAGACTTCTTTAGAGGATAGGGCAGCCTTCAGCAGCCCTCTACTATCGTTTAGGAGACGTAAATAAGTTTGTTTTGTCCTAGCATCATGTAGCATCACCCGGTATTTTCGTTTCCTGGTTGTTGCATTTATGGACCACCTCCCTTTGTATGGCTTATGGGCTTCAGCTGGGCTGATGGAGGTTATGATCTCATGATAATGGTCGTTCAGGGCTCATCTGGAGATGCCAGCTGAGTGCGCATGCCTGCGTACAAGGCAACTCTGAACGTTGTATATAAGATCACACAAACTTCCATAGTTTAGAATACACAAGCTTCTCTAGCAATCACTATTTCAAAAACTGGTTGGGCTCCCTCTGGACTATCTAACTCACTATCCAACTAAGACTTCTTGCCATGGTGAAGTGCAGCAAAAAAACCATGCTTGCTTGATACTACAATCATATTGCACATGCGTAATTAGTGTTGGACTTAACTTGAATGTGGTGTGGGATTACTGTACCGAGCACGATGTTTCAGAAAACATGCCTCATCCGCACAGGTTTATTAAGGTATCTGCCCACTCTCACGTATTCTGTATTAAAACAACCAGTCACAACAAAATCCCATCCGAACTATTGCACTCGCTACAGTATATAACAGGAACAAGAAGGCAATCAAAAATCATGGCATATTGAGAAGATTCAGAGATGGGCAATCTCTGATAGTAGAATATGGTGGGTCTGATTCATGACTAAACTGCGATGACAATGGAGCACTCATATACTGTTCAGGGTGCTTTCTGTCCGCCGAATCCCCACTTTGCTTTCCGAGTCTCAATTTCTGAGTAAAGTTTACCCCCCTACCTCTGGCATCAAATCCTCAAGGCGTCCCATACATTATCCTACAAAAGACACTATTTAGAGTCGACCTTAGTATCTACTATTGCTGTCGATCCTGTTCTTAAGAGCCAACTCATTCCCCTGTGTTGATCATGACTGCCATCTTCTCCCTGATGGTCCTCCTTCTCTTGTTTCCCCTCCTCCTCTATGTCGTCTCACTGGAAGTTACAGGTTTTGGGCATTTAAGAAACATGCTTAACACAACATTATCACTCCGTGAATATCTATATCTTACTACAAACATAATGAAGCTATGAATATGAGCCAACCATGCACAAAGGCCATTTGACTAGGAGGATTTGGCAATTCAATTGTCATACTTAGTTACGCATCTTGCACGAATGATGACAATGTGCTGCACTCGCTTCACCGTGGCAAAAAGTCTTGGTTGGATAGTGAGTTGGATAGTCTGGAGGTGGTGCGTTTCCTAGTCGCAACACAACGTTTGCAGCAGGACGCTCAAAGCTGCCATAGCAGTAAAAGGGAGGCATTAGATCCATCCTCATACCTTATCGTCAAGTATTTTCCCTGTTACCAACCTAGGCGAGCAGAAAATTGCTGGCAAAGAATACGAAGAATATGAATACGGGAATCTTGTAATCTCCGACGAGAGTCTCGACAATGATAGCCGGTGTGTAGCTGCAAATCGGCTCCTCACGATCTGGAGTAGTATTGCTTCCTATTTCAGTAGATAATGCACCGTTGCATTCCTTCTTCGCTCGTGTTTGGTGTTCTAGTCAATTCACGGATTATGTCAGTCCGTGGAGTGACCAGTCAACCCATGGAATAACTGGGCTCAGTGTACTGACCGGTCAGCTCGCAGAGCCTACATGTTCCATGAAGCCAATTGTAGGGAAAATCGGGAAAAAAAAAGTTTGTCTTTTCTCTGTTCAGCTGCACTGACAAAAATGACAAAAAGTCAGTCCAATTAAGTCTGCAAGTATTGGTCCAATCACAAAGTGATGTATACATGAAATATGCATAATTCATCACTCTTTCACCTCCCTGTCTTCGATTTATGATATCTTTAAAATTGATTGAGCAGCTTTAAAACAAGCAGCCAAAATCGCTGAAAATCGGTGTTTTTTCACAACCATTCTATCAATATTAAAGATATCGTAAATTGGAGACCAGGAGGTGAAAGATCGACAACCACAGGTTTCGAGCATTAGCTGCTTGGTGTACTTTATTGCAGTAATATAGAGTTCGAACCTGTTTTGTTGGTGTTTTTAGTACTAGGTCTAGTCTTCTAAGCTAAACGCTTATTGCTTGTTGAGGTCAGCGGCTTTATGCAGGTTTCCTAGCTTGGAATCTATTCTCACAAATCTTGACTCGCAAGCAGCCGAGCACTTGGTTAAAAAGAGAGCGCAAGTAAAACGAACAAGAAAATAGTAACCATAGTTTTTGAGCCCGGAACCTTGCAATTTACAGCACCAATGATGGCAGGTTGCGAATCCGCATACTAGTGTTTTATACACCATACGGAGCCTGATAAACCAACTATATATTACATGTTAAATTAGCAACTTTATACGAAATGTACTCGCTCAAAATCTATCCGTTGTTCCTGGAATTCTCCTCACTTGCAGACACTGAAAGTGCTGGTTAATAAAAGTGTATGCAAAAGTGAATAGCAACAAAATAGTTACCGCAGGTTTGAGCCTGGGACCTTGGTGTTTACAGCACTACTGTAGGTGTCGAATCTGCATCCTCATGTTTCTAGCAGCAAGTTCAGCCATCTCAGATAGAACACTACTTCTTGTTTATTCGATCATATACGCCATTTTAAACAAATTTTAATTCTCAGCTTTTCATTTCTCTGCCCTGAGATCAGAACCATCCGTTATTGGCACTCAGATACTTCCGGCTCATCTGTGGATGAAGCTACAGGTATGTATATGGATATTCGAATATGGGCATAAAAATCGGAAACGATCTGAAACTGTCAGCAAGTTGTTGTGGTGGGTTCCAACATCAGGAAATGGATGCGATTGCATGAAATAGATGTTTCGTATGGAATTTTTAATCATCTAAAACCTTGTATTTTCTATCATTTGTCTCCTGGCTGTATTAACTGTTGGAGATACGCTGGTGTTTTCCGATTTTAGGAGCCAGCCCATAACACGAAAATCATGATAATCTCTGAGTGGCGAGATGACCCCCCCAAAAATGCGCGTCAAGACTGTAGATCTAGGATGCAAGGGTGAAAGCACACAAGACTTAGAGTACTGTACTGTACTTATACCACTCTCGGGGATCAGTGAGGGTAGTCGTGGAAGCGAATTGCCGTGGATTTACTCCAGACTTTTGCACTTCACCGAAGGCTCGCTCTACCAAGCAACGATATCTTGCGTGTCTTACTCCTGTAATTCCATTTTAATCCCTTAAGAAATAAGAGCCGATGCTTGGCTTAGTTGGCAGCCCACACATGGTCCCATGGAGCTATAAACACAGCTTGGCACTTACAATGACACCTACGGTACCACCCGCCAACATCGTATCCGCGCTACCACTCTACTATCGTACAGTTTATATCTTCGTTCAACATCTGGTACTGATAATCGACACTGTAGCACTTCTAAGTCATATCAGCTGAATATAATTTGGTCTTGCAGCGCTAGTGGAACAATTCTTCATCGATAACAGCGATGCCGTCCTGCAGATCATTAACTCGAGGTATCTGCATGCGATGTCACCCTCAATGTGGATCGCCACATGTGTTTCGATATGGGGAGAACCGTGTGCATAGACTATGGTACAGAGAAGAGAGAAGGATGATATATACAGGAGGCATCAGTCTCTGCAGCAGTAACCGTGCATCAGACCTGTAACATGTCTCCAGCACAAGTATGCCTGTATCAGCATGTCACTCTGGTCCTGTAACTTGAAGTTTTCGTAAACGATTCCCATTTCGTGTTAATACTTTCTTGCGGGATCGTGGATGTCGAACTGCACAAAAATTCCAGACTCGCCTCCACCAACCGCAAAATAGAGTGGCTATCACAGGATTCGAGCGTGTGAATTTGATGTTTAGAGCACCGGGTGTTTGTAGCACCTTGATCTGCCTGTTGAGATAGAACGTCATGTATTGTTTTTTCATTCGTACAACGATGTCGGCACCCTGGGTTCAAGTATTCCAACCACCCTACGCGGAATATATCAAAATTGGTTACCTTATAGTATGGTGCTAAAAGCCCATGCTCAATCTTTCTTTGGTTGTTACACAGGTTCCCAAGCTCTGCCTAGCAATGTGGATGCCGAACGAATAATACTTTTACACCCCAGGTAATTTGCGTATTAGCTACTTAGAGTACCTTAAAAGCCAGGTATGTAGGTTAGACGATCATTGCTAAACGCGTCGCTAATAACAAGCAATGACTGCTTAGCCCAACAGTCAAGGCGTGGTACGATAAATATTAAGTGCTAAATAGCACTTGGTGAAGCTTCAAAACCACGTTTACCCAATTGGCGCATTGAACACCAACGCCCTAGGCTCGAAAATTGCTGTTATTCGTTTAAGCCCTTTTTGTAAAACATGTGCTCGGCTTGGATGTCCGTTTCCATGATTATAGCTAAAGTCAAGCATAGCTAAGATGAACAGTTAGCATAACAAGAAGGATGTGGTGCTAGAAATACCTAGATATAGGTTCGAAATCATGACAACATCGCCCAAGTAGTGCTACAAACGCCGGAGCAAGCTTCAAACCTGCAATAATTACTCTTTTGTGTTTCACTTGTATTGTCTCCCCGCGGTGGCCGACCGCGCTGGAACGGGTCGTGCGGAAATGGGTGTGGAGTGGCGTGTGGCTAAGTCTCAGCGAGAGGGTCTTGTACTCTGATGAGGAGGTGTATGCTGCATTCTGTGGTGAAGATGAAGTCTTGTGAACTACCTAAGGGAGAATCAATGCCATTATATACATGAAAAGTCTGGAGATCCCGCGGAGATGATGGAGTGGGCTCGTAATGGCAAGTGGCGAGTGAGTAATCGTGAATGAGTCTACGCGTATGAGTCCACTCGGTGACTCAGTATCGGCTACCTTCTTCCAGAACTTACAGTAACAGTATAGAGTCCAGGATCAATTGTATTGTGCCTAGGTGGTCTGTCTTTGCTTTGCCATACAGGGTCGTGAGAAAGCGCATGTTGATATTTATGCCGGGAAGCGCGCAGCAGCAAAAACAAGTCGATCAAACCTAAAACACCATGGCCACTAGCAACGAACGCAATATGATTACCATCCAAGTCGATGTGTATTAGAGGCGCCTGTAAACAACACCAAAGCCAAACTAAACTAGAGTTCAAGCTGAAACTCAGCTCTAAACCTATGGCGGTAGGTTCTATTCAACCGCTCGAGGCATCAGCTACTTTGACTAGTAAGTTGGTTTAAAGCGGGAATAAATACAGGAGTAAAATATCCCTATTTTGGCTTGAAGGCGGTTTCGAAGCCAGCTGGTTCGTTCTAGGATCCAGCTTCGTCGAGTAACTGAGACATTTTTCTTTTGTGAGAGTGGATTCACAGCTAACAGAAAGTTCTTATATACCCTAAACTACAGCTGAGCTTATCTTTAGAATCAGTTACAGCTGCGGCTAATGCCTCATATCCGCTAGAACTAAAGGGTCGAATATTGAAGGGCCAGGTGCGTAGGGGCAAGTCGAATAAGTTCCATAACGAGGCAGCTCCTTCGATGTGCTGGAGGGAGCTATCAATCCTGCGAAATACTAGCCGGCCGTTCTAACTCTACCGCCTGACGGTATGTAGCATGGCTACAATAGGACAACCTTGAAGAGCTGGCGTTTTATAGCACCATGTAAGGTTCTTGTTCATCGAAACATATCGATCATCCTTTTCAACATTTCCGACAGTTGTATTTGCGCTGGCTATCGCACTTAAACAACTGGATCGAGAGAAAATCTACGTGGTATAGCCATGGTTTTTCTTTCATTCCTGTGACGGCCAGAAGCGAGAAAAACGGAATCGCGGAACTTTCCGCACACTTCCCAAGAAATCGTGAGTCTACTTCCATAGACCAAACACACAATAAATAGTTCGAGTGCGAGCATTCTCTAGAAGGAGATGCTTGTAGTTACAATGTAACTGAAAAATATCACCAAATCACAAGACTGGTGAAAATTCACGACCTGACCGGCCGTACCCTACCGATCTCAACGTTAGTTCACTCCAGTTCAATCAAAACGTCGAACCATGACGCTAGTGAAAGATAAAATGCAATGCAAACTCCTACCAACCTTGCAAACTGGGTGCCAACCTTCACCTATACCTACATTAGGTAGGACTACTCCCGATAAGGTGTCGGAGTTCAATGGTTGGGGTTAGGGGATAAATGGTGATGCATGACGCATAATAGACGAAAGCGTTGGAAGTGCAGTCGATTTATAGTTCTTACCCCTGAGACATAGGTGTCACTTATATATATATACAACCTACCGATTGTAGACACCACGGTGCGGCTGGATGGGATGTGGGGGTCAGGAGCTGAAGACAATCGCTTGGGCGTCTGTTAAGTAACATTTTGTAAAACATTAATTGACAAGAAAGTAACTATCACAGGTTTTGAGCCTGTAGCGCTGATATTTATCGCACCATGACCTACCAGCTAGTTCAGCTAATGTGTCAAAATAGTTTATCTGGTGGTATTATGGGATCTTGGATCTCTATTGGGTATATAGAAACGCTCTATCCTTCGTTTGTTACTCACGAGCTTACCACTGAGTAGTGTTGGAGGAAAACTATCTAAGGGCAGTGATGTCAACCGTCCCGTCCGTCCGGGATCACTGCGGACGGGGACGGACGGCTAAGTCGCCGTCTTTTTGAGGCAGGACGGGGACGGACGGCAATGACGGCGAAGTAGCCGTCCCCGGCCGTCATCTGCCGACATCCATGGATCTCGTGCAGTGTACATTACAAAATCTC
>Ga0307512_10003357_pt1 | contig 18749 bp, 24 predicted proteins | sample 14_EM_MG_FD_200267 | JGI IMG/M metagenome (GOLD analysis project Ga0307512, IMG submission 200267) | Populus trichocarpa ectomycorrhiza microbial communities from riparian zone in the Pacific Northwest, United States - 14_EM | ecosystem: Host-associated > Plants > Roots > Unclassified | place... | reverse complement strand
GGAGGCAACAGGGTGCAGTGTCCTTCATTCCAGTACCAGCTCAGCGGCAGGACACCATCGCACGAGGGGATTTTGGCAGGTGGATCATCAAGCACATAGAACTCTGGCTTGCATTTACACGACGGCTGGGGCTGGGAATTGAACAAATGGAGGACATCATTCTTGTTACCGGGTTTCATCGCACGAGGTCCTGGGCTAATGCCACTTTCCTAGAGAGTTACACGGATGCGCAGGTGTCATTTGGGGTCGAAGTAACTGATGCTGACAGTTCTGGTATGAACATTAAATGGCAATACTCACCTGAGCGCGTTCGAGGAGCAGTGTTGACTTGGGGCCCCGATGGGAAGGTATGTTACCATGTTATTTGCCAGAGTCAATGGAAACCGAGACAGCTCTGGCATGATCTTGCATCGATTAGAATCTACCCGAGGATCAATGTATATTTATACGAGGCTTCCGCGTCACCCGCACCCTCAGGATACTACCGAAGCATCTTATAGCAGCAGCGGAACCTTCTTCAGACCCCGACCAGAACAATCATGAACCAGACATGGAACTTATATCAACTCCCGCTATTACAGAGGTAAAGTGGTACCCCGCGAATGTTCGATATATATCAGTCTTTAACGGAACTTTCAATTTCAAGTATCGGGATCCTCTTCATCTATTGTTGGAACACATAGCCAAAGTGAGTATTGAAGCTTATTGAAGACCCGAACCTTATCTAAACTTATACACCCTGTCCTGACATGAACTGCACAGCGTGTACCAGACTGCGATATGGTTCTTGTCCATGATGATGACCTGGCCCGGATAGCTGGAATTTATGATAGCGATGTGGGTAGACATCAGACCCTCTATATCACCTGTATTGTTCATCGGCTATCTGCTATCACAGGAACCCTTCCAAACCGATACAGCAGTATGCCTTCATCAATCACAGCCTGAAGTACAACAGGTTCAGTGTGGTACGCGGTTGTTGCTTTACAACTTCTCTGTTTCTTATACCCTATGACCACACGAAAAGATTCGCTGTGGGTTGGCGAAAGCAGTTCAACGGCCACCGCAGAAGCCACTACAGTGGCGATGTCTTCTGCGGAGTTCCGAGAATGGGGGGAGCCTTGCATTTTGCGGAACGTGAAGGGCCACAGCGAGGTCTGGAATCCTCTTTTGCAACCTCCGACCTTGCAGCCCGAGTTACCTCCGTCAGATCCATCCTCAGAATCTGCAGAATCTGCTCTACAAGGCAAACTTGCAGAACACCCCGGCGCACCCAGCGGATGTGCACAACCGCATGCCGATGAGGCCAGTGCACCCCAGCAAGGACCAGGGCAGACAGGTGGCAGCGAGGAAGTGCGTTCCCGGAAGAAACGCCTGTCGGGCTTGTTGCGTGCGCTACGAAGCAGGGTGAGTGGGAGTGAGGTCGGAAGCCGGATTACAAGTCGGGAGGACATGGTTGAAACAATAGTTGGCGCTGCGGATACCGTCGCCTTATCGCACCACCTTGCGACGACCTCTGTAGGGCCCACTGCTCCACCGTCTTCTGTAGAGCGTATTGCCCCTCCTACTTTCATGACTAGCGATCAAATCGACGTCCTCTCCTGGACGTCTCAGGATCCCCGACAGAGCCTGTTATTCAACTCATGGGGTGTCCTCTACCGGTTCCACGTATGTGTCATCGCCATCGCATGCGCCCAGATTGTCCTGATTCATCTTCCTCAGACCGATTCAGACTCACAGGGTCAGAGTACCACTACTGTTTGGCGTGCGAAACGGGCGAAACGTGCCAACACGGAGGATCGAGTAGCCAAGCTAGAGTGGGCTCCTAGTGGTGGTCTGGGACATGCTGTATTCGGAAAGGTCAGGCCTTTCCTTCCATGAATTTCTCATTTGACGACTTTCTATCGACCTCGTTTCACTGCAGAACAAAGTTCCTATAACCGACCTGGTCCGACCGGACCCAATGATACCTGTGGGATTTCCTTGTGTCAATTAGTATTAATTCTCATCTGACTTGAGTAAACTAGAACTCGAGAGTATTTATCGCACCTGATGGTCTCCAGTACATGTGGAGACCAAGTACTACCAACCAAGATATCATGGTGGGTCTCCCAGCAATATGATTTATGGGCTCCTCAAGATCATGTATTCCCCCAGTTGGAAGATCCGAATAACGACGTGATTGCGTTCATTCGTCCCATCCGGCCAACCAGCTATGCGGGACTTGGGGATGTCCATGCGGAGCTTCATTTCCTCCATTCAGCTGGCGCCGGCGTCGTGGTATGTCCGCCAGATATTTCAAGTTGGCATCGTTGACCTTGACCGAATGTAACAGATCGATTTTCCACTTATGGACACCATCACTATGACTGCGATGCTCTACAGGTTTGTTACGGCTTACAACCTTGGATAGACGTCTTGATATCTGCTGTCTACTTTACTAATGTAAGAGTGTATCTCGATACGACTTTTGCATCCCACACCGACAGCTGAGATGTTTCCGGACATGTGATGCCATGCTTCCCATGCCCAAATTTTAGTATCATTTCATTCATTTTGGCCGATAATTCTTTAACTGAAGCTTGTCGCGGAAGATACTGTCTGCCTTCAATTATCTGAAGGAGTGGGCAGGCTCTAAGTTGCGGGAGCTTCGACAGCCTCCTCTCTTCACTTCACCAAAGCAGACCCTCGGGCTATTACCATCTACTAATTCTGTGCAATATGGAGGCCCGCTTTTCTGTTCCCAGTAACGTAGACTGCATCCCACTGGTCGTCTACCTCAAGTCCCAACGTTCCCAAACAATTGCAACCCCCAATTTTGCAGCCGTTGATTCGATCCTCTAGGACCCGGATGAACTCCCCACCTGTATTTAAATCACGATCCGTAGAAACACCATATTCTTGTCTCGGGTCTCCGGCGTATTCAAGGCCGGCTCGAACGTCATACACGGCTTGCGGGTCTCTGCCCTTCGAAAGAAAGGCTGTGGCGCTTCATATTTATTGTGCTGTCAGACGATGCGTCCTTCGAACTGCAACGGTTGGAAGGTGATACTGCCCAGGGCAATGGGCTGGAAAGGTGCACTCGTACGTATTAAGGTTGGATATAGTCGGGAAAAAGTCAAAGTAATGCTTAGACTTGGGTGATTCGAGCCGATTCGACCAGATGGATTTGTAGATGAATTCGGTCATGGATGGAATCGTCCGAGTCTGAAACAGTGGCACCGGATAAAAGTAAGGGCTCTGGATTTTCTTTCCCGTGTGCTCTCCGGGGTGGTGCTCCGAGTCGTTGGGTGTTATGTGATGGGTAGGACGGGAACTGAAGGCGAAGAATTCCCAGCCTAATGTGGACGCGCACTCTGCGCTCCTTGAGTTACTACCGTGACCAACTTAGCAGCGACCCGCACATCGCATGATCAGATCGATCAGGTCCCGGGCCTCGTTAGCCGGAGAAGGGCGAGTACCCGAACTGAAGGATACAAGCAGGGAGAGTATACTTCAATGGGTTCGATTCGGGGTCGTCGACGAACTACAGGTTTATTCATCAAAGGAGTATTAGACAGACATGTGGTAAGAAAGGTTTGTATCTCTTCTTTTCAGCTTTGGCCCTGCTCGACTCGGAGGCCTGCTCCACCATCCGAGTCATTGTCATTTCCACTCTATGTACCCCCAGTATCTCCTCGTCACCAACCCTATGTTGCACATCCCGCTCGCTTTCATCTAGAACGTCTGCGCCCATTCCATTCCGTCCTCCGCCGACACGGGCCAGAACCTTCTTCGTGGCCGTGCTCGGTTCGCTTCGACACCTGCACGGCTGAGTGTGGTCAATCAACATGCGACCGTTTTCCTCGCCCAGCAAATTGAGAACGCGGCGTATTGCGCGCGGATATCCTCTCCCTCACGCGGGACCGCCCTGAAGCGTTGGGTCGACGGACTCGATAAGCAAGCCGTGCGCGATCGAATTGACGACCGTGGCTATCTCTGCGGCGAGAGGATCCCGCGGGTTCAATTGCTGGGGGTGTGCAAGGACGTCGAGTTCGCTGCACCGCCCAAAGTCGCTCAGCCGCGACGACGGGTGGGATGGTGTACGTTGCACCAACGGAGTCGACGATAATAGCGACGATGAAGCTGGATGGCGAGAGCTTCGAGTTGGCCGAGGGCCTCGTCATTTGCGGGCTGTTGTTGGTACGACATCCGCTCCCGCTCCCGACACTGAGAAGGGCACGGCCTGGGTGCACAGCCTCAGTATAGAGCGGATAACCTACACTTACAATACCCACGGGTGTGTCTCTACCCTTCGGTAATTGGTCCCATTGCCAGATTCGACATAGCGACTGTGAAGGTCGAAGGATCTCAATAAGGAACGAGTACTTTGCAGTGGGTATGATGACCCCTTTTTCCGCGGAGGAAGAACCTGACATATTGGGCGACATCTGATTCTGCTCTTTACAGATCAAATATATTGCATTCAGTAGAAACCCTTCACGCTCAGATTTTCAGTTCAATATCCTATATGCATGCCGTGTGAGTGGAATGGAGGGTTCCGAAGTGTAGGAAACCCATCATAGTAGGACACTCTCACGCATTTGCGCCCCAGGTCGAGTTTGCGCCTTGGGTCCTGGATCACGCATCATGTCAAGTACACGTGCTGCGCACCACAGTCGTAGGTTCACTCCAGCATAATCATCCTAACCCCAGTCTTCTGGGATTCTTCATAATCCTTGTACCCCCGTACGGCCCACTACGACATGTTCCGCGAAGAGCTTGAAATCAAGTATCCCACAGTGACAGAAGGCACTACAATGTCCAGCAGCCTCCCCCAGAACCCTAATGTGTACACATCTATCCCCTTCGTCCGCAGCGACGGGTTCCTTGTGCGGATGTTCGGCCAGCGGGACGCCGCGTTTTTCATTGAATCGCTCCTCAAGACGACCGCGAGGGAGGTCTATGTCATCGGGAACGTGCCCGGATGGCACAATGCGTTGATGGTCCAGCGGCCGTCCATCAGCGAGACTCGCTGCGACGCCGTGGCCTCCAACAACGTCCCCCTCTGGCTGCTAGATTTCATCCCCACGCCCATGTACCACGTTGTCCCGCAGAAGATCTGGACTCCGCCGAACCAGTCCGACTGGCGTCGGTATATCGAGCAGGCGCACCTGCGCATGCCCGTTTTCTTCGTTCAGGGTAACGGCGCCATTGGTCTGCAGCTGCCTCAGGCGGTGGTGGGGGACACGGCGTCGCGGCGCGGCGCTGACAGCCCTGCTCCTCTGGGAGGTGGCCATTCTACCCAAATCCGCATTGCCGTAAGCCTGAGTTCATCTCCCCAACCATTCCCCCTCCATCTCACTGTTCGGCTTACAACACTGTTGTCCCCAGTGGCCCGGATACGAAACTTGGGAGCGCCAGATACAGATCAGGGATCAAACGCGACATCACAATGAAATCACGCTGGAGCGGTTTGCAAAGCTCGTTGCTGGAGTCGTTGACAGATTTCTCACGGTACGGCTTTGTTTTTTTGTTCTGGCCTCTGAGTACGCCAACGAAATTTGATGGACGACGCTCATTCCTATGCAGCACGCATCCACGACAGGAACTCGCGAACCAAACTGGAGGATTGGACAGGGGGGAATCACTCGTAACAATGTTGTTATCGTTGGCACTGTTCAGGTCTCCGCAGGCGGCTGGTTGCCAATTTTGCAGATTTCCAACCCGAGTGCGGTCCCTACTGCCCAACTTCAAGCAGCCCAAGGTCATTATTATGCATAGTTTCTTTTTTTTCGTTTGGTTTTGAGTTTTGGCCATGTAACACCATTATGTCGTGACTATGAATGATATATGTTTCGGAGTCGCTGAGGTGCCTGGGGCTCCAATCTACATGACGAGCGGGAGGTATCCGTTTTATGACGATACATGAGGACGTCAGAACCACATGCCTGTAGAGTCGCCCTTTAACTCTGCAAGGAACAAGGTGTTCAGAATGATGACAGTAGTTATGTGAATGTGAGACGATCGAGTCCTTATCTATGCGAGCTCGGACGTCCGATTCGTCACGGTTACGCGCTCACCGCGCTCACCGGTCACCTCCGACAACACTCTCATGTATCAACCGGCGGAACTCATCGCAAAGAAAGTTCATGAGGAACCGAACGAGCCCGAGGTCCTCAAATGCCTTGATACCAAAATCCGAGCGCGTCATTTTGTTGCTCGATTCATTCCGCGCACGCATTCGAGCTGGTGCTGGATTACCGAGATCGCTCAAGCTTCCTATACTGTTGGAGGGTCGGTAAAGTCTGCTAGGCCGTCATCAATGTCTCCGCCTATCTTCGCAAGCTCTGTCACTCATAGGGACGTCAAGTATGACAATCGACAGGACTTTTCATTTGAAAACCATCGAAGGGGAGGTCAATAACCAACATGCGATGATGCATTGGATGGCGCACCATGGGTCGACATGAAAATTGACGTACAGTCCTCAAAGTTGACTGATGGTCATCGCACCGCCCCAGTACTTATCTTGTATTCATCGATCTGCTCTCATATAAGTTACCCCTCGTATCCATCATGCCACGTTACACGCTCATGTATGCTTGAATGGATCTTCCACGATGATCCCTTTCGTGTCCGGAATAACACGCGTACATTTTTGCTTTTGCTTTTCTTTTAATAGTACCAGAATTTTATTACATTCTGTGAGATGCGCGGGAGATCATCGTTGGATCCTATGTAATCGTCCCAGTCCAGTCCGCGTGCTCATCGGCTGTCCACGTCCATCTCCAAACAATACCAGAACCTCGTGAACACTGTCGCGTCCCTACTCCCAAAACCGCGCGACCTTGTTGTCTCTCTCCGCGTCCGGGCCACCAACCTCGAGAAAATCAGACGGTCGATCGCGCTTGATGTTCCTCCGGCGGTTGTTGACCGGCTGACGCTGATATGGCGAGTCTGCGTTGCCCGGGGGCTGTTGCTGTTGTTGCTGTGACACTTGCAGCGAATGTTGCTGCTGTTGTTGTTGCTGTTGCATAGGCTGTTGCTGCTGCTGTTGCACCTGTGGACCCGCAAAGCCTTGGTTCATCATCGGCATCATCCCCATGGGCATCATCATGTCCGTGTTAATGGCCGTCTGCGCCGCCGCGAGCGCAGCGGCGATCGTCTGTGCCTGCGCGAGTTGCATCTGCAGTTGGTGGTGCTGCATCTCGGCTTGCTGGCGGACGTGCGCCGGCAGCGCGCCCGTGTTCTGCAGCGTGAGCGAGATCTGCTGGATCTGCGCCTGTAACTGCGGGATCTGGTCCACGATCATCTGCGACATGGCCAGGTCCGCCGGCACGTCTTCTTGTGCGTACAAGCCTGCCTGGAGGTCATCGGGCACGGGAGTCTGTGTGCGCTCACGCGCGTGAGTTTTCAATATGCAAGAGGGGGGAGCGAATTCATTTACCTGAGAGACCGAACCGACTGGCGTGGATTCGTTCGTGATCTGCCCTTCTTCCTCCCTCTGACTCGCCTCGATCTCCTTCGCGATATAGTCCGCGACCTTCCGGCGCATCAGCCTGTCGATGGCCAGCTTGTCCAGCGAGGCCACCTTCGACGCACAATGTGGACAGATAAAGTCCTTTTCGAGCAGATGCGTCTGGATGCAATCCTCACAGTAAGCCGTCCCGCAACAAGGCGTCTTGACCGCGTCCCGGAGGATCCGATGGTCGATGCTGCAGACGATGCTCGGGTCCTTCGATGGTCGTTCACGAACTTCGGCTTCGGAGAGGCCCTTTGATTTAATGGTTTGCCTTTGCCATGATACTCTGCGGGAACGGGGTAAGACGATCGGAAAGAAAGTCAAGCCAGCGGGACATATTCACGAGTCTGGTTGCGCGACGACGTAGCCACCTTCTGGCGTCACCATGACTCCTTGGCCTATTCGCGCACCAGTTGGATTGTCGACGGCCTTTAAGAAGCTCCTCGGGATACCTGTCGTCCGTTTTATGCGTGGCTTGTTGTCGAACTCACGATCACTGTTCGTCGGACAATCTTGGATCCAATGGCCTCTCACCAAAGTCAGACACACGCTCGATAAAGGGGCGCGAGTTATACAAGGTACACACCTTTCTGGCCGCAACGGTAACACACGTAACTAGGCGGGAGCGGCCTGTCGTTCTGTTGGTGATGGGGTGTAAACGGCTTGCCGCCTCCGCGACCGAAACCGGTTCCACGTGGATTCGTGTAAATCCGGGTCTGACTGAGGTGGGTGGGCGGAGAGAGAAAACAGCCCGCGATAGAACGGACAGGGATATGTATTAGAGAGATTACTACATGACACGGGAAGAAGCGCCAGAGGCGACACCAACTGTGACATTTTTTCCTGAGTCTCCTCCCAGTTCGCGGACTGAGCCTGGAACATTGCTGCCATCGCGGCCGCCTCGTCTTCATTGCTGGTCGCCAGACTCGGGAGGGGTGTCTGCGTTATGGTATCATGAGCGTGAGTGGGGACGGAATCAAGCAGACAAGCAGGGCTCGATGGCACGGACCGTGGCAGGTCTTGATGATGGGGCCTCCTTGTCGAATCGCCTGGACATGGAACCCTTGCCCCCCCATGACGTGCTGCCTGGCTGGCTGTTAGACTTTGACTCGGGAGTCGCTGACGGGCCTGGTGCTCCGATGTACATAGCCGCTTTACCCTTTCCAGGGCGGGCGGGAGGCACTCGCTTCACGACGACAGAAGAGGACCTCGGAATTATATGCGAGTCGTCCTTAAACTCTGCGAGGAACGATGTGTTCAGAGCGACGACGCAGGGTCAGGGATGAGATAGACGGACCTTCTCCAGATGAGCCGTCCAACATGACGAGGTCAAAATCTGTGGCTTTTCCAAGGTTGTTGGCGAGAAGGATTTCTTTTTTAAGATCAAACACAGAGATACCGGTGCCATCGAAGGACACCTTAGACTCCTCCCTCTGAGACTTGAACTTGTAAAAGACGGAAGAGGCCATGAGGCACAGATATCAATTAGAAACAATCTGCTAAGGTGATACAAACAACAAAGATTAGAGGAAATGAAAAGTAATGCGAAGGTTGTTTCGAGAAGAGTCAAGTTGTTCGCAGTTGGTCGGTTGCAACCGCTTGTGCGAGGTGAGCTTACATTACACGTGATCCTTCAATTGGCAAAAAAATATTATCCGGTCTCCACGTGATCAACTTATGTACATTTAATTTATCGTCTATGAACGCCTTGCCGATGCTCCCGTGCCTTCAATTCACTTTACAACGAGCACCTTCTCAAGCCCTCGGACGAGCGGTCGTTTGCTGTGGCATTTCCTTTCTCCTCACCGACTGGCCGGTCAAGCACCTCCGCAATGCGTTTTGCAAGTGCCGATGGTTCCTGTTGAAGTGCGATCTCGAGGAACCAGTCCTTGCCAATGTAATTTCTCAACCTGTGGACACCCATGTCACGAAATCGGAAAAGAAACAGAACGGACGTTATCACACGCACCCGTCAGGCAGGATAATGACGACATTCTTTCCTGGCGTCTGAGCAACCTCGCGTCCCCTCTCAGAGCGCAACCAAGCGAGCGCACCCGCGAGAGCACTGCCACTGCTCCCGCCGACAAGCGCACCCTCATGCCGCATGAGCATTTGCACTGCCGCGAAAGCATCTCTATCATCCGTCTTTACCCACGTGTCGATCACACCAGGCTCTTGCGTGAGCACATCCGGGATAAAGTCATAGCCGATACCCTCGACTTGGTACGGACAACCCTTCCCTGCCTCGTTCAAAGCGGGGGATTGGGCGAGAATGGAGCCAACCTGGGTGAACATGTGTAAACCGAGATCGTCTCAAGGAACAAGAAAGCGACCAACGGGGTCCACGCCGACAACAATGCAGTCTGGGTTGTGAGCTTTCTTGATCCCCTTCGCAACGCCGGAAATTGTTCCACCCGTTCCCGCGCCCGCAACGACGACGTCCACTTTTCCCGACGTTGGGTGAACAGGAGTCGGAGGTGTTGACGTCACGGCTTCGATGATCTCGGGCGCAGTAGTGAGTTCATGAGCGAGCGGGTTATTCACCTATACGCAATGTGTGAATGGCGGAAGGTGCATGTATAAGCCCAACATACGTTGCGATATTGATCGAGAATAATGCCACCGGGAATATCTTTTTGCAGACGGAGAGCGACGCCTTCAAATATGCGAGTTCATTTGAACTAGCCCAGAAGCAAAAAAACATGTGCACTCTACCTATATGACTCTCTGGGGAATCCCAGGCAGCCTCATTTGGTGTCCGGATAACCTCCGCCCCAAGCGCCCGTATGGCAGCCTCCTTTTCCTGCGTGAATGACGTGACGTTGGCGACAGTTAACAAGAACGGGATAGTAAAAGGCGCATACGAGGGACATTTTCTTTGGCATAGTAATGATCACCGAATATCCCTTATCTGTAGTATTCAGTACCTATTCTTGTTGCATGGCTTGTATGCGCTACCTTTACCGCACAAGCCATTGCCAGACCAATTCCTGTAATTTGGGACACGCACTTAGCAAGGAATGAGCGACAGGCCTAACGACGAGGACGCACCAGTATTTCCTGAAGTGGGCTCTATGACGACGCTCGTTCCCGGCATGAGCTTTCCCTCCTGCTCTGCAACCTCGACCATGCGCTTCGCGATCCTATCTTTCACGGAACCGCCAGGGGAGGTGCATTCCAGCTTTCCAACTGAAGAGACGTTCCTTATGCCTTAGTGAACCTGACCATGCGCGGGCGAGCCCACGACACTCACGGAGATTGCACTTGAGACCTTCGTGCCTTGCGATCCTGTCGAGGCGTACGAGGGGAGTGTTTCCAACTGCGTCGAGAACGGATTCGAGTACGGTCGACATTTCGAGAAGAAGGAAATGGAAACCAAACGGTAAATTGGTAAGTGTGAAAGGGAGATAGGAAGGGATGTGAAGGGTGGATGTGTTGGCAAGTCTCCAACAATCGGTGGTGTCACTCGGACGGATCTCGACCAATTAGGTCCGTGCAGCGCCGGGTGTCGTAAACCGCCCAGCTACACCCTGTGGAATTCATACGGTACTGCATCCTGTCCGTCTCATGCATGAATGTGTGAAGCTTCCAAAAGCTCTGTTCGGGTATCCAGATGATTGAGTAAGAGCAAATGCACATGTCAAATTCCGGCGCCAATCCTTTCGCTTCTCAGAATGACCCACCCGAAAGCGCTCAACCACGTCTCCGAGTCGTGGCCAGAGCGTTCTACCGAAATTCTCCGCAGTCTCTCCGCTGGGGGAGAGCTGATACAGAAGAAAAGCACGTAAAAGGATTAGATCTTCTGCGCAGAATGCCATTTGGGTCGAAGGGCCAGACCCTCGCAAGAAAGGTAAAGGGCTGCAGCTGGATTTGGAATACATGTGTGATCAGATTGACATTTGCAGCGAATCTTGTTACTACTATCTCGTTATCGACCACCGTGCAATAGTGCATTATCACTACCTCCTCGAATACAATCAATGTCCTCTCAAGCCCCTCGAATTCTTTCTTCGGAACCCCTCGACACCGCAGATGCAAAGTAAGTAAAAAGTACAACACGTCAATCACCCCGCAAGGGCCCAGTCCGAGTCCGTTCATCTCATCTCCTACGGCTACGGCCATCCTTTCCCTAAAGGTGGGTCAACTTGAAGAAGATCAACTGGCAAGACCAAAGCGGCAAGAAGGTAACTGAGACCCCTCCTTTCCCCCAATCCCCAGTCCGCGCCCCTTTGCCTGCTGACGATGACGATAACCCTCTCCGTCGTTAGAGGGTATGGGAGGCCGCAGAGAGATGCACGCGGGGAAGCTCTGGAATAGATGGTCGGTCCTCCCTACTCGCCCCGCAATCACGAAACCCCTGTCATGTCAGTCTAGGCGGCACTCTGATCCCTTCTCGCGCACAGCGGTCGCGGTCCTGGCTCTCATCCGCTCCAAGACGCGAGCGTTTCCCCTCTCTACCGTGATAATAGAGCAATACCGTCCCCCTGTCGGAAAGTTCGTCGTAGGTCAGCCCAGTCAGCCATGCAACACCTCACTCTACCCACCGCCCTTCCTTCACCCTTTGCGTATTTTTGTATTCGGTTTTCCCTCCCGGCTTCTCACTGACGCTATCGAAATCGGGAATTACCCCCACAGAACTTCCCGCAGGGCTGATCGATGACGGCGAGACGCCAGAAGAGGCCGGGATTCGCGAGCTTCGGGAAGAGACCGGCTACGAGGCAGAGGGCGTCCTAGAATCGAGCTCGGTGGTAGTAAACGACCCAGGTCCGTATATCCCCATCCTACTTCTCCCCCTTCCCCCACCGCAGTACTATGACGTCTAAGCTTCTCTTTCCTTTATCTAACGATGATGGTGCCTTTTTTTTCTTTTTGCATCAAGGTATGACGAACGCCAATATGAAGCTCGTCATATTGGACGTGCCCCTTGACGGCGAGATGGAGTCTCCAGAGCAGAACCTCGAAGCTGGCGAGACGATCACGAGACGCACGGTCGAGGTTGCGAAGCTGTACAGCGTGCTCAAAGGTACGTGACGTGCCACTCACCCATACAGTACTAGCGCCTCGTCGACCGTTCTCACCCTAAATCTTTTTCCCATGGGGGCACCCAAGAATACGAAAAGAAAGAGGTCGGGAAAACTTTCTTCACCCCTTCCCACTTATTATCCGTTTGCTGACGTTATGACCGAATTCAACAACATTGGATAGGACCATACCATCGACACGAGGCTGTTTCACCTCGCTGCTGGCTTCGACCTTGCGGAGCGCCTGAGGACGGGTGCCATCGCTTCGTAAGGTGCATTTGTAACTAGCCATCCGGCTTACTGGGCCAGTGCCAAAAAGCTATTGTAGGGCCTAGTGTATGGGTGCGATTGCTTCATAAGGAGGCGCTTGAGTATATTGGTGCCCATTGGGGCTGGTGCCAACACTGCTGTAGGCCTGATAGCATCGATGAAGGAACCTTGCCTTCACTCTATACATATATACATATACTCGTATCATAGGACGTTTGTTGGTACACCGCCCCCCAAGGGTATTTACCCATGTGTAATGAACGATGCATCGGAGATCATTTCTACTATTGACTTTTGGGTATCGCAAACCCTCTGCCTTGGTGGCGCTCCAAGGATGGGGCTCCTGTGCCATGTGGTGATCCTGATACTGTTATTCGGAATAACAACGGGTCACACCCATGCCACGGGTTGGCGTTTCCCTCTGCCTCGGGGTAACACAATCGAGTGATCAGGGTGTAGGCATTCATAAGAAAGTACTAAAGGGGATTGTCTATTCGGCGATCGAAGTAAGGAATACATACAGTTATCCATATGCGAGTACTATACAGAAATGAAGGGGGGACTAGACGCGATCGGAAACCGGAACCCTGACGAATGTGACTAACCAACTATCTCTTCCACCACCGCGACTTGTAATGCGGCGTCTCATGTGCGTAGGGGTAGTCGTGGACTAATGGTATGACGCATGAGTAACTCCTATCTCGCGTGGAACCATGAACAAAAGAAGGACATACCCGTCGATGGTGGTGGTGGGGACCGAGACCGGTAATGATGATTGATAGGAGGGGGTGGCGGCGGTCCTGCGTGTGGCGGTGGCTGGACATCGATGGGACTGTGATGCTCGCGACCTGGGCTATCTCGCTTTCGGCCCGAACTTGATGATGTCGGGCTGTCCCTCTTGCTCTTGCGGCTTATATTTGAGTACGGCGGAGGTGGTGGAAGCGAAGTAGTTTGGATTGGCGGTGGTGGTTGCGGTGGTGGTGGGGAAGGTATTCGCTGTGGTGGGACGTGCTGCGGAGGGGATATTCGCTCACGTCCGTTAACCGTGTGCCGTTCTCTCCCGTCAGGATAGGTGTATGTAGCGTACTCGTTGCCCTAGATACATGGGTGCGTTAGCAGAGCGAGCGAGCGTAGACATGAAATGGGACGTACGGAGCCATCCTTGCGCTTCCAAACTGATTCTGTGACGCCATTGACCGTGCGAGTCACCTTACTCTCACCCACCCAGCGACCATCAGGTGTGACTGTACTGCGAGAGACCTGGCTGTAGACCCGCGTGCGACCACCGCCATGATTTCTCATGTCGTCAAACCCACGGTCGAATGGGAAGCCCGTGTCGAGGTCGAGGAAAGGGTCATCAAAGGGGCCACGTCCACGTTGGTGGTGTACATCGTGGCGGCGCTCTCTGCGCCAGGGATCTGGGTAGAACGGGTCGGCCATGGTGTGCCGTAACCCGCCAAAGATGGACTCGAAGAGGCGGAAGGGATCGGTGAAGCCCGCGCCGTGGTGCCAGCCAAAGTCGTAGGGGTCTTCTGGGAAGGGGACGTGGGTTTCCCGGCTGGAATGGTGGGGGCGACGGCGGTGACGCGAACCCCCCGACCCAGGGGGTGGAGGTGGCCAGATCCCAGCAGCATCGTAGGCCTATTGGGACAGAAGGGAAGGTCGGACATGAGGGGACATTGCAACCTCGGGACCAAATATACACCACCGACTTACCCTGCGATTATTGGGATCGCTAAGTACCTCGTATGCGTTGTTGACCTAGAAGGTGAGAGTGAGCCAAGCAGGAGAGGGTGGATGTATGGATCAGAGTTACCTTTCGGAACTCTTCCTCTGCAGTGGTTTTTTGTTCTGGGGGGACACGATCCGGGTGGGTCTGTAAGGCCCGTTTCTTGTAGGCTTTTCGGACTGCGGGGACGAGGGAATTGAGAGGAGGGAAAGAGGACTAGGGTGAGGGTTGGACTTACTTTGATCGTCGGTGGCATCTGTTTGTATGCCGAGGATGTCGTACAGGTTAGAGGACATACTAGGAGCGGGACTAGTAGTTGGGGACAGACTAAAGCGGGAGCACGAGGAGACGGGATGGGGGTGAATTTGTTTGGAGTGGCTTTATATCACATCACTGAAACAAGGGTGTATTTTAAATTTATCACGTGGTGTGTCGTGTGGAGATTCGATTGTGCCAGAAATCACTCGTCGTCTTTTGGATGGAATGCATCAACTTATCGTGAGTGCTTCGGCACCCATTTCGGGTTCACACCCTGGCTCGCTCTTGTTTCATGACATCTCCACCGGCACTTGCCTCGCTTCATTCAAGCAAAATACAGCTGCTAAAAATTGCACCGCCCTCATAGGCACAACAGCCGCTCACGGTGGTCTCATCCTCGCCGTACAACCGGACAAGGCACTCCTCAATGTCTACTCTTTCCAAAAAGTGCTTCTTCATTTCCAGACCCACTCCAGCTGTGACCTTACCTCCCTGGTATTAAGGATCAAGTCTCCCTCAAAATCGTCCTCCCAGAACGTCTTTCCTGCTTAACCCTCGACAGAAGAGGCCAGTTCTGCGCAGGAGGCACCCCACAAGGTAGGATATACCTATGGGAGGTCCGTGTACCTGCGCTCTTATGAAATTTTTTACGTTCACTCATTTCTGATGTGTCACAGATTGCCTCGGGCATAATGTACAACTCTTGGGAAGCCCATTATCGACGGGTCACGGTACTGCGCTTTACCCCAGACGGAGAAGCCCTACTGTCGGGTAGTGACGATTCTGGTATCACCGTCTGGTCTGTTTTTAGGTCCGCCAGTGTCCTTAATACCTCGCCCCCTACCACGTTGCTCAAAACCCTCATATTCCTCTTGGCAGATTACTGGATGACAGTGTCCGGAACGAGATCCCCGAGGCATATGCCCACTTATCTGACCACACGCTGCCAATCACCGACATCGCTTGTGGTTTTGGGCCGTTCCCATCCTGCCGCGTGTTGACGGCTTCGACCGACCACTCTGTGAAGGTATGCGCTATTTTTTTTTTCAACTTGTCACACCTGCTGCCGCTGACTAGTGACTACCCCAAAAAGTTGTGGGACCTCGCATCGAAGTCTCTTTTGACTACTTTCCAGCTTCCTCACGCCGTCGACTGCATCGCGTGGGACGCTACCGAGCGCTTTTTCTTCGCGGCTTCGGGAGACGGTTCCATTCACCAAGTGAACCTTTTCCGTACACGGATCGATAAGACTCGTGGACGCGTGGCCGAGGCAGTTGGAGGCGGAGGCGTGAGCGATATATTGTCCATTGCAGAAGATGACTCGGATGCAAGCAAGCGACACCTTTTGTCTGTTGGGTGCGCAACCCCTTCACTTCCCTATCGCCCCAGCAGCCGCATAATTCAACCTTATCCAACCTTCCATTTAGAGAACCCGTCACATCTCTGTCCCTTTCGCTCACCGGAGCTCTGTTACTTGCGGGGTCCGCCGCAGGGAACGTGCACGTGTACGACGTGCCCTCGCATCAGCTCCTCCGCACTATCAATGCGCACTCAGGTCCTGGGCTTGCCGTCACTTTCCTGACGACACTACTAAAGCCGCCAGACCTCGTCGGCCACGTGCGCCTCGGCGGGGATAAGGACTGCGGGATTCCGGTGCGTCCCATAGTGCCCTTCCAGCGCATGCGCGAGGCACGCCCACGTGAAGCGCATGAGGTGACGATGATGCTACCCCACGCACAAAAGGTGTGTTGTATCTTCCCAGGAAAAACACCCAAAAAAAAAAATTCCGACACTCAAGCGCTGTTGGTTTACGACAGGGCACCACGCACGAATCCGTCACGGCGTACCCGCGCGAGGAGCTTCTCCGCGATTGGGAGCACTTTGTGCAGCCTAGACCTCCTGCGGAGAACGATGGTACGCTTCCCGCGGCGGCGCGGCCGGACGGACGGACGTCGTCGGAACTCGAGGACGAGGTCGCCAGGTTGAAGGCGCAGCTCGCGCGCGCCAAGGGAATCAACGACGTCATGTGGGAGACGCTCATGCAGAGCGTGGCGGCGCAAGGGAAGGAGGTGATAGCGGCGCCTGACCAGATCCCAGACTCACACGAAGACACGGATGGGCGGGAGCGGAAACGAGGCAAGACCAAGGCGTAAAGTCGTCGTGGTTGTCGTCGCCCTTCCATTCCACTTCCCCACCCGCCTCCCCCTGGCTTTATTAACGTTTCATTTCCCTGTATGGGCCGACCGACCAATCTCTTATCAAATTAATTTCATGAAACCGGCCTGGCATGCTCGTCTTTTTTGTGCACTGCTTGTTGCACGCGTGCCCCCTCTCACCTTCATTGGGGGCACGATTGACAGGGGCCATATCTGGTTAGATGAATTGGGGTGTTTGCACGGGACAGGGCGCGCGAACATCAGAAATCTGAGAGAGAATGAAACAAAGACGCAAACAAAAACACCTTGGGACAGACATGGAAAAGCCGTATGGAACAAAGATCCGTGACATGTGAGGGGTCACCGATGGCCGTTATCTTACGATCTCTTGACCCCACCCACTTGTCAAGTTGCCGGAGTTGGCGTGGTGTCAGCAACGCTGATTTTCCTTCCTTTGCGCCCCAAGGCTAACTTGACCCGTACAAATGTATGCATCGACCAGCCGGCCGATCCATCAACCACGATGTGGCTCAAAGTACGGCATGCAACACCTACCGTAGTACGGCACTCTGATGATGGCGGGTGAATGACATATTTGCCAATTCCCCATTTGTCAAAGACCAGATCCATAACTGGGAATGCAGCTTACTTGCAACGAGGCTCTACGACGACGGGCGCGGGAACGGGCGCAATATCTTGCATCCATCCATCCACAGTCACAGTCCCTGTGCACAGACAGACAGATAGGCACGGACGGAAGGCCAGGCCAGGGCCGGGCTAGGCTCACATCGCCCGTGCGACGACCAATGCACAAACACGGGATAGACTATCTGCTCTCTAACAGCGCAATCTTTCGATGGACCGAGTCTTAGACAGTGTGCCGGTTGCGCCGGCACAACAAATTCTGGAAAAAGTTGGTGGAGTGGCGTCGCGTGGGTACTTGGACAGTGAGCGCCCAAGGGACCAACGAACTAAGCCTGATACGCCGATGCCGAAGGGATTGTGTGGGTGTGAGTGTGGAGGTCGATCGTCCCCCTATGTGAGACACGAGGCAGAGAATTTGTTGACTCGAAGGACGATCGTTCCTTGCCTGTGATGATCAGCGGGTGCGCGCACACACACACCCAAGCAATCAATCTCATACATCTCCGACGATCCAGGAGGATCGGATAAAAGTTGCAGTCGCGGTCGTGAGAAGGATTAATACTTGTACCGCCACACTGCGGAAAGACGATAGAGAAAAGATGGAGAATAAAAGCCATTCCGGATACAGTATTGGGGGGGGCACTGGGCATCGTGAGTGAGCCTTTTTGTTCCTTAGATCCAGGCAGGCGTCTATCGCGAAATCTCGGCGCATGAATTTGTGACAATTTAGGATCGTTCGTGGGGCACACATGAAGGGCGAATGGATTTGATAAAAAGGGGAGTAATGCTTCTGTGCGTGAAATCCCCACCTCGCTACTCCTCGGTCGTCTCTGAACCAGCAGGTGTGACACCGTACTTTGCGGGATCAGTCCCGTGGTGGGGATGGTTGACAAAGTTGAACCTGACATGGGAAAAAGGTGAGTTATCAAGGCATCGAGACAAAAATAAAAGAACTCACATTGGGAAGACACCTTGGAAGAAGGGATGGGGAGAGTAAGCATCATGTTGGGGGTATATGCATACGTAACGAGTTTAAAAAGTATAGACACGCACTGAATTTGAGCTGCGAGAAGGAAGAGTTGGTGAATGCCGCGTTCTGGATCCACTGTGGTTGATGCGACTCTCCGTAGAGCGGTTTGCCTTCCCGAGCGAGCTGGCTTAGCTCG